>Ga0190274_10000243_pt1 | contig 35848 bp, 34 predicted proteins | sample Popmic531T_FD_133002 | JGI IMG/M metagenome (GOLD analysis project Ga0190274, IMG submission 133002) | Populus adjacent soil microbial communities from riparian zone of Yellowstone River, Montana, USA - 531 T | ecosystem: Environmental > Terrestrial > Soil > Riparian zone | place: USA: Montana... | reverse complement strand
CTCGGGCCGCGGCCAGGACGCCCAGCCGTCCCTGTTCGACTGACCCGCCCGGGCGGCGTCCCGGGGGGGTGTGGAGATCCGGGTTCCCGATTCCGGCGTTGGGGCTGTGGACACCTAACTAGGCCCCGTGCGCGCACCTGGCGCGGTGGTCGCTCCTATCGGGCCCCATGCACGCACCCGGCGCGGTGGTTGCCCTTGCGCGAACCCCAGGACGCGCCACACCCACTCGGGCCGCTGCGGGGGCCCCATCCGGGAGGGTAGCCCAACGCCCGAAACGGGGGATCCGGCTGTCCACAACCCCCTCGCCGGATGTGGGGGGATCCGGCTGGCCACGTGCCCGGCGCGTGCATGGGGCCCAAGGGGCGACCACCGCGCCAGGCGCGTGCATGGGGCCCAGAGGAGCGACCACCGCGCCGGGCGCGTGCATGGGGGGCCCAAAGGGGTCACCATCGCGCCCGGTAGGTGCATGGGGCCCGAACGAGGCGCCCCCCGAACCAGACCCGGCGGATCCGGCGCGGCCACGGCTGGGGCCGCGGTGGCGCGCGACCCCGATCAGCTCAACTCGTTGCGGTGGACCCGGCCGGCCGCCATGACCAGGCGGAGGTTGCGGGCCGGGTCGGTGAGCAGCTCCAGGCGCTCCAGGGGGTTGCCGTCCACCACCAGGAGGTCGGCGAGCGCCCCCGGGGCGACCACGCCGACCTGGCCCTCCAGGCCGAGCAGGCGGGCGGCCACCGTGGTCGCCGACCGGAGGATGTCGGCGGGCGGCTGCACCTCGGCCCGGAGGGTGAGCTCCGTCAGCTGGCGCCGGTGCATGCCGCCGAGCAGGTCGGTCCCGTAGACGATCGGCAGCCTGGCCCGGTGGGCCAGCTCCAGGGCCGCCTTGCCGGCGTCCAGGACCTCGTACACCTTGGCGTGCTGGTCGGCCGGGAACCCGTGGTCCAGCCCCTCGGCGGCCAGGGTGGCGTAGGCGGCCAGGGTGGGCACGTAGAACGCCCCGGTCGACCTGAACAGGGCCACCGAGGAGGCGTCCATCAGGTTGCCGTGCTCGATGCAGCCGACCCCGGCCTCCAGCCCGCGGTTGACCGCGGCCGCGGTGTAGGCGTGGCCGGTGACGTAGCGGTTGGCCGCCCGCGCCTCCTCGACCACCGCCCGCAGCTCCTCCATCGAGTACTGGGTGGAGTCGATCCGGTCGGTGGGGGAGGCGATCCCGCCCGAGAGCATCACCTTGACGTGGTGCGCCCCCCGCCGCAGCTGCTCCCGGGCCGCCTTGCGCACCTCGGCCTCGCCGTCGGCGACCACGGTGAGGGTCGGGCAGCAGGGGTGCTGGTCGAGGGCGGTGCGGCCCGGCCCGCGGGGATCGCCGTGGCCGCCGGTCTGGGACAGCGCCTTGCCCCCGAAGATGACCCGCGGCCCGGGGAGCAGGCCCTCGGAGACCGCGGCCGCGATGCCGAAGTCGGCCCCGGCCACGTCGCGCACGGTCGTGAACCCCCGGTCCAGCATCCCCCGCAGGACCCTGGCCGCCCGGGCGGTGACGTACGCCGGCGACCAGGTCTCCAGCGCCCCCAGGTCGGCGGTGACCGCGTTCACGTGCACGTGGGCGTCGATCAGGCCGGGCATGACCGTGCGGCCGCCGACGTCGACGACGGTGGCGTCCCCGGCCCGGACGCCGCCCGTGGCCGCCACCTCCACCACCCGGCCGCCCTCGACGACCACCGCCCGCCCCTCGGCCAGCGACCCGGCCCCGAGGTCGAGCACGGCCGCGTTCCGCAGCACGATCCGCCCGCTCTCCATCGCTGAAGGCTACCGTGCCGAAGATCACCGCACCGCTGTGACGGCGAGCACGGCGCCGGCGGCCCGCTCCCCGCATGCTGCGCTCGGAGCGATCCCTTCTCGCGGAGGCGAGGACATGGCCGAGCTGCGCGGCACCACCGTCGAGACCTCGATCATCCGGGTGGTGGACGGCGACACCGTCGCGGTGACCATCCTCGGTCGCGAGGAGAAGCTGCGGCTGTCGCACCTGGACACCGAGGAGTCCAACCACGGCAGCGACAAGCCGGTCACCCCCTGGGGCAAGAAGGCCAAGGAGCGGGCGGCCCAGCTGCTGCCGGCCGGCAGCCCGGTGACCCTGGAGTTCGCCGGCAACGAGCCGCTGGCCGTCTGCCTGGAGCGCTACCGCGACAACTTCGGCCGCCTGCTGGTCTGGCTCCACCAGGACGGGCAGGACTTCCAGGAGCGGATGATCGCCGAGGGCTACAGCCCGTACTTCAACAAGTACGGCTACGCCGACTTCGAGAGCCACCACGACCGCTACCTGGCCGCCGAGCGGACCGCCCAGACGGCCCACCTGGGGGTCTGGAACCAGGTCGAGGTCAACGGCTCCGAGCAGCGCAACTACGCCCTGCTGGGGGTGTGGTGGACCCTGCGGGCCGAGCTGATCGCCGCCTACCGGGCGTTCCGGGCGGCCCGGCCCGAGCTGCTCAACAGCCGCCTCCACTACGCCGAGCTGCTGGACCAGGCCAAGCAGGGCGAGGACGCCATCGTGTTCACCGAGCTGCGCACCTACACCCCGGTCGGCCAGAACAAGGCCATCGTCGACATCGGCTCCAAGGCCCAGCCCTTCAAGCTGTTCCTCCCCGACGTCGAGGGCGACGAGGGCCAGCGCCTGCTGCGCCTGCTCGACGGCCGCTACCTGCCCAAGGACGACCACCACGTCCGCCGCAGCTACGCCTATGTCCGCGGCCGCCTGCAGCTGTTCCGCGACGAGCCCGAGGTGGTGGTCTCCTCGGCCGCCCAGATCACCGACGCCCCCCCGCGCTGATCCGCCGCCGGCACGCCCACTTCACCCTAAGAGGGTGATGACCGCTCCCCCGGCCGGGGGGAGAGTGCCGGCAGCGACCGCCTAGGGGGTGACAGCGTGCCGGACGATCCCACGTTGACCGGAGAGGAACGGGCCGAGCTGGAGCGGCTGCGGGCCGAGGTGGCCAGCCTGCGCGCCCAGGCCCAGGCCCAGGTGGTCCCCGACGGGGGCGCGGCCCCGCCCGGCCGCCCGCCGCGGCAGCGGTGGCGGACGATGGTGGCGGTGCTGTTGATTGTGGTCGGGTGTGTGTTGGCGCCGCTGGCTGGGGTGGCGGTGTGGGCCCGCAACCAGGTCACCAACACCGACCGCTATGTCGCCACGGTCACGCCGCTGGCCTCCGATCCCGCGATCCAGCAGGCCATCACCGACCAGATCACCGCCCAGGTCTTCACCTACATCGACATCCAGGCCCTGACCAGCCAGGTGGTGGACGCCCTGGGGGCCCGGGTGGAGGGCCGCGGGCTGCCCCCCCAGGCCGCGGCGGCGCTGCAGGGGTTGGCCGGCCCGGTCGCCAACGGCGTGCAGGGCTTTGTCCGCACCCAGGTCGAGCGGATCGTCCAGAGCCAGGCGTTCGAGGACGCCTGGGTCCAGGCCAACCGGGCGGCCCATGAGGCGTTGGTCAAGGCGTTGACCGGCGAGGGGGGCGGCGCGGTCACCGTGGAGGGTGACACCGTCACCCTCAACCTGGGGCCGTTCATCGAGACGGTCAAGCAGCGGCTGGTCGCCCAGGGGTTCACCCTGGCCGAGCGGATCCCGCAGGTCGACAAGTCCTTTGTCCTGTTCCAGTCCCAGGACATCACCCGCGCCCAGCGCGCGTTCAACCTGCTCAACACCCTGGGGGTCTGGCTGCCGGTGCTCGCCCTGGTCCTGATCGGGATCGGGGTCTATGTCGCCAAGGACCACCGTCGGGCGCTGATCGGCGCCGGGCTGGGCGTGGCCGCCGGCATGGTCCTGCTGGCGCTGTCGCTGGCGGTGTTCCGGTCGATCTATCTCAATGGCGTGCCCACCGAGGTGCTGCCCCACGACGCCGCGGCGGTGCTGTACGACACCATGGTGCGGTTCCTGCGCGCCGGGTTGCGCACGGTGCTGGTGCTGGGGCTGGTGGTGGCGGCGGGGGCGTTCCTGACCGGCCCCTCGGTGACCGCGGTGCGGACCCGCCAGGGCCTGGCCGGTGCCATTGGCTGGTTGCAGGGCAGCGCCGAGCATGCCGGCCTGCGCACCGGCCCGGTCGGCAGCTGGGTGCATGCCAACAAGCGGGCCCTGCGCATCGCCACCGTGGTCCTGGCCGCCCTGGTCCTGGTGTTCTGGGAACGCCCCACCGGCAAGGTCGTCCTCGGCATCACCCTGGCCCTACTGCTCGCCCTAGCCATCATCGAGTTCCTGGGTCGGCCGCCGCCCCGCGCCGTGGCGGAAATCACCCCCTCGGGGTGAGGGCCGAAAGCGGGGATGGTCGACCAGCGCAGCCGCGACCGGCCGGCCCGGCTGCTGCCGGCGCTGAACTGGCTCGGCCACATCCAGCGGGCCTGGCTGCGCGGCGACCTGGTGGCCGCGCTGACCACCTGGGCGTTGGTCGTGCCCCAGGCGATCGCCTACGCCCAGATCGCCCAGCTGCCGCCGCAGGCCGGGCTGTTCGCCGCCTTCGCCGGGCTGCTGGGCTACGCCCTGGCCGGCAGCTCGCGGCAGCTGGTCGTCAGCCCCACCTCGGCCACCGCGGCCATCTCGGCGGCGCTGGTCGCGCCCGTGGCCTGGGCGACGCGACCCGCTTCGACGAGCTGTCGGCCGCCCTGGCCATCCTCGTCGGGATCGTCCTGGTGGTGCTGGGCGTGCTGCACGTGGGGTTCGTGTCGCGGTTCATCTCGGCGTCGGTGCAGGCCGGGTTCATGTTCGGCCTGGGACTGACGATCATCGTCGGCCAGGTGCCGGCGCTGCTGGGCGTCTCCAAGGGCGAGGGCGACTTCTTCCCCCAGCTGTGGCACCTGCTCACCCGGCTCGGCGACGTCGACGGCTGGACGGCCGCCGTCGGGCTGGGCTGCCTGGCCCTGCTGCTTGCCCTCAAGCGGGTCGCCCCGGCATCCCGGCGGCCCTGCTGGTGGTGGTGGCCAGCATCGTCGTGGTCGCCCTGGGCGACCTGGCCGACCACAGCGTGGACGTCATCGGCGAGATCGAGGGGGCCGTGCCCGTGCCGGCGCTCCCTCGGTGGGCTGGGACGAGCTGCTGGCGCTGCTGCCGGGCGCCCTGGCGATCGCCATCATCGGCTACGCCGAGACCGCCACCGTGGGCGAGTCCCTGGCCGACGGGCACGGCTACAACATCCAGCCGGACCGGGAGCTGACCGCCACCGGCCTGGCCAACGTCCTGGCCGGGCTGTTCCAGGGCTTCATCACCGGCGGCGGGGCCAGCCAGTCGGCCGCCAACGACCGCGCCGGCGCCAACACCCAGCTGGTGTCGCTGCTGGTGTCGGCGCTGACCGTGCTGACCGCGGTGGCGCTGCTGCCGCTGTTCCGCGACCTCCCCCAGGCCGCCCTGGCCGCGATCGTGATCAGCGCCGTCCTCGGGTTCCTCAACCTGCCCGCCCTGCGGCGGATCCGGCGGCTGCGGCGCGACAGCTTCGCCCTGGCCATGTTCACGCTGCTGGGCGGGCTGCTGCTGGCGGTGGCGATCTCCATCCTGCTGCTGCTCGGCCGCCAGAGCCGCCCGGGCACCTCCGTCCTCGGCCGGGTCCCGCCCGGCGACGTCTACGTGGCCATCGACCACGAGCCGGCCGCCCGGACCGAGCCGGGGCTGCTCGTCCTCCGGCTCGACGCGCCGCTGCTGTTCATCAACGCCAAGCTCCTCCGCGACCGGGTCCGGGAGCAGCTGGCGGCGGCGGAGACGCCGGTGCGGATCGTCCTGCTCGATCTCCAGTTCACCCCGGCGCTGGACGTCGAGAGCCTGGACGTGCTGTCCGCCCTGCGCGGCGAGCTCTTCCAGCGCGGCGTCGCCCTGTGGCTGGCCAACGCCCGGGCCGAGGTCCAGGACCTGCTGCGCCGCAGCGGCCTGACCGAGGCCGTTGGCGAAGCTCGGATCTACCGCAGCCTGGCCGACGCCATCCCCGACGCCCGCGCCGCCCTGCGCTCCTGACTGGCCGCGCTACGACTTGGCCGCGGGGTGCTTCCGGGTGAAGAACTCCAGCGCCTTGCGGGTCTTGGGCTCCTGCTCCCCGGCGGCGCTGAGCCCGTGGCCGGCGACGAACGTGGTCGTGTCGGCGTACACCTGGAGCACGTTCTGGGGGGTGGCCTTGGTGGACAGCTCGACCAGCGGCACCTGGCCCGGGTAGTGCCACTGCTCGATGGTGGTCTTGTTGGTCAGCCCCTCGGGCACCCACTTGAGCACGACCACCAGCACCGGCCCCAGCGGCACCAGGTCCTCCCAGCCGACCCCGGTCGGCGCGTGGTCGGCGAAGAAGGCCCGCTGCTCCTTGGTGAACAGCTTCTCCAGCGGGCGGCCACCGGTGACCGCCTCGCGGACCGCGCCGGCGCGGCGGCTTCCCTTGAGCGAGGCCGACACCACGTAGGAGCCGCGGGTCACGTCCATCTCGACCTTGAGGTTCTTGGACTCCCGCACCTTCGGCGGCAGCGACTTGGGCTCGGCCGGGCGCAGCTTGACCACGGTGTCGTCGTCGTCGCCCTGGGTCCGCCGGCCCCGGGTGACCACGCCGTTGGCGAACAGGGTGAGGTCCGGGGTGTCGAAGAAGTAGACCTCGCGCAGCTTGGCCGCCATGGGGTCGAGGTGGAGGCCGGACAGGGCCATGCGCTGGTCGGCGGGCACGTTCATCTTGAGCTCGATGCTCGGCATCTCGGCCAGGCGCTCGAGCATCTCCAGGCGCTGCTCGCGGTTCATGGGACCCTCCTCGCGGGGTCGGGCGTGGCGGTGAGTGGGCTGACGATCACCTCCGGCCCAAGCATCGCCGCCCCGGGGTGAGCCGGCTTCACCCCGACCGGGTGAAATGGGAGATGCTGTCGGCCACCATGGACGACGCCAACCTGGTCGCCAGGCTGCTGGTCCTGCTCGCCGGGGCCGGGCTGGTGCTGTTCGCCGCCACCGACGCGGTCAGCACCCTGGTCACCACCCAGCGCCGCGCCAGCCGGCTGTGGCCGACCTACGTCCTCTACCGGCGCAGCTGGTGGCTGTGGCGGTCGCTGGCCCGGCGCATCGGCTCCGAGCAGAGGAGGGAGCGGCTCCTGGCCGTCTACGGCCCGCTCTCGCTGCTCGGCCTGCTGGTCGTCTGGGTGCTGCTGCTGCTGGTCGGGTGGGGGCTGGTCTGGTGGGTGCTGCGGGACCGGCTGTCGGGTGTGGACAGCTACCTGGACGCGCTGTACTTCGCCGGCGTCGGCTTCTTCACCGTCGGCTTCGGCGACGTCGTGCCCGTCGGCGGCATGGCCCGGCTGCTGGCCCTGGCCCAGGCGTTCATGGGGCTGGTCTCCATCGCCCTGGTGATCGGCTACCTGCCGACGCTGTTCGGCGCCTACAGCCGGCGTGAGACCCAGCTGCTGACCCTGGACGACCTCACCGACGAGCGCACCACCTCGACCGGGGTGATCGAGGCCTGGCACGCCGACGGCGGCCTGGACGGCCTGGCGGCCGCCTTCGCCGACTGGGAGTGGTGGTGCGCCGAGGTGTTCGACAGCCACACCGCCTACCCGATGCTGGCCTTCTTCCGCTCCCGGCGGCCCGGCCAGCACTGGCTGACCGCCCTCGGGGTGGTGACCGACGCCGCCGCCATCAGCCTGGCCGCGGTCCAGGACGCGCGGACCGGGGCGGCGCTGCGGCTGTACCGGCGGGCCATCGGGCTGCTGCGCATCGTGCGGTCCCTGCCGGCGGTGGCCAGGTCGGCCGCCGGCCCGGTGGACGCCAGGCCCGACGGCGAGCCGGCCTTCCGGAGCCTCTACCGGCACCTGGAAGGGCGCGGTGTGCCCCTGCACCCGTACGACCGCGCCTGGGCCGACCTCCAGCGGCTGCGGGCCGAGTACCTCCCGTATCTCCGGGCCACGATCGAGCTGCTGCTGGTCCCGCCCGAGTTCCGCAACCACGCCGCCCCCCTGCCGCTGCCCCGCCAGGAGGGTGACCGGCAGCGCTGAGAGGCCCGGCGGGGACCGCCCGCCGGGCCCTCAGGGGTCGCTGGTCAGGACTGCAGAGCCTTGACCAGCTCCTCCTCGCGGTCCTTGGTCAGGTTGGTCTGGATTATCGTCGGGTTGAACGGCTTGATGGCGTCGATCACCCGGTCGACCGTGGCCGAGCGGGCGAGCAGGAACACCGCCGCCCTGCCCTGCTCGAGCTGGCCGCCGATCTGCTTGATGGTGTCGTCGTTGATGCCGACGTCGGCCAGCTTGCCGGCCAGGGCGCCGGTGCCCGCCCCGATGGCCAGCCCGGCCACCGGCATCAGGAACAGCAGGCCGATCAGGGTGCCCCACAGGGCGCCGCTGGCCGCGCCGGCCCCGGTCAGGCTGACCGCCTGGTGGATGCGCACCTTGCCGCGGTCGTCCCGGTAGGCGTAGGCGGCGTCCTCGAGCTGCAGCAGCTCCTGCTTGGCCAGGTCGCCGGCCAGGTCGAACAGCCGCTCGGCGTCGCTGGGGTTGTCGACCCCGAGCACCACCAGATGTGCCATGCGCTGCCTCCTTGTCGTGGCTCGGGCCCCATCGTGGCGCCCGGAGGGAGAGCTGTCTTCACCCCGGGCGGGTGATCTCCGGTTCCCCGGGCGGGTCCGGGAGCCGCCGCACCTCCAGCAGCTCCAGCCCCAGGGCCTGGATGCGGTCCAGCAGCCCGTACAGGGCGGCCTGGTCCTGGACCGGCCCCTGCAGCACCGTCTCCGGTGGCTCCACCGAGGCCCGCATGCCCTCGAAGGCGGCGAGCAGCGAGTCGGTCAGGCGTCCGCGGACCCGGATCTCGTAGCTGCCTCCCTCTCGCGGCACGCCGACCTCCCTCCGCGGGCTAGCGGTCGGCCATCTCACGGCCATGCACGATCAGGGCGTAGATCACGACCACGTCCAGGGCGATGATCAGGATCGACCAGACCGGGTAGGCGGCCAGGAACCCCAGCTGCAGGATCGCCTGGGCGCCGGCGATCACCACCCCTGCGACCAGGGACCACGGCGACCCGCGCATGATCCCGAAGCCGACCACCAGCATCACCACCCCGACCAGCAGGTGGATCCATCCCCAGGCGGTGAAGTCGAGCAGCAGCAGGTCGCCCCCGGCGACCACGAAGTACTGGTCGTCGAACAGCGCGACCAGCCCCTGGATGATGTTGAAGAACCCGACGATGACGGCCATCACGCCCGCGAACACCACCCACCCGGCCCAGGCGCTGGTGGTCCTGCTGGCCCGCACGTCGCGGCTGTCTCCCATGGCGCTCCTCCTCCTCTCGCTTCTGGCATAGTCGCGCCGGCCAGGGTGAGGGGGCCTCACCCGATGGGGGTGATTCACCCCCCGAGGGTGACGACAGCCCACCCGGGCGGCTGGCATCGTCCGGCCCGGAGGTGGACGAGCGCGTGAAGGACATGGTCTGGGTGCCCGGGGGGACGTTCCTGATGGGCTCCGAGGACTTCTATCCCGAGGAGCGGCCGGTCCACCGGGTCGAGGTGGACGGCTTCTGGATGGACGCCCACCCGGTGACCAACGCCGAGTTCCGCCGCTTCGTCAAGGCCACCGGGCACGTCACCGTGGCCGAGCGCCCACCCGACCCGGCCGACTACCCGGACGCCGACCCCACCCTGCTGGTCCCCGGAGCCCTGGTCTTCCGGCCGTCCAGCGGGCCGGTGGACCTGCGCGACTGGCGCAACTGGTGGGCCTGGGTGCCGCAGGCCAGCTGGCGGCACCCCGAGGGGCCGGGGTCGACCCTGCACGGCCGCGACCGGCACCCGGTCGTCCAGGTCGCCTACGAGGACGCGCTGGCCTATGCCGCCTGGGCCGGCAAGGAGCTGGCCACCGAGGCCGAGTGGGAGTACGCGGCCCGGGGCGGGCTGGAGGGCAAGGTGTTCTGCTGGGGCGACGACTTCGCCCCCAAGGGCCGCCAGATGGCCAACACCTGGCAGGGCGAGTTCCCCTGGCAGAACCTGCTGACCGACCGGTACGCGGGCACCTCGCCGGTGGGGGCGTTCCCGCCCAACGGCTACGGCCTGCTGGACATGGCCGGCAACGTCTGGGAGTGGACCAGCGACTTCTTCAGCCTCCGCCACCCCGACGAGGTCGCCAGGCCCTGCTGCGTGCCCCGCAACCCCCAGGTGACCAGCCCGGTCCTCTCTGAGGCGATCCCACGCCGGGTGATCAAGGGCGGCTCCCACCTCTGCGCGCCCAGCTACTGCCTGCGCTACCGGCCGGCGGCCCGCCAGGGCGAGGCCGTCGACACCTCGACCGGCCACATCGGCTTCCGTTGCGTCGTTCGGGCCGCCGGGCCCTGAGCCGGCGGACAAGGAGGGATCATGGCCGCGGCCATCGGTGACGTCCTCGGCCTGGCCGCCGGCGTCGCGGTCAGCCCCCTGCCGATCGTGGCCATCATCCTGCTGCTGGCCACGCCCCGCGGCCGGGCCAACGGCACCCTGTTCGCCGTCGGCTGGCTGCTCGGCCTGTCCGTCCTGGGCGCGGTCGTCCTGCTGCTGGCCGGCCCGGCCGACCCCTCGGACGACGGCCAGCCTGCCTCCTGGACCGGCTGGCTCGAGCTCCTCCTGGGCGTGCTGTTGCTGCTGGCGGCGGCGCGGCAGTGGCGGGCCCGCCCGGCCGAGGGGGCCGAGCCGGAGTTGCCCAAGTGGATGGCCGGCCTCGACCGGCTGCGGCCGGCCCAGGCGCTGGGCCTGGGGGCGCTGCTGTCGGCCGTGAACCCCAAGAACGGAGGCCTGACCATCGCCGCCGCGGCCTCGATCGCCGGGGCCGGGCTGCCCGGCGGCCAGCAGGCGGTCACCCTGGCCGTGTTCGTGCTGATCGGGTCGCTGGGCGTGCTCGCCCCGCTGGTCCTCTACCTGACCGCCGGCGAGCGGGCGGCCAGGACCCTGGACAGCTGGAAGACCTGGGCCGGCGACCACAACGCGGCCATCATGGCCGTGCTGTTCCTGGTCTTCGGCCTCAAGCTGGTCGGCGACGGCATCGCCGTCCTGTCCTGACCGGCCGGGTCAGAGGAGCTGGAGCTGGCGGGCGCGCTTGACCGCGTCCCAGCGCCGGTTGGTGTCCAGCTTCCGGTAGATGCTCTTGATGTGGGTCTTGACGGTGTTCAGGGAGACGAACAGCTCGTCGGCGATCTCGCTCGCCGACAGGGTGCTGGGCAGATAGCGCAGCACCACCTGCTCGCGCTCGCTGAGCGGCTCCACCAGCGCCGCCGCGGCCGCGGCAGCGGCCGGCGAGGAGGTGGCCCCGGCGGTGTCGCGGAGCCGGGCCAGCAGCGTGTCGGCCAGCGCCCGGTGGCTGCTCTCCCGGTGGAGGTGGTCGACCAGCAGGGCCCGCACCGGCGTCCCGCCCTCCACGAAGGCCCGGCGGAAGCCCTCGGGCCCGGCCAGGACGAGGGCCCGGCGCAGCGACCGGGCGGCGGCGTCGTGGTCGCCCAGCTCCTGGGTGGCGGCCGCGTCGACCAGCGACGCCTGGATGGCCAGGGGCGGCTGGGCCGCCGGCGGCCCCCCGGGCGCGCCGGCCAGCAGCGGGGCCAGCGTGGCCGCGGCGGCCGCCGGCTCCCCCCGGGCCAGCTGCAGCCTGGCCAGGCCCACCGCCTCGACCGGCTCCCGCCCGTCGGCGTCCTCGCCGAGCGTGGCCATGGCCGCGGCGTCGTCCCCGGCCGCGGCCAGCAGCCGCGCCCTGGCCGCCCGCGCCCCGCCGGCCAGCAGCCGGGGCGGCCGGTCGCCGATGGCCCGGACGGCGGCGTCCAGGCGGGCCAGCGCCACGGCCTGGTCGTCGGGGCCGGTGGCCAGGAACGCCGCCAGGACCGCCGCCCCCAGCGCGACCATGCGGTCGCGGCCGGCGGCCCGGGTGGCCCGCGCCAGGGCGGCCGCTGCAGGGCCGAGCTCGTCCCGGTAGTAGGCGGCGCTGGCGATGGCCAGCTCGGCGCAGGCCACCAGGGCGGCCGGCCAGTCGCCGCGCCGGGCTCGCCCGACGACCCGCCGGCCCAGCTCGACGGCGCGGCCGAGGTTGCCGCGGAGGGCCTCCAGCACGGCCAGGTGGGCGGTGGCGTCGAGCTCGACGAGCTCGCGACCGGTCCGGGCGGCGTCGGCCATTGCCTGCTCCAGGTGGCCGGCGGCCTCCTCCAGCTGGCCGCTCCACAGCTGGGCCGCCCCGAGGAGGGCCAGGGCCAGCGTCCGCCGGTCGTCGGGCCGGGCCAGCCGCTCCCAGGCCGCGTCCCCGCCCGGGGCCAGCAGCGGGCCCGCGGCCGCCAGGGCGCCGGCGGCGTCGCCGGCCAGGCGGACGCGCCACAGCCGGGCCAGGGGCAGGGCCGCGCCGGCGCGGGCCGCCCCGGTCTCGGCCAGCTCCAGCCAGGCGTCGGCCGCCTCCAGCTCGCCCAGGGCCAGCCGGCCGAGCGCGGCCACCGCGGCCAGCTCCGGGTTGGCCCGCATCCGCTCGGCCGGGAGCCGGGCCAGCAGCTCCGCCAGGGCGGCCGCCCGCCCCTCGACCAGCAGCGACAGCCAGCCGTCGGTGAGGAGATCGATTGCCTGATCGAGGTCGCCGCCGGCCAGGGCGGAGCGGACGGCGTCGGCTGGCAGGCCGTTGGCGGCCTGCCAGCCGGCCGCCTTGCGGTGCAGGGCGGGCAGCTCGTCGGGCCGCTCGTGGCGCAGCTCGGCCCGGAGCAGCTCGGCGAACAGCGGGTGGTACCGGTACCAGTCCCGGCCGGGGCCGTTGGCCATGGTGAAGACGTGCTCCCGCTCCAGCCGGGCCAGGACCTCGACCCCGTCGGCGCCGCCGGTCAGCGCGTCGGCCAGGTCCCCGCAGATGCGGTCGGGCACCGAGGTCCGCAGCAGGAACGCCCGCAGCTCGGGTGGCTGCACGGCCAGCACCTCCTCCAGCAGGTACCCGGCGATGGCGCGGTCGTCGCCGGCCAGCTCGTCGACGAACCGGCCCGGCAGCGGGTGCTCGCGGAGCGTCAGGGCGGCCAGCCGCAGCCCGGCCGCCCAGCCCTCGGTCCGCCGCCACAGCACCTCCAGCTCCCCGGCGGACAGCTCCACCCCCTGGCGACTGAGCAGGTCGCCGGCCTCGGACCGGGTGAAGGCCAGCTCGGCCTCGCGGATCTCGCGGAGCTGCCCGGCCACCCGCAGCCGCTGCAGCGACAGCGGCGGGTCGGCGCGGGTCGCCACCACCAGGCGCAGCTGGGGCGGGGCGAAGCGGAGCAGCAGCCGCAGCTCGGTCGCCACCGCCTCGCCGCCGGCCTCGTGGAGGTCGTCCAACACCAGCACCAGCGGCGCCGGCAGCTCGGCCAGCCAGTCGGCCAGCGAGCGGACGAACAGGTGCCCGCCGTCGAGCCGCGGATCGAGGCCGGCCGGGGACCCCTCCGCCGGGGCGATGCCGGTCGCGGCCAGCGCGTCCAGGACGTGACCCCAGAAGGTGGGCGGCTGGGCGTCGTCCGGGCCGACCGTCACCCAGGCCACCGGGCCCGGCGGGCGGGCGGTGGCCGCCCAGGAGGCCAGCAGGAGGGTCTTGCCGTAGCCGGCCGGCGCGGCCAGCAGGGTCAGCGGGCCCTGGGCCCCCTCGTCCAGCAGCGCGAACAGCCGCCGCCTCGGCACCGGCGCCCATCGCGGCACCGGCACCGTGGGCCGGCTGAGCGGCGCCGTCGTGTCCGTTCTATCCGTCGCTGGCTCCCGGCTCGCTGGACCCCCCGCTCGCCTTGCTGCTCGCCTTGCTATTGACAGGCCCGGAAACTGTATGAAGGGGCCGCAAGCGAGACGCAACGATACAGCAAGCCATGTCGCTGGAGATCACCCTCACCGGCCAGCTGGCGGCCCAGGCCGACAGCGCCAGAGCCGACGCCACGGACCTGCCCGGGCGGCAGGCCTCGCTGGTCTTCGCCTACCTGGTGGCCGAGCGCGACCGGCCGGTGCCCAGCGAGGAGCTGGCCGACGCGCTCTGGGGCGGGAGGCTCCCGCCCACGTGGCGGCCCGCCCTCCGCGGGGTGGTCAGCAAGGTCAGGGACTTCCTGGACCAGCTCGGCCTGCCGGCCACCGGCACCCTCACCAGCGTGGCCGGCTGCTACCGGCTGACCCTGCCCGCCGACACCGCGGTCGACGTGGAGCTGGCCGCCGGCGAGGCCGACCTGGCCAGGTCGGCGCTGGAGGCCGGCGACCTGGCGCGGGCCCTGGCCGCCGCCGGGCGGGCCCGGGCCATCGCCGGGCGGCCGCTGCTCCCCGGCCACGAGGGCCCCTGGGTCGAGGATCGGCGCGCCGCCCTCCGCCAGGTGCTCATCGACGGCCTGGAGATGCAGGCCGACGTCCACCTGGCCGCCGGGAGCGGCCAGGCGGCCGTCGGCCCGGCCAGGGACCTGGTCGCCCTGGAGCCGTTCCGGGACTCGGCCCACGAGCGGCTCTTGCGGGCGCGCGCCGCCGCCGGCGACCGTGGCGAGGCGTTGCGCGTCTACGACCGCTACCGGCGGGCGCTGGCCGAGGAGCTGGGGGTCGGCCCCTCGCCGGAGCTGGAGGCGGCCTACCTGGAGCTGCTCCACGCCGAGCCCCTGGCCATGGCCCCCGCGGCCGCTCCCCCCGGCCCGCCGGGGCCGGCCGCCGCCCCGGTCACCGGGCCCTTCGTGGGCCGCGGGCCGGAGCTGGGCCGGCTGCGCTCGGCCTTCACCGAGGCCGCGGCCGGGCAGCGCCGGACCGTGCTGGTGGCCGGCGAGGCCGGGATCGGCAAGACCCGGCTCGGGGCCGAGCTGGCCGCCCTCGCCGCCGCCGACGGGGCGACCGTGCTCGCCGGCCGCTGCGACCAGTACCCGGGCGTCCCCTACCTGCCGTTGCGGGAGGCGCTGGGGCGTCACCTGGCCGCCGCCCCGGCCGAGCGGCTGCGGGCCCTGCGCGGCCCCGAGGCCGCCGAGCTGGCCCGGCGCTGGCCCGAGCTGGCCTGGCGGCTGCCGACCGCGCCGGCGCCCCCGCGGGCCGACCCCCGCGCCGACCGCTACCTGCTGTTCGAGGCGCTCAGCTGGCTCCTGGAGGCGGTCGCCGCCGGCGGCCCGCTGCTGCTGCTGGTGGACGACCTCCAGGGGGCCGACGAGGCCAGCCTGCTGCTGCTGCGCAGCCTGGCCCACGCCCCCCGGCCGGCCCGGCTGCTGACCGTCCTGCTGTACCGCGACGACGAGCTGCCCGCCCGGGCCAGCCTGGCCGTCGCCCTCGGGGACCTGCTGCGGGCGTCGGGGGCGGAGCTCGTCAGCCTGGGCGGGCTGGCCGCCGAGGACGTGGCCACCCTGGCCGCGGCCGCCGCCGGCGGGCCGCTCACCGCCGCCGAGGCGGAGCTGGCCGGCGCGCTCAACGAGCGCACCCGGGGCAACCCGTTCCTGGTGGACGCGCTGCTGCGGCACCTGGCCGAGCGCGGCAGCCTGGGCAGCGGGCAGCTGGCCGCGGGCGGGATGGACCGGGCCATGCGGGACGTCCCCGACAGCGTCCGCTGGGTCGTCGGCCAGCGGCTGGCCGGCCTCGGCGGCGCGGTCGAGTACGTGCTCGGCGCCGCGGCCGTGCTCGGCGACGAGTTCGACCTGGCCCTGCTCGGCCAGGTGGTGGACCTCGGCCCCGACAGCCTGCTGTCCACCCTCGACAAGGCCGTCGCGGTCCGACTGGTCGACGAGCGGGCCGGCGATCCCGGCCGCTACGCCTTCCACCACCCGCTGGTCCGCGACGTCCTGTACCGCGGCCTGCCCGCCGGCGAGCGGGCCCGGGCCCGGCGCCGGGTCGCGGCCGGCCGGGCCGCCGGGGGGAGCGGCCCCTAGTCGCGGGCCATGGCCGCGGCGAAGTGGCGCTCGACGTCGATGTAGGCGTCGTCGGCGACGTCGAAGACGACCTTGACGATCCTGCCCCCGGTGAACTCGAAGCGGTGCGGGTAGGTGGTGCTGACCCGGTCGCCGCCGTCGTAGCCGATGCACAGGCCCTCGCCGCACAGCGAGAAGTGTCCGAGCACCGTCCGGATCTCGTCCTCGGCCACCTGCTGGTCGTCGATGTACAGCTTCAGGGGCCCGATCGGCTCGTGATGCTCACCCACCCGCTGCTTGGTGAACTCGACCCCCACGATGTGCCTGCCCGAGGTCGGGACGGACGCCGAGATCACCTTCTCGGGTGGGATCCCGAGGAAGTTGTAGATGTAGCTGAGCCGGTTGTCTTTGACGATCAGGGCGTGGCCGCCGAAGCGTGAGCCGTGGGCGAAGATCACCCCCTCGGCATCGGGCGTGAGCTCGACGTCGGCCAGCACCTTGTACGACACGCCGTGCACGTTCGCCGCCGACCGCTCCGGGACCTCGGTGGTGCCCGGGTAGTTAGGTGTACTGCCCGCTGGGCGGCACCGGCACCTTGAACTCCATGCCGATGAAGGTCGCGAGGTCCTCGGGGTTGCCGATGATGTTCATGTCGTTCAGCGGGAGCACGTTGTTCGCCTTGGCCTCCTCCAGCCACAGCGCCTTGAGCTCCTCCAGCTTGTCGGGGTGCTGCTCGGCCAGGTCGTGGGCCTCGGAGCGGTCGGCGTCGGTGTGGAACAGCTGCCAGCGATCCTGGTCGAAGTTGCTCATGCCGCTGGTCGGGCCGTGCACGGTGACGGCCTTCCAGCCGTTGTGCCAGATGCCGCGGGCGCCGAACATCTCGTAGTACTGGGTCTGCTTGCGGGTCGGCCCGTCGGGGTCGGCGTCGAAGCTGTAGCGCATCGACACCCCGGACAGCGGGGTCTGCTGGACGCCGTTGTAGACCTCGGGCATCTCCACGCCGCACACGTCCAGGATGGTGGGGACGATGTCGGTGGAGTGGTGGTACTGGTGGCGGACCTGGCCGTGGGCCTGGATGCCGGCCGGCCAGTGGATGACCAGCGGGTCGCAGACCCCGCCCTGGTAGGTGTAGCGCTTGAACATCCGGTACGGGGTCGAGAACGCCGTCGCCCAGCCGGTCGGGTAGTGGTTGTAGGTGTCGGGCGTGCCCAGCTGGTCGATCATGGCCAGGTTCTGCCGGATGTCGTCCGGGTAGCCGCCGAAGACCGGCGCAGTAGAGGATGATCGTGTTCTCCAGCTGCCCCGACTCCTCCAGGTACTCGACGATCCGTCCCACCTGGGCGTCGGTGTACTCGCTGAAGCCGGCGAACACCTCAGCCATTCGCGAGAACAGCCGCTTCTCCTCCTCCGACAGGCTGTCCCAGGGCCGCACCGCGTCACCCTTGGTGAAGGTGCCCTCGGGCATGGGGTTGATCGGGGTCAGCTCGGTCCCCTCGGGCAGGATCCCTCGCTCGATCATCCGGGGCAGCACCCACTCGCGGTAGGCCTCATAGCCGTCGTCGAAGCGGCCCTTGTAGCGGTCGATGTACTCGGCGGGGGCGTGGTGGGGGGCGTGGTTGGCGCCCGGGCAGAACCACAGGTACCAGGGCTTGTCCGGCTCGGACTGCTTGGCGTCGCGGATGAACCGCAGCGCCTGGTCGGCCAGGTCCTTGGACAGGTGGTAGCCGTCCTCGGGCAGGTACGGCTGGTCGATGTAGTGGTTGTCCTCGGCCAGGTCCGGATACCAGTTGTTGGTCTCTCCGCCGATGAATCCGTAGAAGCGGTCATAGCCCTGGCCCAGTGGCCAGTTCTTCTTGGAGCCCCCCATGGTCCACTCGTCCACGGGCACGTTGTGGTTCTTGCCGACCCAGAAGGTCGACCAGCCGGCGTCGCGCAGGACCGTGGCCATGGCGGCGTTGGAGGGGGGGATGTGGGAGCTGTAGCCCGTGAACCCGGTGGAGGACTCCGAGATGGTCGCGAACCCGTTGAGGTGGTGGTTGCGGCCGGTCAGGAAGGTCGAACGGGTCGGCGAGCACAGCACGGTGGTGTGCCACTGGCTGTAGGTGAGGCCGTTGTCGGCCAGCCGCTGCATGGTCGGCATGTTGATGCGGCCGCCGTACGGCGACCAGGCGGCGCTGCTTCGGCATGTGGCCTCCTTGCTGCTCCGTCCCGACGACCAGCCATTCCAGGATGTGGCGCGGGAGGATGAGCCGTCTTCACCCTCACAGGGTGAGGACGGCTCACCCCCGCCGGGTGCAGGGTGGCCTCGTCACAGGCGCCTGGGAGGTGGTGGCCGAGTGCTGAGGTCGTGGAACGACGGGGCCGCGCTGGCGGCTATCCGGGACTTCGTGGCCCGGGTGACGGCCGAGGGGTCGCCGGAGTTCCTCCCCGTCGCCGAGCGGGTGGCGGTGTTCGACAACGACGGGACGCTGTGGTGCGAGAAGCCGATGCCGATCGAGCTCGGCTTCATCCTGCAGCGGCTGGCCGCCATGGCCGAGCAGGACCCCGCCCTGCGCGAGCGCCAGCCCTGGAAGGCGGCCTACGACCGCGACTACGCCTGGCTGGGCGAGGTCCTCACCAAGCACTACGCCGGCGACGACAGCGAGCTGAAGGTGGTGCTCGGCGGCGTCCTGCAGGCGTTCGCGGGCATGGACGTCGAGGCCTACCAGGTCGCCGCCCACGGCTTCCTCCACCAGGGCCGGCACCCGACCCTGGACCGCCATTTCTTCCGCTGCGGCTACAAGCCGATGGTGGAGCTGCTCGAGTACCTGACCGCCAACGGGTTCAGCTGCTACATCGCCTCGGGCGGGGACCGCGACTTCATGCGCCCGGTCACCGAGCGGATCTACGGCATCCCCGCCGAGCGGGTCATCGGCACCAGCAACGCGCTGCGGTACGAGCCCGACGAGCACGGGGGCACGATCGTGTACCTGGCCGAGCCGGACTACTTCAACGACGGGCCGACCAAGCCGCTGCGGATCTGGAGCCGGATCGGGCGCCGGCCGGTGCTGGCCGCCGGGAACTCCAACGGCGACATCGAGATGCTCCAGTTCGCCGGCGGGCCGTCCCGGCCCGGGCTGTCGCTGCTGGTGCTGCACGACGACCCCGAGCGCGAGTTCGACTACGTGGCCGGGGCCGAGCGGGCGCTGGCGGCGGCCAGGGCCAACGGCTGGACGGTGGTGAGCGTCAAGCGCGACTGGGCCACCGTCTTCGACGACGCTACGGCGTCCAAGCACGAGGAGGGTTCGTGACCACATCTCCCTACCCCCGGCAGGGGGGCGACGACGGCGCCGACCGGCGGATCACCGTCAACGCCGGCCGGCTGTGGACCGGCGGCCTGGCCACGGCGGTGGTGGCCGCGCTGGTGGCGGTGGTCGGGGTGCTGTTCGCCAGGGGACTGTTCGACGTCCCGGTGCTCGCCCCAACCGAGGAGGGCACCCTCGGCAACGCCAGCACGGCCCGGCTGGCCGGCCTGGCCGCCCTCGCCGCCCTGGCCGCCACCGGGCTGATGCACCTGCTGCTGCTCTCCACCCCGCGGCCCTGGCGGTTCTTCACCTGGATCGTGTCGCTGCTGGTCGTGGTGGCGGTGCTGCTCCCGTTCACCACCGACGCCGAGCTGGACACCAAGATCGCCACCGCGGTCATCAGCCTCGTCATCGGGCTGGCCATCGGGACGCTGGTGCCCGCGGTCGCCAGGAGCGCCACCCGCATCTCCACCGGGTGAGCTGGCCGGTGTTCCGCTCGCTCCGCGGCTACCAGCGAAGCTGGCTGCGGGGCGATGTGGCCGCCGGGCTGACGGTGTGGGCGGTGCTGGTGCCCGAGGCGCTGGCCTACGCCTCCATCGCCGGGGTGTCACCGGTGGTGGGGCTGTACGCGGCCCCGGCGGCGCTGCTGCTGTACGCCGCCTTCGGCAGCTCCCGGCACCTGGTGACCGGGCCGATGTCGGCCACGGCGGCCCTGTCGGCGGCGGCCGTGGCCCAGCTCGCCACCCAGGGCAGCGACCAGTTCGTCCAGCTGACCGTGGCCCTGGCCATCACCACCGGGGTCGCGGCCGTGCTCGCGGGGCTGCTGCGCCTGGGCTTCCTGGCCAGCTTCATCTCCGAGCCCGTCCTCAAGGGGTTCATCATCGGGCTGGCCCTGACCATCGTGGCCGGGCAGCTGCCCAAGCTGTTCGGGGTCGAGGGCGGCCAGGGAGACTTCTTCGAGAAGCTCTGGGACCTGGTGACCCATCTGGGCGACACCCACTGGCCGACCCTGGCCCTCGGCCTGGTGTCGCTGGCGCTGGTGCTGGGGCTGCGCCGGCTGGCCCCGGTGGTGCCCGGGTCGCTGGTCGCGGTGCTGTTCGGCATCGTCGTGGTCTGGGCCCTGGGCCTGGACGACCGCGGGTCGACATCGTCGGCCATATCGACAGCGGCCTGTCGTCGCTCGGCCTGCCGGAGGTGGCCGCGGCCGACTACCTGGCCCTGGCCCGTCGGCGATCGGGGTGATGCTGGGCGCCGGGCTGTCCAGCGGCATGGTGGTGAACGGCAGCCTGTCCAAGACCGCCGTGAACGGCTCGGCCGGGGCCCGCTCCCAGGTCTCGGGGCTGGTCGTGGCCGCCCTGACCGTCCTGACCCTGCTGTTCCTCAGCGGGCTGTTCGAGACGCTGCCCGAGGCGACCCTGGCCGCGTGGTGATCGCGGCCGTGATCGAGCTGATCGACATCCCGGGCCTGGTCACCCTCTACCGGGTCGCCACCCGCCAGCTCCGCGGCATCTACGGCGTCGCCGCCCGGCCCGACTTCCTGGCCGCGCTGGCCGCGCTGCTGGGCGTGCTGGTCTTCGACACCCTCCCCGGGCTGTTCATCGGCATCGCGGTGTCGCTGCTGCTGCTGCTCTACCGGGCCTCGCGCCCGCACGTGGCCGTGCTCGGCCAGGTCCCCGGGGCCGACGGCCATTACGGCGACATCCTCCGCCACCCCGAGAACCGGCAGGCGCCCGGGATCGTGGTCCTGCGCCTGGAGAGCGGGCTGTTCTTCGCCAACGCCGACGCCGTCCGTGACGTCATCCGCGCCCACGCCGCCGAGCCGGGGATCCGGGCGGTGGTGCTCGACGCCGAGACCATCCCGTACGTCGACGTGACCGCGGCCCGCATGCTGCTGCAGCTGGGCGGCGATCTCGAACGGGAGGATGTGCGGCTGGTCATGGCCCGTGACATCGGCCAGGTCCGCGACGTCCTGCGCCGCACCGAGGAGGAGCGGCTGCCCCTGTCCGCCTACCCGACCGTGCGGGAGGCGATCGCGGCGCTCACCCATCGGACCTAGCCGCGGCCGGCGAACGGCATCCTGGTCGCCATCACGGTCATGGTGGCCACGTTCGCGTCCAGGGGCAGGCTGGCCATGTAGCAGACGGCCCGGGCCACGTCGGCCACGTCCATGCGCGGCTCGGGCCGGAGGCTGCCGTCGGCCTGGAGGGCGCCGGCGGCCATGCCCTCGGTCATCTCGGTGGCGGCGTTGCCGATGTCGATCTGCCCGCAGGCGATGTCGTGGGCCCGCCCGTCCAGCGCGGTCGCCCTGGTCAGGCCGGTGATGGCGTGCTTGGTGGCGGTGTAGGCGACCGAGCCCGGGCGGGGGACGTGGGCCGAGATGGAGCCGTTGTTGACGATGCGGCCGCCGCGGGGCCGCTGGTGGCGCATGACCCGGAACGCCTCGCGGGCGCAGAGGAACGCCCCGGTCAGGTTGACCGCGACCACCGCGCTCCACTCGCTGAGCGGCACGGCGTCCAGCTCGCGGGGCGGGGCCCCGGTGCCGGCGTTGTTGAACAGCAGGTCGACGCGGCCGTGCCGGCGGACGGCGCCGTCGAACAGGGCCCGCACCGACGCCTCGTCGGTGACGTCGGTCGGGGCCGGATCGAGCGCCCCGGCCAGGCCGGCCCCCCGCTCGGCCACCGACGCCAGCGCGTGGGCGCGGCGGCCGGCCAGGACCACCACCCACCCCTCGCCGGCCAGGGCCAGCGCCACCGCCGCCCCGATGCCGCTGCCGGCGCCGGTGACGACGGCGATCTGCGACGGTTGCTCGGCCATCGAACCTCCCTGGGTCGTGGTGTGGGAGCATGCCCGCTCCGAGTCTCGCCGAGGTGAGCACATGGAGTATCCGCCGCTGCCCCCGGATCGCTGGGCCGACGCGCCCGGCCGCTATCCCGATCCCGCCGTCCGGGTCCTCGACCCGAGGTTCGAGGACCGCCGGCTGCACAACGCGGCCGTGGAGCGGATCGCCACCGGCTACCGCTGGGTCGAGGGGCCGGTCTGGTTCGGCGACCACCGCTGCCTGCTCTGGAGCGACATCCCCAGCGACCGGATGCTGCGCTGGGACGAGCAGACCGGGGCGGTCACGGTGTTCCGGAGCCCCGCCAACCACGCCAACGGCCACACCCGGGACCGGCAGGGCCGGCTCGTCTCCTGCGAGCACCTCACCCGGCGGGTGACCCGGACCGAGCCCGACGGCTCGATCACCGTGCTCGCCGACCGCGTCGACGGCAAACCGCTCAACGCCCCCAACGACGTCGTGGTCGCCGCCGACGGCGCGGTGTGGTTCACCGACCCCGGCTACGGGATCCTGTCCGACTACGAGGGCCGCCGGGCGACCTTCGAGCTCCCCACCGCCGTCTACCGGCTCGACCCCGGCCAGGGCCGGCCCGAGCCGGTGATCCAGGACCTGGAGCGCCCCAACGGCCTCTGCTTCGCCCCCGGCGGGTCCCTCCTGTACGTGGTCGACTCCGGCTCCACCCCCCGCACCATCCACGTCTACGAGGTCGACGGCGGCCGGGTCGGGGCCGGCCGCCGCTTCGCCGACATGACCCCGGGCAGCTCCGACGGCATCCGCTGCGACAGCGACGGCAACCTGTGGACGGCCGCCGGCGGGGGTGGCGACGGCTACGACGGCGTCCACGTGCTCGCCCCCGACGGCACCCTGATCGGCCAGGTCGTCCTGCCGGAGAGCTGCGCCAACCTCTGCTTCGGGGGCGCCGCCGGCAACCGGCTGTTCATGGCGGCCAGCCGCTCGATCTACGCCCTCTACGTCAACGCCACCGGCGCCTAGGAGCGCGGCTCGTGGAGCACGACTGGCCGCCCGACCTGCCGCCGCTCGCGTCCGAGGAGCCGCTCGGCGGGGGCTACATCTGCCGGGCGACCCGGGGGCGGCTGGCCGACGGGCGGCGGGTGGTGGTCAAGCGCTGCCCCTACCCGGCCGAGGCGGAGGCCGACGGGCTGGCCGCGCTGGCCGCGGCGGGGGCGCCGGTGCCGGCGGTGCTCGGGGCCGCCGGGCCGGTGCTGGTGCTGGAGGAGGTCGGTGGCCCGCCGGACTGGCCGGGCCTCGGCCGGGCCGTCGCCCGGCTGCACCGCCGCGCCGGGGACCGCTTCGGCTGGCACCGCGACAACTACCAGGGCCGGTTCGTCCAGCGCAACGGCTGGACCGACGACTGGCCGAGCTTCTACGTCGAGCGCCGGGTGCGGGCCCACCTCGCCGACCCGAGGGTCCCGGAGCCGCTGCGGCGGCGGCTGGAGCGGGCCTGCGCGGGGCCGCTGCCGGCCCTGCTGCGGCGGCGGCCGCCGGCGTCGCTGACCCACGGCGACCTGTGGGCGGCCAACGTGGTCGAGGGCCGCTGGCTGGTCGACCCGGCGGTGTCGTTCGCCGACCGGGAGCTGGAGCTGGCCTACATGCAGCTGTCCGACACCCTCCCGGCCGAGCTGTGGGCGGCCTACACCGACGAGTGGCCGCCCGACCCCGGCTACGAGGAACGCCGCCCCGCCCTCCAGCTGCACAAGCTCCTCAACAACATCCGCCACTTCGGCCCCGACCGCTACGTCCCCCGGATCGAGGCCGTCCTGGACGGCTACGCCTGGTAGGCCGACCGCCTGCGCTGGCTGACCCCAGCGCCCCAGTGGCCGATGTCCAGGAGGGCGGCGATCGCCACCCAGAACCAGTCCCATCCGGTGAGCCCGCGCCCCGGGGTGTAGAGCAGCACGTAGATCAGGGTCGCGAAGGGTAGGAAGATGATGCCGAGCAGCGGCCAGAGGAAGTGTCGAAGGCGGCGTCGATCCTGGCCGGCCTGGCGATCCACAGGATCAGCAGGGCCAGGCGAGGGAAGAACCCGGCGAACAGCGCCAGCAGACAGCCCATCTCACTGCTCGCCGGAGGGCTCGTGCCGGCGCAGCCGCCTCGGGGCCTCCTCCTCGACCCTGTCGGTGGCGGGCGCGATGAACTCCGCGCCGGCCCCGGAGGCGGCGGCATCCGAGGTGGCCGGGCCGTACTCCAGCCCGTAATGCGCGTACAGGCGCGCCTCCTCGTCGGCGCTCAGCCGCCCGTCGGGGTGGTCCATCTTGGGCGCGTCGTGGATGTGGCGCTGGTCGAAGGGGACCTGCACACCCATGCCGCGCGCCGACGCCGCCGACAGGGGCACGAAGGTCACGTGGTGGCTGAACAGCCCGCTCTTGACCATGGCCCACTCGGGACGGCCGGTGGCGTCGTCCACGTAGAGGTCGGTGATCACGCCGACGGCGTGGCCGTTCGAGTCGATCACGTCGCGCCCGCGCCAATTGGGGACGTCGTCCAGGTCGTACCCTGACATGGGAACCTCCTTCGCCGAAGCTGGTCGCTGCCCATGGTGCATGGGGCGACGGGGCCCGCACATCACCCGATCGGGGTGACTACATCCGCGGCAGGGTCGAGACGGTGGACAGGCCGTACACCAGCAGGCCGACAGCGACCGCGTTCGCGCCGATCCGGACGCCGCGGGTCCGGAAGCGTTGGGCGACCGCCACCAGGAACAGCACCAGGGCGAACAGCACCGTCACGCGCACGTACCTGTCGGCGGTCTCGCGGGCCGCCGTCCCCTCCTCGAAGGCGCCCGAGACCTGGGCGTTCAGCCGCTCGGCCTGCTCCAGCTGGGGATTGCGGTACTGCGGCATGTGCCCGGGGCCCGGGGGCGCGGCCGGGTCGGTGAACGGCTCGGTCCGCAGCCATGCCTCGAAGGCGCTGCGGTACTCGGGGGTGAACCGGCGGACCAGCGCCGCCTGCAGCTGGCGGCGGGTGACCGGGACTCCTCAACCCGGGACGACAAGGAGTCCCCGCTTCTGATCACTCGCGGGCCATCATGGCGATGGCTTCCTTCTCCAGGTCGATGAAGGGCTCGCCGGAGACGTCGACGATCGCCTTGACGATCCTGCCGCCGGTGAAGGCGAACGGGTTGGTGCCCGGGTAGTCGTCGGTGACCGGCTCGCCCGGGTCCTTGCCGACGTTCAGTCCCTCGCCGACCAGGGAGAAGTTGCCCGGCTGGGTCATGATGCGACCCTCGCCCACCTGCTCGTCGTTGATGAACAGCGACAGCGTCCCGGTGGTGGGCATGGCGTCGCCGTCCTTGACGAACGCGGCCGACAGCAGCACCGCGCCGGTCGGGACGGGCCGGCTGGACTCGATCGTCTGCTCGTTGCTGCCAACGAAGTTGTAGACGTACTTGAGCTTGCGGTCCTTGACGTACAGCGCGTGGCCGCCGAAGCGGGCGCCGTGGGAGAACAGCACCCCGCCGGCGTCCTCGGCCTGGATGTCGACCTCCACGGTAATGCTGTAGCTGCGGTTGCGGATGTTGACCGCCGCCGTCTCCGGCACCTCGGCCGTGTCCGGGAAGTAGACGTACTGGTCGCGTGGCGGGGCGACCTGCGGCCGGGTGGGGTCGGCGAGGACCTCGACCGCGGTCCGGTCCTCCAGCGGCAGGCCGTGGTAGCGGCCGGCCTCGTGGAACCAGAGGTTGACCAGCTCCTGGAGCTTCTCGGGATGCTCGGCGGCCAGGTCGTGGGTCTCGGTGGGATCCTGGTCGGTGTGGTAGAGCTCCCAGCGATCGTTGGCGAAGTTGCTCCATCCGGCGATCGTGGGGTGGACGCTGACCGCCTTCCAGCCCTTGTGCCAGATCGCCCGCGAGCCGAGCATGGAGAAGAACCCGGTCTCCTTGGGCGTGGGGACGTCGTCGCTCTCGAAGGTCGGGCGGATGCTCACGCCCTCCAGCGGGAGCTGGGGGAACCCCTTGACCACCTCGGGCAGCTCCACCCCGAGGCAGTCGTAGATGGTGGGGACCAGGTCGGTGGCGTGGGCGAACTGGTGGCGCAGCTCGCCCCTGGCCTTGATCCCCTTGGGCCAGGAGATGACCAGCGGGTCGGCCACGCCGCCCTCGAAGTTGTAGCGCTTCCACATCTTGAACGGGGTGTCGAACGCCCACGCCCAGCCCACCGGGTAGTGGTTGTAGGTGGCCGGCGAGCCTAGCTCCTCCAGGTGGCGCAGGTTCTCCTCGATGTCGTCGGGGATGCCGTTGAAGAACTTGTTCTCGTTGACCGAGCCGTTGGGGCCGCCCTCGCCGCTGGCCCCGTTGTCGGAGACCAGCAGCACGATGGTGTTGTCGAGCTCGCCGGACTCCTCCAGGAAGTCGAGCAGACGGCCGATCTCGTGGTCGGTGTGGGACAGGAACCCGGCGTACACCTCGGCCATGCGGCAGAACAGCCGCCGCTCCTCCTCGGAGAGCGAGTCCCAGGGCCGCACCACGTCGACCGCGTTCCACGGCTTGCCGTCGACGCTCGTCTCCTCGGCGTAGGGGTTCAGCGGGGACAGCTCGGCATGCTCGGGGAAGATGCCCAGCCGCTTCTGGCGCTCGAATACCTGCTCCCGGTAGCGCTCGTAGCCCATGTCGAAGCGACCCTTGTAGCGCTCGATCCACTCCTTGGGCGCGTGGTGGGGAGCGTGGGTGGCACCGGGGCAGAAGTACATGAAGAACGGTTTGTCGGGGACGATCATCTTGGCGTCTTTGACGAACTCGATCGCCTTGTCGGTGAGGTCGGTGGTCAGGTGGTAGCCGTCCTCGGGCATGGCCGGCTGCTCGACGGGATGGTTGTCGTAGACCAGGTCCGGATACCACTGGTTGGTCTCGCCGCCGAGGAACCCGTAGTAGCGCTCGAACCCGCGGCCGACCGGCCAGTTGCGCTTGGTCGAGGCCAGGTTCATCTCGTCGGCCGGGCACAGGTGCCACTTGCCGAGCATGTAGGTGTTCCAGCCGCGCTCGCCCAGCACCTCGGCGATGGTGGCGCACTCGAACGGGATGTGGCCGTTGGCGTTGGGGAACCCCGTGGTCGCCTCGGCGATGCAGGCCATGCCGTTGGTGGTGTGGTTGCGGCCGGTGAGCAGCGACGACCGGGTGGGCGAGCACAGCGCGGTGGTGTGCCAGTTGGTGTAGGTGAGCCCGCGCTCGGCCAGCCGGTTGATGTTGGGCGTCTCGATCAGCCCGCCCCACGGCTCCATGGCCGAGAACCCGGTGTCGTCGAGCACGATGTAGAGGACATTGGGGGCGCCCTCGGGCGCCACCGGCTGCAGGTAGGGCGTCCAGTCGGGAACCGAGTCCCGAACGTCGACGTTGATGACGCCGTTGAACGACCTTCCCATGGTCCACCTCGCTTCGCTCGGCCTGGCGCCATCCGATACGAGGCGGGGGCCGACGGCATCACCCGGATCGAATGAAGTGGCGGGCTACGCCCCGAGCAGGCCGATCTCCTGGAGCCGCTGGACGGCCTCGCTGCGCGAGGAGGCCCCGAGCTTGCGGTAGACCGAGATCGCCTGGGTCTTCACGGTGTTCTGGGACACGTACAGCCGCTCGCCGATCTCCCGGAACGAGAGGTGGGTGGACAGCCACGGGACCAGGCGCAGCTCGGCGGTGCTCAGCGACGACGACCCGGGGAGCGCCTCCCGGGCCACCTCCAGCGCCGACCGCAGCTCCTCGACCTGGGCGGGCAGGTCGCCGAGGTCGGGTCGCAGGGAGACGACGTCGCGGGCCTGCCCGAGGACGGCCCACGCGCCGGCGGCGTCGTTGAGGGTCAGGTAGGCGCGGGCCAGCTCCAGAAGCGCCTGGACGGCGTAGGTGGGCAGGCTGTGGGTGAGCAGCGGCCGCAGGCGAGCCGCCCGGGCCAGGTGCTGTCGCGCCGCCGGCGCGTCGCCGCGGCGTAGGGCCATCCGGGCCGCCACCGCGTACACCAGCGGGCTGCTCACGTAGTCGTCCAGGTGCCCGTCGCGCACCACCGTGAGCGCCTGGGCGGCCAGCGTCTCGGCCCGGGGCCAGTCCTGGCGCTGGAGGGCGATCACGCAGTGCTGGGCGAGGGCGTAGGAGGCGGCGTTCAGCTCGCGGTCCTCGGTGGCGACCTCGACCGCCTCGGCCAGGAGCCGGTCGGCGCGGTCGGTCTCGCCCATCAGCAGATAGGAGGCGCCTTCGAGGTGCAGGGCCGTTGCTCGGCCCGAGTCTCCCGGGTCCATGCGCTCGCGGGCGCGCCGGGCGCCGGCGCGCATCCGCTCGACGCCGTCGCGGCACAGGGCGGCGTGCAGCAACGCCAGCGTGCCCTCCACCCCCTTGGCCTCGGCCGGCGCCGCCCGCGCCGAGGTGCGCTCGGCCGCGGCCGTCCAGCGCTCCACCCCGGCCGGCTGGCCCAGCAGCGCGTGCCGCCAGGCGCCCTGGATGGCGATCAGTAGGTAGCGCTCGATCGCCCCTTGCTCCTCGAACCAGTCGTACCACCACGTCGCGGTGTCGCGGCGCCCGGCGGCGTACGCCCGTGGCGCCGCGTCCCAGACCAGCCGGGCGACCAGGTCGGCGTCACCGGCGGCCTGGGCGTGGTCGATGGCCATCTCCTCCAGCCCGTTGGCCTCGCACCACGCGGCCGCCCGGGCATGCAGCCGCGGCACCAGTTGGGGCTCGCGTCGCTCGAGCTCGGCCCGCAGCAGGTCGCGGAACAGATGGTGGTAGCGGTACCACTCACGATGGCGGTCCAGCGGCACCACCAGCAGGTTCGAGTCCTCCAGGGAGCGCAGGACCCGGCCCGACCCCTCGGTGCCGAGGACCGCGTCGCACAGCGGCCCCGATATCCGCTCCAGCACCGCCGTGCGGGTCAGGAACTGCACCTGCTCGGGCGAGAGCTGGGCCAGCAGCTCCGAGCCGAGGTAGTCGGCGACGAACCGGTCGTCGCCGGTGAACGCGAACTCGGCGCTGCTCCCCGGGCCGCCGGCCTTGCGGGCCAGCGCGGCCAGGTACAGCCCCACCGGCCACCCCTCGGCCCGGCCGACCAGCTCGGTCATGTCGGCGTCGGAGAGCCCGACGTCGGCGGCCTCCAGCAGGGTGTGCCCCTCGGTCTGGTCCATGGCCAGCTCGGCCACCCCGACCTCCACCACCTGGCCCTGGGCGCGCAGCCGGGCCACCGGCAACGGTGGTGGGCGCCGTGAGGCGAGCACCAGCTGCGACCCCGCGGGCAGCACGATGGCCAGCTCGGCCACCGCGTCCAGGCACGCCCGGTTCTCGAGGGACTCCAGCTGGTCGAGGACCAGCGCCACCGGCTCGGTCACGGCCGCCACCGAGGCCACCAGCTGCGGCACCACCGTGGCCACCACCGAAGCGCCGGGCGAGGCCAGGGCCCGGAACACCCCCGGGTCAACCGGCTCGACCCGGTCCAGGGCGGCGGCGATGTAGGTGAGCAGCACCACCGGGTCGTTGTCGCGGCGGTCGACCGAGACCCAGGCCACCCGGTCCCGCTTCCGCTCGCTCCACTGCGACAGCAGGGTGGTCTTGCCGTAGCCGGGCGGGGCGACGACACAGACCACCGGCGCCGGGGCGCCGAGCAGCCGCTCCACCAGTGATTGCCGGGGCACGATCCCCGGGCGGGGCGAGGGTGGCCGCAGCTTGGACTCCAGCAGCTCGAAGGATGGACCGGGCAAGGCCCGCCGCTCACCCTCCAGGATCGGCGCAGCTCCCGGCCCGCTGCTCACACCCACCCGAAGAGGGTAGTTCCTGTGCATGCTCTGCTCAACGTGTAAATCCTCGGGACTCATCCGCTTCGGATGATGCCGCTGACCGAGCGACGGGATTCCATGTGGGGGCCGAGTCGACGAGCGGCGTCGACGGTGACCGAGGGAGGTGTTGGGATGGCAGACCTGATCGCGATCGGGTATCCCGATGAGACCACCGCGCTGGCGGCGATGGACGAGGCCGAGCAGTTGCAGCATGAGCTGATCATCCAGGCCGATGCGGTGGCGGCGATCATCCGGAACAAGGAGGGCAAGATCCGGGTCGTCACCAACCACCACGCGGTGGGGGCCGGCGCGACCTGGGGGATGTTCTGGGGGATGCTGTTCGGCATGCTGTTCTTCGTCCCGTTCCTGGGCATGGCGGTCGGGGCGGGGATGGGCGCGCTGATGGGGAAGGTGACCAAGAGCGCGGTGGACAAGCAGTTCCAGGACCAGGTCCGGGACATGCTCCAGCCGGGAACGTCGGCGCTGTTCATGGTGATCGAGAAGGTCACCCCGGACAAGGCCGTGGAGGCGATGTCGAAGTTCGGCGGCACCGTCCTCAAGAGCTCGCTGTCCAACGAGGCCCAGCAAGAGCTCCAGGAGGCCCTGCACGGCGAGGAGGGCGCCAGCGCCTGACCGCGACAGCTCGGATGGCCCTCAGGCCACCGGGCGGAGGACCTCGAGCAGGCGAGTGGTGGCCTGCTCGAGGTCCTCGGCGCTGCCGGCGGGCCCGGAGCGGACGACTCCGGAGAGCTGGCCCGCCGCCGCCACCACACCGACGCCGTCGGCGGCCCGCGGGGTCAGGGGCCAGGGGCTGTGAACGCACAGCAGCGCCCGCACCGGGACCCGGGCCCAGCCCTCCAGGGTCTCGGCCACGGCCTCGGCCTGGCCGCGCAGGCCGCGGACGGTGGCCGGCGGCGGCCCACCGCCCGGCAGCAGCCGTCGGCCCTGCCAGGACCCCACCACCCAGACACCGGTCGGTCCGACCACCAGGTGGTCGAGGCCGTCCAGCCAGCCCGGCAGGGCGACGTCGTGCAGGACCAGGTAGCCGGCCTCGGCGAGCGGCAGCAGCGCCGCGGCCGCGCGGCGCTGCCTGGCGGCCTGCCGCCGCCAGAGGCTGACGCCGGCCGACGGGCGGAAGCGCAGCCGCCACCCGGTCCACGCCGCCAGCAGGAGGCCCATCGGCCAGCCCAGCCAGGCCCCAACGCTCAAGCCGACGACCAGGTCCCCGACCGCGGCGGCGCCGATGACCGCCGCGGTCCACTTCACCCAGCCGAGCCGCCAGCCGGCGCGCTCGCGCTCCCGGTGCCGCCGGTAGGCGGCCTGGGCCGAGGCGCCGGCCCGGCTGGAGCAGGGGTCGGAGACGGGGCGGGCCGGCAGGAGGTCTCCCGACGACGCCGTCCAGATCTCCTCGGCCAGCTCCCGCACCCGGTCCCGGCTCAGGCGCCGGACCACCAGCCCGGCGCAGGTCCCGTCGGGCGGGTCACACAGGCAGAGGCGCCCGTCGTCGTGGCGCCGGCCGGCCATCTCCCGGCTCCGTCAGACGCGGTCCCGCAGCTCGCCCCCGTGGGCGGCGATGGCCCAGATCACGAAGACGTCCAGGGTGATGATGAGCAGCGCCCAGAACGGGTAGTAGGGGATGAACAGGAAGTTGGCGATCGCGCTGAGCAGCGCCAGGGTGATCCCCACCACCCGGGCCCAGGTCCTGCCCGACATCAGCCCCCAGCCGGCGAAGGCCACCAGCAGGCCGAGCACCAGGTGGATCCAGCCCCAGCTGGTGGCGTCGAACTGGAACAGGTAGTTGCGGGTGGCCACGTAGAACTCGTTCTCGAAGATCGCGATCAGGCCCTGCAACGCCTGGAAGACGCCAACCATGATCATCATGATGGCGGCGAACAGGATGAAGCCGACCGCCCAGCTGGTGGTCTGCCGGTCCGCCCGGTTCGCGGGCGACGAATACGCCTCCTCGGTCATCTGTCCGATCCCTCCTCTGTTGTGTGGCCGGCCGCGTCGGCCGGCCATCGGACGACCGAGCGCACGGTCGCACCGGGCGGGCGCCCGGACATCATCCGATCCGGATGAGGTTTCGGCCCCCCGGGGTGGATCATCCGTTCCGGGGGATGCCCCGCCGTCGCGGCCGGTGCGCTACTGGACCCCTGATGGGTGCTCCCCTCAAGGCCTTCGACCGGCGACTGGTGGCGAGAGTGGCGCTGGCCCGCCGGGCCATGGCCGTCTGCGTGGCCGCCGGGCTGGCCGGAGCGCTGCTGCTGCTGGCCCAGATGACGCTGCTGGCGGCCGTGCTCGCCGGCGCCGCCGAGGGTCGCCTCGGCCAGGTCCCGGCGGCGGTCGCGGTCGCGCTGGTGGCGATCACGGCCGCCCGGGCCGGGCTGGCCCACGCGGTCGAGCTCAGCGGACGGCGCGCCGCCACCAAGGTCATGTCCGCCCTGCGGGCCGAGCTGGTCGATCGTCGCCTCCGCCCCGGCGCCGGCCAGCCCGGCGGTGGTGGCAGCGCCGAGCTGGCCGCCGGCGCCGTCCAGGGAGTCGACGGCCTCGAGACCTACTTCGCCCGCTACCTGCCCCAGGTGGTCCTGGCGGTGGTGGTGCCGGTGGCGGTGCTCGGCTGGAGCGCCGCCGTGGACCTCACCTCGGCGCTGATCATGGCCGTGACCCTGCCGGTGATCCCGGTGTTCATGGCCCTGATCGGGCGGTCGGCCGGGGCCCGGGCCCGGGCCAACTTCGAGGCCCTGGTCGGGCTCTCGGCCTGGTTCCTGGACCTGGTCCGTGGCCTGCCGACGCTGCGGGCCTTCAACCGGGGGAGCGCCCAGGCCGCCGGCATCCGCGAGGCGACCGACCGCTACCGGCGGGCGACCATGGGCACGCTGCGGCTGTCGTTCCTCTCCGGCGTGGTCCTCGACCTGGCTGCCACCCTCTCGATCGCCCTGGTGGCCGTGACCCTGGGCGTGCGCCTGGTCGCCGGTGGCCTCGACCTGCGGCCCGCCCTCACCGTCCTGCTGCTGGTCCCCGAGCTGTTCGCCCCCGTGCGGGCGGTGGCCAGCCTGTTCCACGCCAGCGCCGACGGGCTGGCCGCCACCGAGCGCATCCTCGACGCCCTCGAGCCGGCTGTGGACAACCAGGCGCCCCCCGATACGCGTTCGGCTAGGCTCCCCCTCCGGGGGGCCTCGCAGCGGGAGGTCGGGTTCCCGCCTGACCGGCCGGCCGAGGTCGGGCGGGTCGGGCTCCGGGAGGTCACCGTCCGCTACCCGGGGCGCCCGCTGCCGGCGCTGGACCGGGTCGACCTCGACCTCCAGCCCGGCGAGCTGGTGGCGGTGGTCGGGGCCAGCGGAGCGGGCAAGACCACCCTGGGTCGGGTGCTGGTGGGGCTCACCCGCCCCGACGAGGGGCTCGTGCACGCCGGGGGGCGGGCGCTGGCCGACGCCGACCTCGACTGGTGGCGGGGGCGGGTGGCCTGGGCCTCCCAGCACCCGGTCCTGGTCCCGGACACGGTGGCCGCCAATCTGACCCTGGGGCGGCCCGAGGTCGGGCCGGCGGCGATCGAGGAGGCGGCCCGCCTGGCCGGCGCCGACCGGTTCGTCCGAGACCTCCCGGCCGGCTACGACACCGTGGTCGGCGCCGGCGGGCACGGGCTGTCGGCCGGGCAGCGCCAGCGCCTCGGGCTGGCCCGGGCCCTGCTGCGCGACGCCCCCCTGCTGGTCCTGGACGAGCCGACCGTCCACCTGGACCCGGCCGCCGCCGACCGGGTCGCGACCACCGTCGAGGCGCTGCGCGGGAACCGGACGATCCTGCTCATCACCCACGACCCGGACCTGGCGGCCCGGGCCGACCGCGTCGTGCGGCTGGCGGCCGGACGGGTCGAGCGGGCGCCGGTCCCGGCGGTGGTCAGATGAGCACGCTGATCCGGCTGGTGCGGCTGCTCGGCCTGCGTCCCGGGCGGCTGGCGCTGTCGGTCGGGCTCGGGGCGCTGGCCGTGGTCGCCGGAGCGGTGCTGGTCGGGCTGGCCGGCTACCTGATCTGCCGGGCGGCCGGGCAGCCGCCGATCCTGTCGCTGACCACGCTCATCGTCGCCGTCCGGGTGGCCGCCCTGACCCGGCCGGGGGCCCGCTACGCCGAGCGGCTGTGCTCGCACGACCTGGCCTTCCGGGCCCTCGGCAACGTCCGGACGCGGGTGTTCGCCGCCATCGAGCCGCTGGCCCCGGCCGGGCTGGAGGCCTACCGGGACGGCGAGCTGCTGAGCCGCATGGTCGCCGACATCGACCAGCTCCAGGACGTCGCCCTGCGGCTGCTGCTCCCGCTGGGGGTGGCGGTGGTCGCCTCCACGGTGGTCGTGGGCGGCGTCCTGGTCGTCGACCCCGCGGCCGGCGTCCTGCTCGGCGCCGGCCTGGCCGCCGCCGCCATCCTGGGGCCGCTGGTGGCGGCGCGGGTGGTGGCCCGCTCCCAGCGGCGCCAGGCGGCCCTGCGGGCCCGGCTCACCGCCGACCTGGTCGACGCCCTCGACGCCGCCGACGAGCTGTGGCTGAACGGGGCCGACGGCCGCGCCGCCGCCGCGGTCGCCGCCGACGACCGGGCGCTGGTCCAGGTGGCGCTGCGCGACGCCCGCGCCGCCGGGGCGGCCGACGCCATCGGCGTCGCCGCCGCCGCCCTCACCACCCTGGCCGTCCTGCTCACCACCACCGCGGCCGCCGGCCGGGGCGCGCTTGACCCGCTGCTGGTGGCACCGCTCACCCTGGTCGCCATGGGCGCCTTCGAGGCCGTCCTGCCCCTGTCGGCGGCGGCCCGCCAGCTCCCCGCGGTCCTGGGCGCCGGCCGCCGGGTCCTGGAGCTGATCGACCGACCGCCTGAGGTCGCCGACCCGGCCCGGCCGGCGCCGCCCCCGTCCCGACCCGCCGGGATCGCCCTCGACCGGGTGGTGGTGGCCCGCGGGCCGGAGCGGCGGCGGGTGCTGGACGGGGTCAGCCTGCGGCTGCCCCCGGGCGCCCGGACGGTCGTGTCCGGGCCGTCCGGGGCCGGCAAGACCACCCTGGCCCACCTGCTGGTCCGGTTCCTGGAGCGCCAGGGCGGCGCGGCTACCATCGGGCCCCACGACCTGCGCGACCACCGCCAGGACGACGTCCGCTCGGCCGTGCTCCTCAGCGCCCAGGACCCCCACGTCTTCTCCACCACCATCCGCGAGAACCTCCTCCTGGCCCGCCCGGGCGCGAGCGACGCCGAGCTCCTGCGGGCCCTGGCCAGGGCCAGGCTGGGGGAGTGGGTGGCGTCACTGGAGGCCGGGCTGGACACGGTGGTCGGCGAGCGTGGCCGGGCGCTGTCGGGCGGCCAGCGCCAGCGTCTCGCCCTGGCCCGGACCTTCCTGGCCGATCCCTCGGTGCTGGTCCTTGACGAGCCGACCGCGCACCTGGACGAGGCCACGGCCACCGCCCTGCTGGATGACCTGTGGCGGGACGCCGGCGGCCGCTCGCTGCTGCTGGTCACCCACGGCGGGGGCGGGCCGTTCTCCCGCTGCCCGCGCCTGGAGCTGGAGCTGGTTCATCCCATCCGGGGGATGGCGGCCCGGTCGATCCGCGGTTCCATGGCGCAGGAGGCAGGCGCGCCGTGAAGGGGGTCGGTTGATGTCGGCGGTTGACTGGTCGCGGCTGCAGTTCGCCACCACCACCATCTACCACTTCCTGTTCGTGCCCCTGACGATCGGGCTGGCCTTCCTGACCGCGATCCTGCAGACCCTCTGGTACCGCAAGGGCCATCCCGAGCACCTGCGGCTGACCCGGTTCTTCGGCACCCTGCTGGTCATCAACGTCGCCGTGGGCGTGGTCACCGGGCTGGTCCAGGAGTTCCAGTTCGGCATGAACTGGTCGAGCTACTCGCGCTTCGTCGGCGACGTGTTCGGCGCCCCGCTGGCCTTGGAGGGCCTGGCCGCGTTCTTCCTGGAGTCGGTCTTCCTCGGCGTGTGGCTGTTCGGGTGGGACCGGCTGTCCAAGCGCGTGCACCTGGCCACCATCTGGGCGGTCGCGGTCGGCGGGGTGCTGTCGGCGGCGTTCATCATGGCCGCCAACTCCTGGATGCAGCGGCCGGTCGGCTACCAGCTCAACGCGGCCGGGGACCGGGCCCAGCTCACCGACATCTGGGCGGTCCTGACCAACATCGTGTTCCTCTGGGCCTACCTGCACGTCGTGGCGGCCTCGCTGGTCACCGGCTCCGCCGTCATGCTGGCGGTATCG
>Ga0190274_10000242_pt1 | contig 36004 bp, 42 predicted proteins | sample Popmic531T_FD_133002 | JGI IMG/M metagenome (GOLD analysis project Ga0190274, IMG submission 133002) | Populus adjacent soil microbial communities from riparian zone of Yellowstone River, Montana, USA - 531 T | ecosystem: Environmental > Terrestrial > Soil > Riparian zone | place: USA: Montana... | reverse complement strand
GTCGAAGTTGAGAGAGTTGTTAAACCCTACTCCCCATCCTACTGCCCCTGGCTGAACTGAATAATCGTTCTCTAATTGCCTTGTGAGTGAGAGAATCACTTTCGTGTCAGCACTCCTATTGTACCTATTCGCAGATTTACTCTGCGCTCCTTTCTGTGTCTTTCCTGTTCTGACTGCCATGTAAGCATCAGAGTAGGTTCCTATCAGACTGCCATCAGCAGCCTTTCCGTCAACGTGAATTCTATCATGTATCGTTGGTATCATATCAGTAACAACTCGTTTGAGCATATCCCCTTGAGGATTCTTTATGTCATCAAACAAGGCTTGTGCTTCTGATGTGATGGTGATGGATGATAGTGTCATGGGATGCGTTCAACTCTCATGAATGTACGTTGAAGATTACTATCGTATTCTTTCCATTCAATGGCTGGCATGAGTGCTTCAAGAGCATTCTCATACATACCAGTGAAGAGGTTTCTTAATTCTTCTGCTCTTACACGATCAACAGTGGTGAACTTATTGATACGTTCAGAGTAGAGCAGTTCATACATCAGCTCAGCTCCCAGCAAGGACATCCATGCGTTCAAGAAAAGGAACTTGTCATTGCATATCAGCGAGTCTGTGTCAGAATGTTGGTTCAGGCAATACTTTGTTCTCATTGCTATCTTAAAGTCAGCTGAGAGTCTTGCCCAAGCTCTATCCTGTACATCAGCCCACACTGCTACAAATGTGACTTGTTCACTATTCGCAACACTTTGAATGCTCTTCAAAGAAACTCCAGGCAACTGATTAATGAATTGCCCTGACTCTGGGGAGACATGGTATCCACGTATTCCAACAAAATCAAATAGGCAATTCATCAGTTCAGAGGGTTGGGGGTGAAGGAGTGAGTAATGACAACTCTGATTAAGGAGTTGCAGTGATGATGTAGTGCAGTGTGCCGTTAGAGCCAGCAAGAGGATCACCAGTGTTGTACATGTTAGTAGGACGTACAAAGAGAGTACCAGTCCAGCTAATCATAACCAATACACCAGGACCACCTACAGCAGCAGGAGCAGCAGCACCATCAAGTTGAAGCATTGGATTACAATCCATCTCCTTGATTTGTACATCAATGGCCAGTCTGTCGAGGAACTCTTGAGGGCAGCAGTAGTCAGCTACTGGTACATTCATAGAGAAGTACTCGGAAGTGGCAATACGTCCAGCAAAGTTGCCGACATATTGAGGAGCAGTAATGAGAGCAGTGGAGCCTTTCTCAAACATACCGATATGATTAGCACCCCAGATTGAAGTGGTATTCCGATCATAGAAGATGTTAGGGAAGCCATCCATCAGAACACTCTTATTGACGCCATTTGCAGAGCAACAGTCGGTGAACCACTTCTTAATCAGAGAAAGATCAGAGAATGGACCGTTACCAACCAGTGAAATACCATCTGCATCGCAGAACTCGTTGATACGAGCATCTGACATCAGACGTACAAAAGCATCCTGCATACCATTGGTAGACAGAGAGAATGTGAGAGGAACAGCAGTGGCAGTACCAGTTACGGCATTAACACCCCATTGTGTGCTCATCTGAGTAACCAGTGCAGCATCAATAGAAGTAACGAGGGCTCCCACTTCCGCGAGAATCACATCATATACTTCCTTCATCACTTGAGTCTGCTTGTTCATGGATGTAGTATTGGCAGTACCAATAGTTACATATTCAGAAACATCAGAACAATACTGACGAATGGTGCTGGAAGGAATCCAGAAAGAGCGGCTCTTAGTGAAGAGTTGCGGAAGAGCAAACTCTGCGTAAGGGCTTGTGGTGGCTATATTACAGTCTGGGAATCCATCTACAGTGTCAGATGCCAGAGGTCTGCGCCGAAAGGCTACAGTGGTTGGTCGAGTGTGGCCATTTGCATAGCCAGAATTAAGTGCAATACTGTCGTCCATGTTGGACAGAACAGATTGAAGGAAGCCATTAGGCTGTAAGCGTTTTGCGTTATCGCAACCAGCGAGTGCTTCCATGTGAAGGAGCAGGGCTGGACAGTATCCGTTTGCCATGATAATGGTGGATTTTAAAAAGTGAAGGTATTAACTCTGCTTCATGAATGCTTCTCGTGCTTGACGATTGGCATCAGCAGTTGTAGTGTTGCCCCCTGAGAGAGCCGTGTTTCCTCTTACTGTCATTGGCATTCTACCATTTGACTGAGGGTTGGTTGGTGTAGGAGGTCCAGCAGGATCAGCTACCTTCAAGATTTTGTTTTGTGCTAATATCTCCTGAATGAACGTGTCAGGAGTGTACTTGTTGTTATTAGCACCCACCACAGCTGTGTCTTCTGCTCCTTTCAGAGTGAAAGCTCCAGCTTCGTCAAATCCAAAGCTTGCACCTTTTTCGTGCAGTGCCTTTGTGATTAGACTATCCAGTGCAGCTTGCTTTGCCTGTGGAGGCAATTCATCAAACACTGTTCTTACTCCGCCAAGCATTGAACGTAACTCATAAGAGATACGATCCTTTTGCCTAGCATCATTTATTTGAGCGATTTGTGTAGCTGATTCTGCTTGTGTGTTTCTCAGCTGGGCTAAGAGATCATCCACTTGCTTCTGTGCAGCTCCTTTATCTTCTGGTGTCTTTGCTGCCTTTGCAAGAGCAGCTGACTCCTTAATAGCGTGTGTGAGTTGGTCAAACCTGTTGTAAGTGTTTTGCTCTCTTTCAAGATTGGCTATTGTCTCAGGAGACAAGCCAGCATCCTTCATGATAGCATCCAGCTTCTTATCAAACGCATTCAGCACTTGTGCATGATATTGACGTTTGAGTACAGGGTGGTTATCTGCTGCTTGTGTAAGGGATAGAATGTTGTTGTCTATTCCTGTAGCGAGTTCAGATGGTATTGTTACAGAGGCAAGAGCTGCATTGCTCAGGAACTCTGTTAAATGCGGGTCAGTGTTAGCTATGCCAGCCTTAGCTGCCAGTCGCTCAATAAAGTTTACTAATGTTTCCATTGTGTGGACTTGAATAGGGTTGAGTTGTTTGAGTGAGCCTACCGTCTTGGTTTGGTAGGTTTTGGTGAAGGAGATGTGGATGGCCTTGGTTTAGGCTTTCCTCCCCCACAACATGAATTTATATCAATGAGTGCGCTCATTTCTTTGTAGTTTTGACTTCTTCTTTGGTGTCATCACAAACCTTCGTGCCTTCAATCTTGTGGATTGGCCTTCCAATCTCATCAAACTCAACATCAACCACCTTGAACTGGTAGCGTAAATGTGAAGGAAGACTGGAGTTCAAACTCTCAAACTGACGTTGAGCACCCACTTCTACATAACTTTCTGAGTAGACAGGGTGTTGATTTTCATCGTATCTTAGTGTGTTGCCGTCTGTCGTAAGTGGTTGACGGACAAGTAGTTTCTTAGCCATAGAGGATTGAGTTGGATTTAATAGTGTGATGATTTTTCAATACACCCCACAAAGGTACAACAAGTTTGGATTAAAACCAAATATTTTTCAGGAAATTCTTAAATATATTTTCACGAGAATGATTAAACCATACATTTCCTGTATTCTTCTGCAAATATGGTGTTCTTAAACAGCTTAGCTTCCTTATAATGAGTGAAGCTTGGGAGCAGGTAGGGATTGAAAAGCCAGTATTCAGATTCCTTCCATGATACAAATACACCAAGAGAGCCCAGCTTATCAATAACATCTGCCACTACAAAAGGACTCATTCCTAGCTCATCTGAGACAGTTTTGTACAGCACCTGCTCTCCCATAGGCAAGAGGTTGTAGAAGCGCATGTTGGGCATCTCAGACAGCAATTCTGCCACTTTATACTCATGAGGGTGCAGCTTACCTTGCAGCCTTCTCCACACAGCTTCTTTTGCCCTGTTGATTGGTGCTTTGTCTCCAAAATGTATTCCTGTCTCAAAGAATTGTAGCACTTCATTGTTGAGGGTGAAGCACTGATTGCCAAGAGACAGATGTGAGAACATCCCATGCATCTTTTGTTCTGTGGTTTCATTTCCAGGCAGCACACCCATGATCCTCACACTGAACTTACACACCTTCTCTGGGTGTATCATACTTGGTTTGGATGAAGCTGAGTGCCACATCATGCATACATTCTTCTCTTTGTTCGCTAATAAATATATCATTGTGAGTTGTTTACGCGAATATACTGAGAATTATTCATACATCCTATAGAGAATGCCTATAGTGGTTATAATTGTTTCTTATAAAGCTGTAGGGTTATACACAATGTGGATAAATAAATTTGTTTCTTAACTAAAAAGTGGGTAACTTTGCTAAGTGGTTCAGTAAAAACAAACAAACCAACAAGAGATATTGAGCAGCGACGAAGGAGCGTGTGCGACCCGATTCCGCTCCCGACAGAAAGCCAGGCTATGCCTTCACATAAGTGAGGGCTTTTTCATTTCAGGATTGTTCAGTTGTATAAACATTATTGATGTATATGTTCACTCCAAACGGGAACAGCCGAACCAGCCCTTCGGTCTGGAACTAATCTGATTGAGTGATAGCTTCCATGCTAGGCTTGTTACTAGCTTTTCCTTTTGAAAGGAAGAAAGTATCACGCTCCTTCAATCATGGCTCGCACATCATCGGGTACTGAGGCAGCACTGACAGGTCTCAGCATGTGTCCACACTGATAGCCACCTCTTAGCACAGGAAAGTTCTCCACTGTTGTCTGAGCATACATTCCTGCTGGCAATCCCTTGTACATTGTCCCACCCTCTGCTCTGAACTCAGGGAAATTACCATCAAGCAAATCCTGAAACTCACTTCTGTGGATGTATTTCTTCTTTACACATGCAATGCAGAACTCACGAGTTGTAGTGAGGTTTGATCCAGAGTAGACAAACCAGTCCAGTCCAAGGTCAGCAGATACAAGCTGTGTATATTGTGCAGAGCTTTGATTCAATGCATCATATGTGAGCTGCTTTGTATATTTCTCCAGTGCTCCATCTCCCTTCTCATTTGTAGTAAGATGATCTGTCAGTTGCTGTGCAAGCTCTGCATAACTTCCTCCTGCTGTGATGGATGTGTTAAGAATTCTCTCTATACCAGCTACAACATTTGCAGCTATTCCTCTCTCTGTAAGGTCTTCAACAACAGTGGATACACTCTGAGTTTGTAGTGCTTTGGCAAAGTCTGGTGGTGTAAAGCCTTCTTCTACAGATCGGAAGTAGCTATTTTGCAGCCTATTCACCTCTGAGAAAGCCTTAGTGTAGAGCTTCACACTCTCTGTGTAGTCATCAGTGAGTACAACACTCAACAGCTTCTGTCTGATTTGACCTATCAATGTTATGTTCTTTGCAGAAATAACAATGTTTCCACCCCTCACATCAAGTCTTCTCAGGTCATTGAGCACACTGTTCAGTATCTGCTTCTGAATAGCAGGTATGCCTTGCTGGAACTCATTCACTGAGTCCTCAATGGTGGATATAAGTCTATCAAAGTCTGCCATTCAATCTCTTTTTAAACCCTCTCCAATATACACTTGCCACTGCCCAAAGAGCAGAAGCAGAGGATAGCACGAATAAGAATTCAATCATCATTGTCTTCTTTGTCTTCTTTGAATATCAGCCATACTATCCATGCAAAGAATAGCACAACAGCTGATATAATAGTTACCATGTACCACATGTTACAGTGAATTAGGTACGAATGTATTTGATATTTGCCTTGCAGGAGAGGCAGCTGCCACTTGTTCAGCAGCGTATCCTTCCAGCACTTCCCTCTGCTCTGCTACACTCCAAGCCAGAAACTCCATGCCGTATTCTTCAACAGCTCTTGCTATGTAAGCTCCAATATTGCAGCTCAGTACATATGTCTGTTTTGTAATACCACCATTGCTTAGCATCATGCTCTTGTTGTCTTCACTTACTCCAGACAGAGGATCGAGGCTCAACGTGAGGCTCACCTTAGCTCTTACACTGGGATTGTTGCTGAACTTCTTGTTAGCATACTCTTCTTCCAAAGCATTGATGATGACAGGATTGACATTGCTTGTCTTGGCACTGGCAAGTCCAGCTTCAATCATCTTGGCAGAAAAGAGATCAAACTGATCTGGTACTGTAATGGTTGGAAGGAATGACACACGAACACTGTAGTCAGGAACAACAATGGAATACCTCAGCTCATTGATGTAGTATATCACACTGTCAAGCATTGCTACAAGGTCTTCTGCTACACTGTGTACGAAGTTGTTCACCTCATCTGCATCATAAGCCTTAGCAATGCCACTCTCAGCAACAGGAACCTGTGACAGGAATTCCATATTAACAGCAGCAAGAGCATAGAACAAATGTCCCTGTACTCTCTTGTCTTGGAGTTCTACAATAGCTGTATCCTTCTGTACATAACCAGCAGGTGGAATTGGAGTTGTTGTCTCCCCACTCATTGGCTTGTCAATCATCAGTGTTGTGTACGGACCTCTTGGTTCCCATCCTGTACCCTTACAGGCCAGACATGGCAGCTCATGTCCATCATTATGAACAGTCTTTGAGCCATGACAATATGTACATTCCCTCTGACCCATCTCCCACTTCTCTGAGTACACATGCTGAACCACCTCAGCTTGAAGGTCTGAGTATTCACGAGCAGCTTCATCCAACTGAGGAAGCATAGCTGCAAGTCTTGTCTCGCTGATAATCCTCTTCTCAGTCTCAAGGGTTACTACTCCTTTCATTTGAAAAGCAGGTAGCATACCAATGTTATGGGTGTATTCCCACACCATCGTGAAGTCACGGTTGGATGAGGTTTGCTCCCACTTCTGATAGAATGTATCAGTGATGATGTAATACACATCTCCTTCCTTGCTATGAGTCTTGGTCTTACTGTTGCGGACATACTCCTCATACAAACAGGACTCACCACTCAGGACAACAAGGAAGTCATCCCCGAAGTCTATCACTTGCTCAGAACGGAATATCAATGGACGAGGCACAATATACCTTGCTCCATCAGCTACAGCATCTTCTGTTGGGATAACAGCAATCCAAGCATTGGCATCAATGCAATACTCCCTGAGCAATACAGAGAATGCCCAGTTAGTGAGGGATGTGTGCTGAGGTATCCTGTGGTTGATGAATACTTCCAGAGTCTCAGATGGAATGATGGTGACAGGAGGTGCTTCACCAAACTTCACACTCCACTCAGTGGAACGTCTGATTTTGGCCAGACTATTCAGCACCTTATTGAATGTAGGCTTAGTGATAGCCTTCCAAATACTCTTCCGATATTCACGGACAATATCTGTTTCATGAGGCCGTCTGTCTTCCAGTAGATTCTCTGGATAAGTGCCATCAGCGTGTACCCTTAAAGCACATGCTTTCTCTACAGCCTCTTTGTGGCATGGATGATAATACTTACCAGAAAAGTAAGAAGCTAGTTGCTTGGGGGTGAGAGGTTCCATAGTTAATTTTCAATTCTTTCTTTAAGAAATTCCCTTTTTGGGTGGATCATGAAGCGATACCTCACCCCTGTTTTGTATGCAGCATTGCCACAAAGTGTAGCATATAGTTTAGCTGCATTTCTCACCAAATCATTGCCACCAAAAGAGACAGCATAATATCCGTGAAGGTTGTACACCTGTGGTATCTGTCCACCATGCATATGAGGCCAGTATGTTGGTTGCCATCCAGCTTGGTGAGGATCAATACCGCAGATGTTCATTGCTACATTCAAAGCAAACTCATCTGTCACTGCACCACCAAGTTTTGCCACATCCACCTTTGGAGCCTTCTGTATGTCCCTTGCTGTCTTGAACAGTTTGGTAATAACAGCTCCTTTGCGGAACAGAACAAACTCACCTCTCACCTTCCACAGCTTACCAGTTAAGCCATAAGCTTCTTTGATTTCCTCTGGTTCAGCCCAGTGTGTGTATGGTCGAGTACCATGGTCTTTCATCTTGTCAAGGTCATAGTATCCTTCATTCACAATGGTGAAGTCCCTTCCATTCAAAAGAGAGAAGGCATCTGATACCCTTGCTTTAGGTAGCCAAAGTGTATCAGCATCCATAGCAAGAGTCTCCTTGAAAGGAGAATACCTTGGAAGATACATCCTCAGTCTGTTGATTCCTATCAGCCCTCTTTCCACTTCCACCTGAATGATGGAATAGAACAGACTCTTCTCCCTGTCATTCAGATGGTTCAGTCCTACATCATCTGTGAGGATGGCGATTGGAATGTCTGGATTGACAGCCTTGATTGTGTTGGCTAGGTTCACTGCCATCCTTCCGTAGAAGGGGTGTGATGTGGCAATCAGTAGAATGCCTTGAGTTGGAGTTGTGCTCATTTGAGTTGTTGTTTAAGCTCCCCAGAGTATTCTGGAAATAATTGTATCGGTTAATGATCCGCATCTTACAGTGACTATCACGATGTCACTTGATATTAAACCTGATGGTGGTGGAGGCCATCCTGCTGCACTACCAATAGTGAGCACTGTGCCTACCATGTTTGCCACCTGAACGTATATCGAGTCTACAAATGTGATTTCAAATGTAGGATTGGAGCAACAGTCTGTCTGTATCCAGTTGATAAGGTCGTATTGGAAGATTGAATTTGTAGTATATGTTGACTCAAGTATGTTGTTATCCACTGCATTCAAGCCATAAGCTGGAGGTGGACATACACCGCAGTTGTTCTTCTTCATGTTGAAGTCAGTAGCATTCACTCTGAACTCAACAGTAGCCAATGGGAAGTTCTTATATTCAACATAGTTAGGAACAAACGCTCCATCCTTAGTCACTTCTCCTTCATACAGAATGGTCTGTGGAACCTGTGGATTAGTTTCAAAGAAGACAAACTCATGAATGAAGACAGCTCTCAAAGACTCAACAGTCCATGCTGCCATCTGATCTGTCACCACTTCATAACTCTTCCTTACAACAGACTTGTTCACCTTGTATTTCCCTGAGCTGAGCCTGTATGTTTCTTCCTCTTCTGGGAACAGTGGGCGTGTCATGTATATAGGAAGACGAGCTCTGTTCTTTATGCCTGGGTCAGCACAATAGTTAAAGTCCACCTCATCTATGTCACTGTAATATTCAACAACAGTTGTGTAGTCTGTATCAGTGCAAATGTTATTGAACCAGTTGCTCACTGCATAACCATAGTCGAAGATGTTGTTATTGGCAAACAAGATTTGAAAGCAACTTCCACAAGGTACACCAGATATATCTGGAAGCATAGGAGTGTAGAACAGCACCTGTGTAGGGCTGAGTCTCCATCTTCCACCACCCAAATTCAGAATAACATCTTCTGAGACATGTATTGCAGCATTAGCATCCCAGATTGCCTTAGTGATAGGGTCTGTCAAACCTACACCTGGAACGATCATGAGGAATGGACCTCCTCCTGGTCCTCCCATGGAATTACAAATATCATCTGCTTCCTGCACTGTGTCTGTTTCTGCTATCCATTGGAAAGCATAGTCAGAAACATGTGCGACAGGTAGAATGAAAGGCAGCTCTGCTCCAGGAGCTTGAGTATCAAGCCAGTGTGGAGCGTCAAGGTGCTGATCGCTGAACCTGACAAATGAGTATTGTGGTGATATGATTCTGATTGCCATTATCGTGCGGGTATTAGAGTGAAGGTGGCCATACCATCTTCAACATTATAGTCAACCTTCCTTATCCAGCCAAACCCAGACACTTGGTCGTTTGTGTAGAATATTTGACGCTTTGGCATAGTGCGCATTCTGTCAAACTGTGCCATGGTGATGGGGAACGTGAAGCCTATTGTCTCGTTGAACAGAATTGGCAACCCTTCATTAGGGTTTACCATGACATTCACAGACAGAGTTTGATCTTCTCTCAACACCTGAGACTCAACTATACACTCACCTCTTGTGGATATACCTGCTGCTTTAAGGTTGCCTGTGCCATCTGTGAACAGTATCTTACTGAAGAAGCTTGCATCCCTGTATGATTCAAAGACAGTGGCAAGCCATCTCAGTGCCATTGTAGAAGGACGAATGTTGAAATTGTAGACAGTGGGGGGATCAATGATGTTGTCTGGACTGCCAATATTATTTAGCTCCACTACGAAGTCAGGACCAAGACGCTCAACGCATATTACAAATGTGTCATTATCATATCTCCAGTCCTCAGATGTGGCATATCCCTTACGTCTGGTGAGTTCTATTGTATAACCAGAAGCAATGAATGTAGAGGTTTGGTCCAGTGTTCTATTCACTTGAGACAGTTCTGTTCTGTACTCACGCTCAGTCATGAACTCGTCAATACCATTCAACTCCTCTGCTTCCCACTTGCTATAGCCAAACTTGAAGATGGATACATGATCTGCTGATACAGCTGTCCTTGTTACATTATCTACACCCACACATGAAATGGAAGCATCATTCTCATAGAACCATGTCCAATGCTCCACTCTGAGCCAGTTAAACCCACCGCCTCTGGTTGGGTCTGGTTCAAATCCCATTCCTATGTTATAAATAGGATTAAGCCCATCCCACAAGTCCTTGATAGACAGTGGGAGTCTTGATGGAACATCTCTGTCTGTTGCTAGGTGCATGTTCCTTATCATCAACCCGTTCATGAGAGCCAGATGTGATCCACAACCGTCTGCTGCTGTAGTGGTCATGTTATTAAAAGGTTGAGCATCAACCCTTCCAAAGAAATTGGAGAACACTCTCACCTTATCATTTGTGATGATTTCAGCAACTCTGCTCCAGCACTCATTAACCATACAAGCTTTAGTGGTGGTCTCAACAACAGTTGACATGCCGCTCACCTTGAAATATGCATCAGCATAATCAGTGATGACAAATGTTGGTGTTGGTGAAGGAAGCATGTTCCCACTCCAGTCCTTCATGTTGTAGATGATATTATCGAAATAATATATCCTATCTCCAGGTTCAAGGTAGAACTGGTGATTGAAAGCAAAGTTCACTTCAAGTCCAGCAAGAGGTACGCAACAGTCTTCATATACATCCCAGAATGGCTCAAGAGCAGGAATGCTCAGCCATCTCCAGCTGCTACCAAGCTCAGGGTCTTTTCCTCCTTTAAGTACACCAAGGAACACACCCCATCTGAGGAAGCCATTGGTTGCGAGTCCATAGGTGGGATCATTATAAGCTCCCAATCTCTTATGATAACGTCCTTCAATATTCACCCTCACCACTCCGTACACTGGTCCCAGCTCACTATCATAGTTGACAATAGGTGTTATACTGTCGTATGGGAAATAACTTGTCTGTATGGATGGACCATATGGTAATTCCACCCATGTTTCAGGAGGACTTCCTGGCCAGTCGTTTGATGTCTGTATGTTCTCGTCATGTTCAGGACTATCTGATGTTGATGGATGTACATATCCTCCAAACTCCTCTGCTACCTTCTTCGTGAAGGCTGGAACAAAGAATGCTGATTGAAGCTGTCCACCATCATGATTACCATCCTCAGTGTATTCCCCAATCCAATCAGAGACAAGGTTGCCCTCGTTGATTGAATAGTCCATCACCAATATGTTCTTCGGAGGAAGAGGCATGATGAATGGTAGCTTCTGATATACAGGAAGTGTAGTGAGTCCATCGTATGTCAGGAGTGTAAGCACATCAGCTTTCTGGTCAATCCTGTTACGGAATATCATGGCTTCATCATCCTGTTCAACAGAAATAGTAGCCTCACAGTCTTCTCCTCTCCTGTCTACATAGTCAGTGAAATCATATTTAAACTTACCAATAGTCTTCCAACCATCATCACAGAAATATTCAATGATGAGATACATCTCTCCCTCTACACCATATTGCTCATACTCAGCTTGAAGAAGTCTGTATGCTTCTCCTGTGTAAGTGTAAGGGTTGAGCTGATAGCTGAATAGTATTCCATGCTTATCCTTATCCCTCTCAAGAGTGAACACAGTGTTATCCCACCCCATAGGGTCTTCTATGTGAGTCTGGACACCATTCCTGTCTTCTATTGTGAAATTGTATATCATCCTCTTGTTGAGTGTCTCTTGTTACGAATAGTTTGACGAGAGTGCGCCTTATCAATGAAGATGGTGAGGCCATTCTCATCTGCTGTCATATTAACAGTGGATGGTGTATGTACAGGCATGTGCTTAGCAACAGCTCTTCCCAGTGCATCATAGTCCATTCCAGAGTTCTCTCTGCTGTATGTGATGGTTCCTGTGTGATCCACCATTGCAAAGCTCTTAGATAATTCCTTTGACTGCTTAGCTGTGTACACAGTTTCTCCACCTCTCATCTTAACCAACTCTGGTCCTTCCTCACCCACCCATGCATAGCCTTTCTTGGCATTCTTAGTACCCTTAGCGTACTTAGGCAGTGGTGATGCAGCTATCTTAGCAACAGCTACAGCAGAGGAAGCAGCGGCAAATGCAGCGGCAATGAAGGCCAATGGGCCAGCATTGGTAGCAAGGGCCATTGTAACAGCCAGCAATCCATTCACAATAGCTTGAATGATTTGAGCCTTACGCTCCTTCTTCGCATTCTCATTCTTGAGCTTGGATATTTGCCTGTCGTATGCTTTCTCAATAGCAAGCTTCTGAGCAGCTGTGAGGTTGGCTGTCTTTGAAGCTTCTTCTTTCTGAGCTTCCAATGCTGCCACTTCTTCTGCGAGTCTCGCTTCTCTGTGGGCTTTCTCCAGCTCAAACACAGCATCCGCAGTGTCTTGCAGCACCTGTACCACCTCTGCTCCATGAACACTCTCAAGCCATTTGGAGAAGTCTCCCCAATGGAACTTCTTAGCATCAATGACAGCTTTGTCCATCTCTATCTGCTTCTCGTTCATCTTCTTTTGAAGACGCATCACCCTATTGTTGTGGCCCTCTTGGTCCTGTTCAATAGTTTCCAGTCCGAGTTTCTTCCTGCGAACGTTCTCTTCTGTTTGCTCATCGAACTCTTCGTTCTCATGCTCCAGCTGAATGTCAAGCAAGTCCCACTCTTCTTTCATTACTCTCACTCTCAACATCCTGAGTTTAGAACCTCTTATTCTGGCATCCTGTAGAGCCTTGTCCTCCACCTTCTTAGCTGCTTCTATGCGAGCTTCTTGGTCTTCAATCTCGTTCTGTGCTGTCAGTTCAGCAATGCGCAACAGTGTCTTCCTGTGAACAGCTATCTTCTTTTCAGAAGCATCCTCAGTAATTTTCAATTGGGCATTAGTGCTTTGTAGCACTGCTAATTGATCTTCACTGAAGGTCATCTCATTGGAAGCAGAGTTAAGCTGTTGCTTCCTGAACACCAACTCTCTTTGCAGCTGTAATATTTCTTCATTAAGTTTAGCTTGTTTTGCCAAACTCTCTTCACTCAGTCCATCTTCCTTCTTCAAGGCATTCTGCTTGTTAAGCAATTGGAGTTCAGTGAAGGCTACATCCTCCTTCTTTTGAAGAGTATTGGCATCCTTCTGCTTTTGCAGTCCTTCCTGTATCAGTTCGTCTCTCTTCTTGTTATACTCTTCGATGAACTTAAGTTGCTCTTGTCTGCCGTCTTCAAGCAACCTTTCTTCTTCTTTAAGCTGATCTGCTCTCTGTTTCCCAAGGTTTATACGCTCTATCTCAAGCTTCTTTAGTTCATTCGTTTGATTCCTTGTGTTAGTGGCTATTTCATTCACAAGTGCTTGAGTGGTAGCATGTCTCATCAGTGTCTCATTCAACTGAATCTGCATCTGTCTGGCAATCTTTCTCTCCTCATTAGCACGGATCAACATATCTGTTATCTCCAGTTCAGAAGCTCCACCTGCCTTAGCTAGTGCAATTTGTTTCTCTACAGCAAGATCAAGGTCTTCCAGATACTTATCTAAATTGGTCTTTCCTATTGCATCATTAAAGCCCTCTTGAGCCTCTGTTGCTTCCTCTGTGCTGGATGTAAGCCATATTACCAATGGTATAAGCAGAGCAATAGCTGTCACTATCAGTAAGACAGGATTAGCAGCCATAGCAGCATTTTGAGCCACCTGAGCTTCTGTTTGTGCCACTGTAGCTTCTGTTTGGGCAGCAGTGGCAACTGTGGCAGCTGCTGTAGCATCAGCTAGTGCTATCTGGCCAGCTGTCATGAAGGTGCCATTAACCATGTTTCTGATTGACACCCCATTAGCTTCCTGTTGTGCCAAGGTCTGAGCAAGTGAGGCAGCAGTGGCAGCAGCTGTTGCTGTTGTGGTGGCACGTATTGCAGCAGCAGAAGCAGCCTCAGCAGCAGTTCTGGCTGCTGTAGCAAGTGTCAGTCTGCCTAATGTGAATGTCTGAGCTGTTTGTACCACCTGTGCTAATGCACCTATACTCTCAAGGATGGTCATAACAGCCACCATCTTCTGAATTGACTTTTCGGTAGATTCACTGGTTAGCCCAAAAAGAGCCATGATTCCCTGAGTCACTCCAAAAGCTGCTGTAATTCCTTGAGCTGCTATTGCGAGCTTATCGAATGCTTTAGTTCTACTGGCAGCTTGGTCTATTGCTGCACTTGTTACGTTTATAGCCCTCTGAGCATTACCAGCCTGTGCTGCCAGAGCTCTGAACTCAGTTGAATTCTGCTGACCTGCTAAGGCGAGAGCTCTCATTTGGTCTTCCAAATCGTTGAGTGTTTGGTCAACACTCTTTGCCTCAGAGTCCAGATCGCCAACAGCACCTGCCATTCCTGTCAAAGAAGTACGAGCAACATTAGCAGCATTGCTTGTATCTCTCAGATGCTTTTCCAGATTCTGACCCACCACCTTTACAACTGCATTGGTAACATCATTGATGGCCTTTGTCACCTGACCCATAGAGGCTGCTTCTTTCCTACCCTCTTCTACTACACTACGTTGTGCTTGAACGTTCTGAGTAAAGAGAGCCTTCCTCTTTTCAAGTTCTTCGTTACCCTTCTTAAAGGCAGCAGCATCACCACCACTCTTTTCAAGGGTGTCTAGCCCACTCTCCACCTTGGTGAAGTCAGGTACGAATTCTAGTATTACTTGTGCCGCCATGATTTATTCCTTTTAGAAGCAGCATTAGCTGCATTTTGTTTCTTAACATCTGCTATCTTCCTGTGCAGGAGATAGAAATATTCCATTATGCTGGACTTCTCTATGGTCTGTGCCTTCTGCAAGTCATCATCAGCAAGCCACATCAGTTCATCCGCTCTTCTGGTAAGGGACTCTTGGATAGCACGCCTTGGAGAGCTGAGCAGTGAATGTGATTGATTTTTTCCAGTACCGTCAAATAAGCTTGGGAATTCTGTTCTGGCAATACCAAAGACGGAATTAATACCTTCAACGGCGTCTGCAAAAAAAAATCATACATGCCCTCCGCTGCTTGCCATTCCTTCACTCTTTCTGCCCCCTTCTTCTGATCGTATGTGAAAGGACTTTCATCCATTGTAAAGAAGACAACTGATGCAAGCTTGAACACATGTTCAGGGATAGCAGCAAGAAAGCTCACCCTCTCTTCAAGGTGAGCAGTGATGGTTGCCAGCTGCATGATGTCTATCTTCCTTGGGTCAGAGAAGATGGCTCTCACTGCCTTGCAGTACTCTTGCAGGTAGGCAACATCGCACCTCATGATGAGTTCTTCATAGTACATCAAGGATGTTAAACCCCTTCCTGCTGCTGTATTCAGTGGGTCTTCATGCATGTAATAGGTTTCTCCATTCCATTTGAAGGCTTCCACAACACTGTATCTGTCCAACAGGATGTGTCTCTTTGGTGGCTTGGGCTTCCCTCTAAAGAAGCTGATTAGTCTTTTAAACATTGATTATGAGTTGTTTGAGTATATTCACATTAGGTGATGATGCCTGCCATGAGCATCATGAATGTAATGAAGAGGCCAATAGCAGTACCCATCGCTACACTTGTCACCACCCTTTCCACTGTGAGTGTGTTGTTTGTTACTGGAGCTTGTTTCATATAGAGTTGTTTGAGGTGTAAAGATAGGGAATTTATTGCAGCTCCTTCAATGTTTTTTCCAAATCTGCAACACTTGTTATGGGAATCTTTGTGGATGTCCCAAGGTATGTTACCCTAAACCTTCCTTTCCTCGGCCAATAGTCCAGCTCCAGTGTCTTGTGTTCAGTGTTCCTGTATGAATGCTTGAGATTGCCTGAGCAGTTACATCTGTCATTGAGTCTCCATCCTTTCTGCCTGAGCATTTCTTCTATGTCAATCATCGTCTTCGTTGTATTTGAATAGGTTGACTAGCACATAGTTGAGTCCACCTGCACAGCCTAACACCAACAGCATTGGTATAATCCCTACAAACGGAATGGCCCCCACTGCGAAGAGTAGAGAGCCATACCAAGGAGCCATGCAGACAGTGCATGTGTGAATTGGTTTGCGCACAAATGTAGGCCACTTAAATGTAGCCCTCTGCACCCAGCTGAATATCATACCAGGGAGAGTGGTGGCATAGATGAACATTGTCATCAGAGAAACAATCACTATCTGTTCAAGCATTCCTTAAAGATGGGCAAAGATACAAAATGTTTTGCATAAAACCAATAGTTGTAGAAGATTTATTCATGTTATTAGTTAAGAACTGGTGCGTATCTTCTTGTGCTGATTGGTGTTGTGCTGAGTCTGTCTATCATATGAGAGTAGAGAAGTTGTGTCAGGTAGCGGAATCCATCCATAAAATCTGAGTGCTGTGTGGCATCAGACCTGTTTGCTTTCTTCATTGTACCGTCTGGGTTCATCTGCACGAACTCCATATCAAATATCAATCCTTGTGCATTAGTGGGATCAATGTGAATAGGAACGTGTTCAAGCACAGCATTCACCAGAATTTGTGATGCCTCTATCTTAGGATTGATGGTAGGCTGTCTCATCTGTTGTATGGTGAGCTCAAGCTCGCTCTTAATCACTCTGTAGTAGTTCAGCTGTCCTTGCACCATTGCATTGCTGGCTCTACCTGTTGCATCTCCTGTTACTATGAATGTTGGTCTGGACTTTCCTGGGATTGTGAACTTGTTCTTTATCACCTTACACAATTCATATATATTGGAATTCTCCAATTTAATAGCATGTGTAATGTTCAACTGATTGTTAATCACCTGACCAACAATACATGTTATCGGGTTGATGTTGAAGTCAAATGAGAGGTAGATCGGATAGTTGTAATCCACTTCACAAGATGCAACGTGTACTTCCTTATTAAAAGAAAAGGCAAACTTGCTGCTACTATTAGCAAAAGGAATCCCATAATAAAGCTCCAAAAACACACCGTTGGGATAGATGGATTTGGCTTCAGCAATTGCTTGCTCAGAAAGGATGCCAGCTTTGATTGCGTCATCACATGTTATTTTAAAGTATTTCCAATTAGGAAGCTCACCTGCTTGCACCCTGAGTGCCAGCTTATAAGCCCAGTTACCTGTGCCTTTGACGTTCCCTATGATTTTCATTCTACCATCTGTTGCTGTCAATGTACTCCTGACAGCGAAGAAACTCTCTTCCTTCATTCTACTGGCCTCATCCAACACACAACAATGAACATCTTCTCCATAGAGAGAGTCAGGATTGTCTGCTGACTTAAACCATATCACTGCTCCGTTGGGTGTAGATATTGTTAGCTCTGTCAGATTGACAGTGTAGCCCTTCTTATCTACTACAACTCTTTTCATGCGTGTGAATGCAATCTTAGCCTGTGAATAGATGGGAGCTACCCACCAGAAGTTGGCCCCCCTTTTGGTAGCCTTATGAGCCTCTTCAAATATCCACCACATGTGAGATAACGTCTTACCAGCTTTCGTACTGGCTTCACATATTGTGTGTTTCTCTTCACAATAAAGCATTGAATGTTGATAATCAGCCAGTCGTGGTTTGTTTATTACTACCTTTCTTGGCATACTATTGTGCGTCTGTGAATTCCACCACTATAACATCTTCCGTATCCTCTGCACCATTCCATCCTTCCATCTCTGTCATCTGACGAATGGCCATGATACGTTCAGCATTTGTTGGGGGAACTAATGTTTTCTGTCCTCTCCTATCAATTCTTGTAGAGGATGTTCTTCCTTCTGCAATGTCTGACAGTATTTCCAAAGCTCTGTTCCTTGTTATGATGGTGGAGCTCCTCATGTCTGTGGACGCAACAACCAAGAGCTTGCTCTCCATTGAAGGAGTCCATTTACTATCCAGTAAATTGGGAGCTTCCTCTTCAAACCTGTATTGTCTGTTCTCAGGAATACCTTCCACTGTTCCAGCTCTTGCCCCTTTCATGAGAGCAGTGTGCTGCTTCTTTGCTTCAAGCCAGTAGTCAGTGAACACGCCATCGGAAAGAAGCCAGTCGGCAGAATTAATCTGTCTTGCAGCTTTCTTGTCCTTACCTGAATGAATGAGGTATAACATCTCTGTTATTACATCATCCCTGTCTACGTTGACTGTCTTTGGCATTCTTAGGTGGCTTCCTGCCCTTATTAGGTGTGTTGCGTGTGGTAGACTACCCAGTGTGTGGAGAGGCTACAATCGCCTGTAAATGAGTTTACACATTTTTCATATGTGTGTGCTCATAGTGTGTAAGTGCAAAGGTAATGCATTTGAACTGAAAATGCAAATATTTTCGTGTGTTTCTTTAAAATTTCTTCACAAGACTGGTTAAGACTGGAGGTAGGAGATAGGTAGGAGGTAGGAGATGGTAGGTAGTCATTTCCTACCTGCTAAACCCGCCACCAGTAAGGGTTTCAAGCCAAAGGTAGGTAAGGTAGGAGATAAATTGCAAATTCTTTATAAAAATAAATCTCCTGCTCTTACACCCCAAATCTATAGGAGACTAGTAATAACTTTCATGAATTTTTATGCATACTACCTCTCTATTTCTATAATTATAATAATACACTTTTATCTCCTACCTCTCCTACCTTTCCTCTGAAAGTAGCCACCAGAGCCATTCTAACAGGTAGGAGATGAACCCAAAGTCTCCTACTTTCTTTCCTACCTTTTGACTTATGTCCTACCCTCAATGGAAAGCACAAAAAAGTCCATCTCTTGAGCCCTGTAGTGTTGGTCAGTGTCTGCTGGATTCTTCTTGTTGCTTCACTTGATCTGCGGCACTCTTCATCATGTGTGCAATCTCTCGTGTCACTTCCATGCGAGCAATGAATGATCCCACATGGTAAGCTACATAATAGGATTCCTGCTCATTCAATGGCAAGTCTTTCAGTTCTTCAATGATCTCCTTCGTGCTGGAGGTCTTGCTTGCCAGAGACATGAACACAGCAGTGATGGCAGTGTTAATCTCCTCAGCTCTTTCTTCTGTGATTGACAGTCCCTCAAAGAGGGTATCAACTGTTACGTTAAACTCCATTTGTTCATTGATTGTTTTAAAAGTGAACTATTCATATGTAGGGTCTCCTTCTTCCCATCCTTCAATTTCCCATGGCATAAGTTCTTCTTCCTTGACATCTGGGAAGGCGTCCTCAGCTCTACAAGCAATGATGTCTTTGCACTCATGTACTGTCACAGTAGCTGCTTTCAGATAGGTTCCACTCTTCTTATGGAAGATTCCGATAGAGAATGTGGGGTGGTAATCATTCTCTGGCTCACCTGAGTTTGCAGCCTTGATTGCAATTGAACCAAGAAGATACCCATAATGAGTGAATGCTGGATCATATTCAGGGTATTCCACATACACTGGCTCCTCAGTCCCCCTCATCACCATGACAACGTACTGAGTGTCTGAGGATTTACAGTCTGGTGTCTTCCACCTGTTATTCATTTCTATTTCCATTAGTAGTCTGATTTAAAGTCTGTTACAGCACTGGATTGCCCTAAGCGTTCACCATCTTCCCATTTCTGTAGATTGTTGAGTGCTACAGCTATTCCATCAAGGTCTGGATGAGAGAATGGATAGAAGGTGATGGATGCCTTTCCATAACATCCTGAGTAGAACTCATCTGATGATGTGATGATATGAGACGTATCCCTACCAACAACGGTTGGTTGCTTGGTGCTGTGAGCGTTCACATACCATTTGTTTTGATATGCTTCGTCCTGAGACTTCTCGACATCACCATCCCTTAGTGGAAGCTTGGTTGGATTCCAATCCTTACCCCACTTCTCCTTGCCTGCAATGCAACACTGTTCAATTGCGTAGTCAATAGCTGACAATGTGTCACTATCTTTCTTATCAATCAGTAGTGTAGCACTGTACCTTGGCGGTCCATCATTGTATGATGTTGGAGTGAACGTGTGGAGATAGGACATCCTCACAACATTTGTAATTACTTTCATATATATTATTGTGTTTAAGTTTCTGTATCAGCAGCTTTGAATGCTGTAATATCCTCTGCAAGTTCGCTCCATGTGTCAGCTTCATCAGTGTCTTTGACAAGCTTGAGAGCTCCCTCTGGCTTCTCTATGAATTTGTATAAGGATTTGGATTCTTCCTTCTCCACCATCTTCTCCACCTGAGCAACGCTATGCATTACTCGTGGTTTGTATATATCTTCCTCACTGTATCCCAGTGAAAGGAGATGAGCAATGGCTTCTTCCTTGTTCTTCCATATCCTGTTCTTACGCCCTCTTATCACCTTCCATCCTTCTATCTGATTACCACATATCATACTTCTCAAGGCTTGATTCTCCACAGCAGTGAGCCAAGCTCTGATCCTGTCTGCGGAAGATAACACCTCACCTATTTCTTTCCTTGTCAATGTTGTTTCAGAGAATTCCATCTGAGCAACTAATGTGTTTGCTCTTGCTAAGGCTGTACATGTTCCAGCAGCTTTACACCAATGGCAATGACTACCAACAACATATTCTCCCTTTCCTTCATATGCAGCAATTGCTGTAGGCTTTACAACACGCTCACCCCATCTCAGCAGTTCATCAACACCCCACTCATCAGTTGTAATAGAATTAAGTCTTGGCTGATAGATGGTGAGCTTTATGTTCTTGAAATGGGAGAGCAGTCCAAAGTGGTGAAGACATCCCAGTGCATACAGTTTGAGTTGTGCATTGTCTACTGCACTTACAGCTACTCCTCTCCCATACTTCAAGTCAATCAAATGAATTGTATCTTCTCCTACAATTACTACATCTCCTGTTCCATAACCATCCTGTATCCATTCATCCATCCTGAGTTTCACTTCAAGGAACACCTGTGAGTTTGGATAGCCATCAATCAATCCCTGAATGTATAAGCAATACTCAGCTATGTACATTCTCATCTCCTCATTGTCAGGAACAGCCTTCTCATCTTCAGGAGACACCCAGTAGTGAAGCATTCTCTTCAGCTGTGCTTCTGCCCATCTGTGTGCTCTTGTGCCTTCCTCAGCTGCTGGACTAGGGTCATCTGGATACCCACTACCCAAGCGAGCAGATGGAGTGCAGACAAGCCAACGATGAGCACTGGAAGGTGATAGTAGTGAATGCATTAAAGAGAGTTGATTTTCATTAAGTATTCATCCCAGAATTCTTCTTTCAAGTCAGACACTCTCCCTGCTTTCCATTGAGAAAGGATGGATACAATTTCTTCCCTGTTTGCTGAGTTTTTTGTTATGGCCTTTTGAGTGGCATCCTTGATCTCCTGCATTGAAGAGGATACAACACACTGCTCAGATGATTCAAGCCTGTGCTGAGCCTCTAAATGGGCAATGCTGCCATTCTTGGCCGTGAGAAGCATCCTGTCCAGCAACTCTATTGCCTTCTGAACATTCTCATCAGCAAGTTGCTGTTCTGTAGCCTTAAACACTATGTTCATTCTCTTCGTCTTTGTTAAGAATACAATCTTCCAACCACTCAGGAAGCCTTTCTCTTATAGCAAAGAAAGACAATATGAGAAGGAATGTGTTCATGTTTGTTGGCTGTCCCTCTTCAAAATGAAAGACAGTGCGTTCAGATAAACCCAAAGATCGAGCAAAGTCTGCCCTGCTCATGCTCATATTAAGTCTGGCAGTCTTGGTGATAAGTCCTATCTCCTTTAGACAGGATAGTGCAGAGGTGTCATGTTCTATTGAATTCATCGTGCAAAGGTATGAACTTTTATTCAATACTGCAAATAAATGCATGAATATTTATTCACATTCTTCGTTATTTTCTTTGGTTTTCTGCTGGACATTTCGTATCTTTGCTTCTTATGTACTGGAACGACAAACATAATGGAATAGAGGATTGTCTTGGCTTCACAAAAGAGCATGGACAGTGGATCGAAAGTGAGGTGAGGAGAGTGTATCTCAGCATGAGAGGTGGATGCACCAAGGCTGATTTCTTTGCTCTGCTTGCTCCATTGGTGACTACTCCAGAGGAAGGGTTCCTTGTCGGGAACTACGCTGAGTTTCTCTTCATGATGAATCAACCAGACAATCAATTGATAATCAATGCTGCAACAGAGGCAGCTTACACATCCCATTCACAATCATAAAATCATTGGCCATGTTAGACACTAAAATGGAGACAGTGCTGGCTGATATTCAGGCAATATTAATAGAGCACGATTTAGCAGGAGTTGTATTCCTTGCAGATAATGAGCATGTTGTACGAGCAAAGATGCTGCAAGCAGAGTGGAATGCTCTCTTCGACACCTATGAAGATGATGAAGCAGTGCTGCCTAATGGTTGTGATTTCGATATGACAGGCCACACCACAGAAGGGGAGACCACTCTGAACATGATAGCTTCCATGATTGAGGCTATGGAGGGTGATGCTGAGGAAATGAGGGGTATATATAACATTCTCATTGACACATGGGAAAGAGCCGCAAACAACAACTAATACAAACTAATGAAAGCACCTACTGATGTACGCACCCAGAGACAGATTGATGTGGTGTATGGATATATTCTTGCATATCTTGGTGGAAGAAAAGCCCTACAAGCTGAGGGTATCACTATAGGAAATTACTATGAAGGAGCCCTTGGTGTTACTGGTAACTTCTTCTACCTCAACACAGGAGGGCCAAACTCTATGTTCACAGTGTCGTACACTGACAAAGATGAGTTTGTTGCCACTCAATACGTGGAAACCGACAGAGATATAAATCATAGGTGGGTGATGATTACAGCCTTCACTACCCTTGATCCCTTCGATCTGCGTCCCAACGTGTCTTCAATGACAGGTAAAGCTATTGGTGATTACCATCCTGACAGTATTCCTTACGGATACGACAAAGACCCCATCATAATTGTATAAGCCTGTGGATAACTTTATTTGTTTCCTAACGAAAAAAGCTGTAACTTTGCCTTGTCTCAGTCAGGAACAAACAAACAACCATCACAAATAGATTGAGCTCGAAGAGCGACTCACCCGATTCCGATTGTAAGCCTAGCTATGTTCAGCTGGGTTTCTTTGTCTCAAACGGGATCGGGACGGACTAGCGTCCTGGAAAACTCTGAGAAAGAGTTGTACACAACCAGCTTTTGTGTTACCACGTTTTCTTTAGAGGGGAGAAGGTATTCCGCTGACCACTATCCATTTCACTGGAAAAGCAGGTAGCCAACAACAATGTGGATAACGTGTGGAAATAATTTTTAAAATTAATCCATATTTTATTTGGAAAATCGAATAAGAAGTGTTACCTTTGTATATATAAGAGAGTGAAACAACAAGCTCTCTTCTTTTTTCTACTAACAATTCCTACTAATAGGAAAAAAATCTACCACCAATGTTCAATCAACACAAATTCGCCAATGCAGTGAGGACCAAGCGTGAAAACGATGGTCTCACCCTCATGCAACTGGAAGACATGCTTCCTGGACTCAGTAAATCCACCATTTCTCGCATAGAGAAGGGAGAATACTCCTGTGACACCACACACTTCCTCATCATCCTCAACTGGCTTAACATGCCAGCACACCTCTTCATCACCAAAGAAGAGGCAGTAGCTTAACACTCAAAACAACTATTTATATTATCATGGAAACTACTATGAATCAACCCCTCATCTTCACAGCCGTAGAGCTGCCTATTGACATTGCCTTCTCTGCTGGAATTGGAGGAGCATCTAATTGCACCAACTGGGTGAACAAAAGCATGATGTGGGAGGACATTGTTACAATGATGTCCAGTCACACACCAGTGCCATACACCATGGCTGGCTACAACTCACTCGGAGAAGGAGCAAAAGCTGTCAAGGATGGTAAAGGCTTCATCGGTGCTAAGCTGGTGGGTAACAGGAAGAAGAACGAAGACATTGTGCATCGTCAACTGATATGTCTTGATGCAGACAAGGCAGATGAAGACACTTGGGACGTGTTCTGTCTGCACTACAAGCTGGAAGCATTGTGCTACTCCACCATCAGTGACTCTCCTGCTCAAAGGAAGCTCAGGATTGTTATCCCTTTGACAGTGGCAGTGAGCCCTGAACAGTACGAAGCTATTGTAAGGAAGCTGATTGACGAAATCCACAGCACATACGGCGTGAATTGGTTTGATCCCTGCTCATCCAAGCCAGCACAGTTCATGTATCTCCCCTATTGCTGCAATGATGCCACTCCTTTTGCAGACCACTATGAAGGGGAAGCAGGAAGGCTTAAACCTGACAGCATCCTCAGCAGATATAAGGACTGGACAGACCAATCTGAATGGGTGTATGCTCAATCGGAGAAGGAGGTGAGGGTAAGACAACTGGGTGAAGCTCGGAAGATGATGGAAGACCCAACATTGAAGACTGGTGTGATTGGAGCTTTCTGTCGCACATACACTGTTGAACAGGCCATTGTAGAATTCATACCCGATGTGTATATACAGAAGGGTAACAGATACAAATACTCTGGAAGTGTAAGCATGGCAGGTGTTGAGGTGTATGATGGTGGAAAGTATATCCACTCATTCCATGCCACTGACCCTTATGGTGGAAAGACCATGAACGCATTTGATATGGTGAGACTCCATCTGTATGGACACCTTGATAAGCAAGGAGAAGATGTTCAAATGGGAAACAGGGAGTCCTTCAAAGAGATGATGAAGGCAGCAGAAGCCGATAAAGCTGTGAAGATGACAATGTTTCAGGAAAGAGCAGAATCAACTGACGGAGATGTAGCAGATGTGGAGTGGATGCTTGCACTTACTACAAGACGCAACTCCACTGATATTCTTCCCACTGTTACCAATGTAGTACACATCCTTACCAATGATCCTCTTTTGAAGGGTAGGATTGCCCTCAACCTGTTCACAGAAGGAGCAGATGTGATGGATGATCTCCCATGGAGAAAGTATGTGAACCATGGTGGAAGAGGTGATAGCTGGACTGATGCTGATGACAGCGGACTGATACACTACCTTGCTGGAGGTGTGTACAGGATGGACTGTAGTGACAGAACCCTTGCTCATGCCCTCAGACTGGCCTTTAAGACCAATGAATACCATCCTGTTAAGGAATATCTGAATACACTTCCCGCATGGGATGGAGTGAAGAGGATTGAAACACTGTTCTGCCGCTATTTCGATGCAGATGATTGCGAATGGACAAGGCTTGCTACACGAAAGATGTTCCTTGGAGCAATCCACAGGGTGTTCGTTCCAGGATGTGAGTTTGAAAATGTGTTGGTACTCAGTGGAAAGCAGAGGATTGGTAAGACCACATTCTTCAAATGCTTGGCTGGAGCATGGTACGGCAGTGACCAGTATGAGTTCAAAGGACAGATTGCCAGAGAGAGTATGGAAAATGTATGGATAAGTGAACTGGGTGAGCTGGAGCAGATGAACAAGCATGAAACTGCCACCATCAAAAGCTTCCTCAGCAAGACATACGACAAGGGGAGGATACCATTCGACAAGCACACCACTAACAGAGACAGACAACTCATCTTCGTAGGCACTACCAATGAAGTGGAGTTCCTGAAAGGTATCAATGGAGACAGAAGGTTCTGGCCAATTCCTTGCAATGCACCTAAGCGCAAACCAGTGATTGACACAGAAATCTGGGATAAGGAGTTCATTGGACAGCTGTGGGCTGAGGCATTGGTGATATATGCTGGTGGAGAAAAGCCCTACCTGACAGATGGGGAAGAGGAGATTGCTCAGGAGATGCAAGCAGCAGCAGCTATAAAGGACGACAGAGCACTGGTTGTTGCCACCTATCTGGACAAGCTTCTGCCGAAGAACTGGAACTCCCTGTCAGATGATGGTAAGAGAGAGTTCCTCAATGGAAGCAAATGGTGGACAGGAGGACAAGGTACAGAGGTGAGAATGTCTGTACATGCCACAGAGATATGGAAGGAATGCTTTGGAGAGAAGATCACCACACTCGGTTCAGCACATGGTAAAACACTCCAGCTCATCATGGAACAAGTGGGTGGATGGGAATATACACATCAAGTGAAGATTGGTGGAAAGAACTCCAGCGGATACAAGCGCACTAGTGCAGATAGGAACCGTTTGCTGGAAGAGCTGGAAGGGAAGGATAAAGACCCAGAGCTTGAGTTCTAATCTGTTGATAATGAAGCTGCTGTAATAGGCAGCTTTCTTTATTTAACACCCTTGATTAAACTTTCCACTCATTTATTTGGAATCGTGCTGGAATAGTTGTATATTTGCGTAAACCTTAGACACCATGAAAAAGCTTTTTATTATACTCACTGCTCTTATGCTGGCTCTGTCGCCAATGGCAGACGCTAAGAGAAAGAGCTGTTACACATCTACATCAACAGTGGTTGTGACTAGCAGCTGGACACGATGTGATGGAACCCTCATTAACGTGAACGCAACATCATGCGCACCAATCAAACATGCATCTATCACTGTGGTGGATTCAAAGAACCACCGTATTATCAAGAAGAGATACCATAAGGAATGTAGCCCACTCATCAAAACAGTCCCAGTTGATTTACGCTGTGGAAAGTATTACATTATTGTAAAGGTGAATAAGCAAGTGTATAAGAAAGAAATAGTTGTTCAGTAGTTTGTTTTCGTCTTTTAAGCCTCAGAGAAATCTGGGGCTTTTTTTTTGTGTCTAACCAATCCAGTGAATTAACTTGAAATATTATTTCAAATTTCTTCTTAAAAATTTGGTAGATTGAAAACAATGATGTACCTTTGTATTGTAGGGAGCAAAACAACCCTCACCACTCATCATGCTATTCGATTCAAAATCATTTGGAGCCTCAGTTAAAGCCAATAGGCTTGCAAGAGGACTCACTCTTGCTGCACTCTCCGATGAGCTGCAAGAGATCAATCCATCCACCCTTCACAGGCTTGAAGCTGGGCTACCATGCACTGCGAACACTATGCTTATCCTCTGCAAATGGATGGGTGTTTCTGCTGATGCCTTCGTTAACCAAACAATCCCTGCTTAATATGAAAGCAACACCTGCACAGGAGAAGGCCATCAACTCCTTCATCGAAAGAGCCAGAGAGCTCAACCTTGGAGCATCCATTTCATGGGAACTCCTACCAGCAAAAGAAGACGGATCACTGGGACTTGTGTTCTACATCGAAACAGAGAAACGCTTCTTTGAAATTACCCCTGACGGTGAGATATGGACCTTCACCAATGAGAAACAACACCTTGAAATGTACAAACAAACACTTAAAAATCAAAACTAATGACTACGACAACAACAGAAACATGGAAAGACATCCCTTCATATGAAGGACTCTACCAAGCAAGCACTGAGGGAAGAATCCGTTCAGTGGCAACAGGAAGGATTCTCTGTCAGGCCAACAGACAAGGATACAGAATGGTGGGATTGTCCAAAGACAGGAAGAGGAAGTCATACCAAGTTCATCGTCTGATTGGAATGACCTTCCTTCCCAACCCAGAGAACAAGACCAATGTAGGACATGCCAATGGCATCAAGCATGACAATCGTCTCTCCAACCTGTCTTGGGAAACACAGAAGCAGAACATAGACCATGCAGTGAAGACAGGATTGTTCACTACAGTGCCAGTCAATCAGTTCAGCATGGAAGGTGAATTAATCTCTACATACTCTTCCATCTCTGAGGCTGCAAAAGACAATGAAGCAAATCCTGGAGGTATCCATCTCTGCTGCCAGAATAAGAGAAAACAACATGCTGGATACAAATGGGAACTGGTTGAACCACACGTTCCAATCAATACCAAGAAGAAGAGGGGTGTGATTCAATACACCATGGAAGGCCAGTTCCTGAGAATCTGGAGCACAATGAAGGAAGCATCACAGACTCTTGGAGTGTCATCATGTAGCATCTGCATGTGTGCTCAAGGAAAGCTGAGATCAGCAGGTGGGTATTGCTGGGAATATAAAACTCCTCAATAATGAAAGATAAGAAACCATTGAGGATAGAGACAACACAGCTGGAGAAGGTGACACTGTTCATTCCAGCTGCATATATTGAAGATGTGATGTCGTATGTGGATTGGCTTAGAAGTAAAGACCCCAATCAAAATGAAAGCTGGGGATGGGCGGAACAACTTGATAACGAAAACTAAACTATTCTTATGGGAAAGAAAACAATGAATGCTGAGCAATGGATGAACATTGGTTCAGACTACCAAGTGAGTGACAGAGGTAGGGTGAAGTCTTGGAAGAAAGAAACATTCCACATCATGAAGCAGTCCAATAATAATGGCTACATGAAAGTGGGACTGTGGATTGATGGTGTAGGCACTGTATCAAAGAGTGTACATCAGCTTGTTATGGAAGCTTTTGTTGGTCCCTGTCCAAAAGGATTGGAGGTGGACCACATTGATGGTGACAAGACAAACAATCACCTTTCCAATCTCAGGTATGTCACCCATCAGTACAATGTACAAAGGTGCTTCACTGAGTGTGGATTGGTGAGTGCGAGAAGGAAAGAAGTAATTGTAATGGATGGTGAAGGAAGGTATATAGCAAGCTATCCACACGCTAAGGCAGCAGCTGATGATTTGGGTGTAGGACTGGTTGGCGTTTACGATGTCCTTTACGGGCGTCAAATCACTTCTGGGGGCTACACCTTCCAATGGAAGAATAACACGCCTGTTGCGCCTACAAACCATGTTAAAAGGCCAGTGGTGATGATGAGTCTGGATGGTGAGGAACTTGCTGTCTATGGAACATCAACAATGGCTGGAATTGCAATGGGTGTATCAGCATCCAACATCAGAAAATGCTGCAAGGGTGTCTTGAAGACCTCAGCTGGTTATTGCTGGAAATACAAAAACTAACTCATATGAAAAAATTCATATTCTCTCTCATGTTCTTCTCTGTAGCTTTTGCAGGGAATGTTCAATCCCTTTCCTTAGATGGAAAGAGTCACCCTTGTGCTGTTCCATATGCAAGAGTCAGTCCAAACCCTGCTTATGAAGCAATCACAGTGGAATGTGACACATCGTGTAAGACTATAGCACTTTACAATCTTGTTGGTACGATAGTGAGACCATTATACATCACCTCAGATAGTGCTACTACAATTCGCATGACAGAATTGCCCACTGGTGTTTACTTTGTCCGTTTAATGGACAGACAAGACAGGGTAGTCTCAACACACAGGTTCTATCACATAGAACAATAGACAGCACATCCTTTAAACAAAAGAGCCTCAGCGTAATTGCTGGGGCTTTCTTATGCACAAAAAAAGCAGGGCTAAGAATAGCCCCGCCTACAACTCAAACTAAAACAAACAAACAAAAATTAGTTTATGGTGGTGAATGAATGAAGCTCTGAACAAATGGAATGGTTTAACAGTCCAGTGTATCATTTGATTGATTTGAGGAAAGATTTCACAGCAGGATGTTCCAATGCTGTCTCAGGAGTAAGCTCAGCACTAACCTGTTTTGCACTTCTTCCAGAGAAGGAAGGAGCAGGAGGAGGTGGTGTTGGGAGTCCACCAAGAATGATGTCCAGATCAATAGCTTGTTGGAGTGTCAGCTGCGTACCTGCATCAGAGAGCAGTGTGAGGATGAGTAGTGTCAATGCAAGGAACACATGGTCAGGCAGGTTGAGTGCAAGCAGTGGTTCAGAAGCATTGTAGATGATAGGGTTGGGATCAGGGAAAGCAACACTTCCTACATTGTTTGCTGCAACTGTAGTATGACCTGGGATCACTACATTGAAAGAGGCTTTGTTATAAGTGTTGTTGGTGACAGATGGAGCATAAGTCTTCGTCTGAACTTGTACAAGCTGGAAGGCATAGGTAACAGCAGGATTGCGAACATTCATCACGTTGCCGGATATTTCCCACCTGTCATCCACCTCATTACCATCTGATACGATGGCAAATCCTTCCTGAAATGTATTGAAGATGTTGTTCCTGTAGAGAAGAGGTCCAGCCACCATACGTCCAGCAGGTACATTGTATCTACCAACACCTCCCAAATTAGCAGAGTAGAACTTGCATCCTTCCAGTATAGAGGGAGCGTTGTACCCATCAATACATGCATAAACAGTAGACAAGCTGATGAATGTAGTGTTGAAGTATTGCTGAGCGCCATACATAGCCTCTATGTTCCTTTCAGTGGCAGAGTAGAGCCAGCTGTTTGCTATTACTATGGACGCATAGAAACTAACTGCCTTGGCACTCATACCATTTGCAATTATTCTACAACTGTCAATACCCAATGTACCCCCAAAAACACCGTATCCATCACCGGCATTCTTGGTGATTATGTTCACCATAGTGAGTGCATTGTTGTTGGCGTGAATACCACCAGTAGCTGATGCAGCAGTGGTGTTTGTGTACACCTGAGCAGTACCCTTTGTTCTGCCTGTAGCAGCAGACACATCACCAAGACCTATGAGGGTGATGGATTGATCTGAGCGTATGTTGCCATTTATAACAACATCTGCTTCAAGGTACATGCGTGTATCCCAACCAGTGTTTACATTCTCATTATATGTCCCACTCTTTACCAGTATAACACCACCGGAAGGAGCTAAAGCAGCATTAATAGTCTTGAATGGCCTGTCGGTGAGTCCAACACCAGTGCGAACATCAGTGGCATTTGGATTGTTTGTGTCAACAGTCACTATACCAGTGGCTGCTACACTCGCATAGGCCAAGCCTTTCCATGTAGTGTCAAACACTTTGAACTTACCCTCAGCAGAGTTGTATTGCAAGTCACCTGCTAAGCCAGAAGGATCAGCAGCATTGACTGGCAGCTTAACTGTGCCGTTATTATTTGTGAAGAAACGAGACATAGTATTAAATGAATGAGCTTAAATCAACTGTGTAGCCCAGTGTTAATAGGTAGGCTTCAATCAGAGGAATATAAACAGATGATGTTGGAGAGGCAACAATAATGTCGTTTATGTCTGTTGCTTGTGCGGGGTTAAGTGCAATACCGGATGTCAACAGGAAGGTGAGTATCACAATTGTGATTTCCAGATAGAGATCAAGAATGTTGGTTAATAATGTATCACCGGCAGTGTAGATGTAAGGATATGTTGCAGGGTAATTGAGCGAGCCAACATTACCAGCTTCAATGTTCACCAGTGGTGGAGCGAATGTTCCATCTGGAACTTGCACAACAAATGAAGCCTTGTTAAAGAGGTTTCCTGTAATAATAGGTGCTCCAGTGTGAGCAGCTTTTCTCTGTTGAAGAAGGAAAGCATAAGGCTCAGATGTGTCTCGGACATTGAATGTGTTGCCTGTGATTTCCCAAATTTCATTTTCTTCCTGTCCAGCACCATCTGCATCACCCCCATATGTGAAGGCTCTACTAAATGTGTTGAACAGGTTGTTCCTAACAACGAAATTACTCAGGTATGTTCTACCCCCATTGAAGCCAAACCCGTTCTGTGAATAGAGTTTACAGTCTTCCAGTACAAAGCCTGTGGCTGATCCTGAGAGGATTGGTGTGTTTCCAGCAGCTAAGCTGATGAATGTGCTTCTGATATAATTGTTAGTGCCTGGATAGGACATGCTTACAGCACTTGTATTGGCTGAGAATATCCAGCTATCCAAAATGTTTGTTGGGACTCCCCACGATGTGTAGTGTACACCTATGCCATTCGCAACTATGCGAGAAGAGCGTATTGTATTTCCGTATGCACCGTACACACCGATACCAGTGCCAGCGTTCTTAGTGGCAATGTTGACAAGCACCAATGGTATTTGACCATTTGAGTGGATACCTGCAAGTGCATTCCCAGCATAGGGATCAGTAGAGGCAGCGTCTGTGTTGGTGTTGATGATAGCAGCACCTGTAGTACGAGAGCTGTCAGCAGTGAGCCTACCAAGTCCAATGATGGACAGATAACCATGAGCTAAGACATTACCATTAATCACTACGTCTGGTTCAAGCAACAGTTTCAGATGTCCTGCACTGTTGATATTTTCAGTGTAAGTACCCACTCTCACATAAACAACATCACCTGCAAGGTAGTTAGCCACCTGAGCAGCAGCATTGATTGTCTTGAAAGGAACAGCAGCTGAGTAAGGAGATAAGCCTGTGCGCACATCTGTTGCACTTGCACTGTCCTTATCAACATAAACTGTGTGTCCTGTCAAGCCAATGCTTGTCAGTTGGTCTTCTGTTGCTAAGTTCTTCCACACTCCACCAACAGCAGCTCTTATTTTAGCTGTGTCAGTGCGATATAGAATAGCACCATTATTCACAGCAGGGTCAGATGGCATGTTGTGAAGCTTCAAGCCACCACCACGAAGGATACGAAGTAGTTCAGCTTCTTTTGAATTGCTTCCACCACCACCCCAAAATACAAAGTCATCTCCTACGTCCCAACCATAAGCTCCTTTCCACCTCATACCATTGATGAGTGCGTGTGTATAAATGCTTCTGTCAGATGTGGTCTCAACCCTTATCACTGGAATATCAACTCCAGCAGGATTTGGTATTGTAATGTTGTTAGTAATCAACCCACCATTTGTAGTGGTGAGGTTGCCAAATATCATGTTTGAAGAGCCGTTGATGGACATCAACTTTCCTGCAAGTGTAGTGGAACCGTTACCAACCCACACTTGAAATCCACCACCGTATCCTTCAACCCAGCCAAAAGCACCTAAGAAGGTGGAGCCTGTTGCGAGTCCAGAGATGTAAGCTATTCCTGTCGGAGTTTGGAGGTCAATGATTGAGTTGCTTGAGTTGAACACATCAAGAGCACCCACTGTACCCTTACCACTTATCTTGAAGGTGGCAGTTTGAGTGACAGCACTCTGATTAAGGATAGCATCTGGAATGCTGTCAGTTGTTGCTAAGCTCTTCCATACACCATTAATACCTGCTCTGATAGCTGCAAGATCACTCCTGTAGCTAAGACCACCATTAATGATTGGATAGTCAGCAGTGTTTACGTCAAGAGAAGCAACACCACCTTTCACCTGAAAGATAGCACCGTTATCTGCTCCACCAATACCGATGATACCCTTACCATCAATGTGTGTGTTGCCATCAATAACAGCTTGTCCTTTCACTTGAAGCTGAGCACCGTTATCAACACCTGCTCCAAGGATAGCCTTACCATCAATCCAGAAATTACTTCCAACCTGTGGAGCAATTAATTGGTTCATGATAGCTTCTCCAGGTTGAACAGATGTATCAATAGCATCCTGAATGGCAGCTATCTCTGCGTCTGTTAAGAACCTGTGATTCACATCCTCTATAACAAATGTTGCAGGGATGGTGATGGGCATTAAATCCCAGCCATTGTCTGTGCCAGGAACAGCAGGTACGAATTTGTAGTAATTGAAATCTGCATTTGATGGGCCAATGGCAACAAAGACACCAGGAGATGCTCTCCGTTCAGGAGCAACATCTGCAAATGCCTCAGCAGCTGTGGCAAAGGGTAATGACACCCCAGCAACAAACTTGCCACTCCGAGCCTCAACGGGCTTAGGACCAGCTACCAGAAGTGTGTTTGGTATGGAAGTTCCGAGCATGGCTTATTGAAGGAATGTTGTTAGGCTGTCAGGATTTGCAGTGGCAAATGTAGTAATGTAGCCTCTGAACTGCGTAACAGTAACTGGTGAATTAAATGTGTAGGCTGGACCAATAGGTTCAGTGCCAATGCCAAAGCTCACTGCCACCTTCACAGGCTGAGTGAGGAACTCAAACACCTTTATGAAACGAAGTGTAGAAATAGGATTGGTGAATTGAATTGAGTAGTCTGTGCCTCCTGCAATAGGGTGAGGTTCACCTGCAAGAATTTCTGCTTCTGTTGGAATGTGTGCATCAGTGTGATACAAAACATACACCACTGTTCCTTGTGGAATGACAGTGATTACAGCAGGAAGACTATCAGTGAAGCCAGCAGCTTGTGCAGTGACAGTGAATTGATATACAATTCCGTTGGTCAGTCCTATTGCATCATGAGTGAGTGCTGGACCTGTGAAGATGGTGACACCATTCTGTTTAACAACATAATGTGTAGCATCAACTACAGCGTCCCATGTCAAGACAGAGTGACTGTCTTCATTAGTTCCAGAGAAATTCTGTGGAGTATCAAGACGCGGACCCTCAGTTGCAAGATTGACAGGACAAGCAACAAAGTCTTTTCCATTCAATCCTTGTCTGAAAGACATCTCTATACAATCAAAATTCTGCACAATAGGCAGAAGAACATGAGCACAGTCGTCTATATCAGTCTTTACTCTGATAGTGAGGGGAGCCTGTGTTGGGTTAGCAAAACCTGCTGGAAGTATGCTCATGTCAAGCAGTCCAGCACCATTGGCATCTGTAGTGAAGTCTTGGTAATAATAATTACCATAGCCATCAGACAGCTCCCAAGTATAAGTGGTAAGGGGCTCCAGAATTACATTGATGTCCACCTCTGTTGGAGAACCTATCACATAGTCCTTGAAGCAGCCTTTATTATCACATGCCATTAGTATGGTAGTTTAAAGGTGTGAGGAAAAACATCACAAACACTACCAACCCATGAGGACTGGTAGTGTGTGATGAAGGGCTTTCCATTAGAACAATGCGAAAGGAATGAAGATGTCTGGAGGATAGATGAATGGAACAGGAATGTTAGGTTGTGACACCTTAACTTCCACAGCCCAAACAACATCATCAGTCAGTGCTTCTGTCACTGGTGCTTTCGGCAAGATTTGTCCAGCTACATCAAACAACAGTGCAGTGGTCTCCAAGCGAATCACAGGAACCCATTCACGGGAATACTTGATTGCGTTGTAGAACTCTGCGTTCTGTTTGAAGTTGGGATCACTGTAGGCAATCACATGGTCGTATCCTGCAAGGGATACTGCCAGATCACCGTATCCTGGTCCTTCAACAGGAGTACCGCCATCATATGTACCAGTGGTTTCTGGGATTATGATGATGAGTTTGTCCAGAATACCTGTCTGCCAGATGGCATAGTCAGTGGGGTCAACCTGCAATGCTGCAAGGTATGAAACGTGTACAAACGCTACACTCCTTACCCGTCCATGCTCCATGCTGTCTGCGCAAGAGTTGGAAATGTGGTCTGGAAGTGTGGTGGTACAAACGGGGTAATAAACTTGATAAGGCATGGCCTATAAATTTTTAAATGGTGGAGGGGGAAGTTTTAGCATAGCATGGATTGAAGCACTTCTTATCGAGGATACTCTCCACTGTGTATGCCACCTTGACTAACACATGCTCTGGGCCGAGAAAGTAATCCACGTTCTGGAACTCTTCTCTGAACACTTGCTCTGTGTTAAGCGTAACTGAATTTACGTTAAAAGAGATGGCCTTGAAGCCTCCAGCTGGTAATGCTGTACTCCTCAATGCATCTGGAAAAGCCATTTGAATAACAAGAGCAAGTTGGTCAGCAGTCATTCCAATCTCATCCACATTTGCCATAAGAACAAGCTGCATGTCATGGGTGAGGACAACATCGTTCATATTGTCTCCGTAACCACCTGTCGTGCTCCTTCTACTGGTTGTGCGAATTGCTTTGTGGTAGCTGCTTACACTCCACTTATCATCGAACCCAGAATACAATACATCCTTTCCTATCCCTTGATATATTCCTGGAACTATACGAGCCTTTGCTATCTCTGAGTCAAGCCTTGTAGCTTGTGCCACACCAAGGATGTTCTTCCTTTCGCAGGGGAACACACTCTCGATAGTGTCATTGATTAGTGAGGTGATGTAGTCCAGATATTTCATTGGAACAGTGTAGTGATGTGTTCTTCTGTCAGTGTTACGACTCTATCAAGTTCATCACTTGTCAAGTCGAAAATAACCTTTCCGTAACGTGTATTGTTCCAAG
>Ga0190274_10000241_pt1 | contig 36153 bp, 27 predicted proteins | sample Popmic531T_FD_133002 | JGI IMG/M metagenome (GOLD analysis project Ga0190274, IMG submission 133002) | Populus adjacent soil microbial communities from riparian zone of Yellowstone River, Montana, USA - 531 T | ecosystem: Environmental > Terrestrial > Soil > Riparian zone | place: USA: Montana... | reverse complement strand
TTTGCGTTTCCAGCAAATTCCAGATAGGCCATGGCAATCGAGTAGGCTACCTGCCCAGTCGAGCACCCTAACACCCAGACGCGGGTCGTATCATTCGATGGCCTATTCTTCAGAAGTTTGGGGAAAACGCTGCGCTTGAGTTCTTCAAAGGCTTCTGGATTGCGGAAGAAACCGGTAACCCCAATCAGCAGATCCTGATAAAGGGCATCCTGTTCCGTTGCGTCGGCTTTTAGATAACGCAGGTAACCATCAAGGGTTTTTGCTTCGCCCAGCAAAATGCGGCGAGTGATGCGCCGGGTGATCGTGTTCGGCTTGTAAAGCGAGAAGTCAACGCCAGTGCTGTTTCGGAGCAACGCGAGGATCTTATTGGTAGGATCTGCGGTTCCGACTCGTTTAGTTTTGCCCGCCCCCGGCGAACCTGGTAAACCTGTTTCCAAATCGTCCGAGTCAATCGGTTCATCGTGCAAGTTCTTAAGAACGTATGGATGATTGGCAATGCGCGCCAGTTCCTTTGCGATCCGTTCGGGCGATAGCACGAAGTCAATGCACCCAGTGGCGATCGCGCTGCGTGGCATGCTGTCGTACTTTGCTGAATCGTCCTGAGCGAAAGTGATCCCGCCTTCCGCTTTAACCACTTCACAACCCAGCGTTCCGTCTGACGCCGTGCCTGAGAGAATCACGCTGATAGCGCGCTCATGACAGTCTTCAGCGAGTGAGTGAAAGAAATGATCGATCGGCCGATGCATGCCGTCGGTGTTCTTTCGAGGCTGAAGCTTCAAGACGCCTTCGTCGATCGTGAGGCTGGTGTTGGGCGGAATAATGTTGACTTGATTCGGTTGGACGAGAGTGTTGTTGGTTACTTCGCGCACCGGCATTTTCGTCGCTTTTGAGAGGAGGCTGGCAAGCGCACTCTCATGAAGAGGATCGAGATGTTGGACCAAAACGAAGGCCATTCCCGTATCCACCGGTAAATGCTTTAACAACCGGGTGAACGCTTCGAGGCCTCCGGCTGAGGCTCCAATTCCCACCACGGAAAAGGAGTTCGGCATTACTTCGCCAGGTTCAGTGTTGACGTTCTGGACTTCGTCAGTGCTTGGGGCAGTGCTTCGCGTTGCGTGAGCCTTGAGATTGCTTGAGGGCTTATTGAGGGAGATCTTCTTGAATCCCGGCCTTTTTTCTCGGACCATTTTAGGAGTCTCCGGGCAGACGTTTTGACGAATGGAAACAGCTTAGAGGGGGCTGCAGCTGAGCAAAACCGGATCAAGTTTTCTTCAGTTGGCCACTCATCTTGCTCCACAAAGACTGGTTCACGCAAGGTTAAGTTCTGAGACCGCATCCAGATGCTTGCCCCTCAACAAAATGAGATGGAATCTGCCACCTTTCTCTTTGTACTGATTTCACCCCTGAGATTTCTTGTGATGTGATGACTATTCGCGGATGGGGCTATCTCTGCTGACCTATCAGCGCGGTTTCCCCAAACTATTGGAACCAGATTGCGAAATGCAACGGAGTTAACTCCGTTGCCCGCTGGTCCAGGGTCAAATAAGGATTAGTGGTAGGTTATTGAAATGAACGGTGCCGAGGGCGGGAGTCGAACCCGCAAGCCCTGTTCGGACAACGGATCTTCAGTACTTTGAAATCGGCATCGCCCAATCTTACGAAACGAACGAACCTGTATTTGCGCGCCCGGCGGTCGTCAAGGTATCGCTTCCTCTGGCTACGTATAAACATTTACCGCCACCAAAGTAGCCCCGTCTTTCAATCTACTCGTAAGGATTTAACCACGTGAAGATTATACTGCCGACGATCTTCAGCTCATGCATGTTTCGCTTTCCAATAGCTCTCCTGTTTGCGTTTGGCCCAGGACCAGAACCGGCCGTGCTGAATGTTCGCGTGGTCATCGCTCCAAAGATCCTTCTGAACAAAAACTGATTCGCTGCCGGCTGCGTCGATGATCAGCATCATCTCGTGATCGTAGTTTGCGACCACCGTTTTGCCTTGAATCTCTGCTATCAAATTCTCGGCAACCACCTCGCCCTGTCGCACCGCCATATGTCCCAGCTTTGGTCCTTTGAAGCTCAAACAGTCGCCCGCCGCGTACACCCGCTCGGCTCCTTTCACACGCATCGTTGTCTCAACCCGAACATAACCTTGCGGGTCGGTGAGCCCGGTTCCAACTAAGGCGCCGGGACCACCAAACGGGGGGATGAGCATATTGAGGTCGTAGTTAAGTGTTCTTCCATCATTGGCGATTACCGAATCACGAGTGACCTGGGCTATTGCAAAGTCCGATACCAGCTCGATCCGATGTGAGTCCAAAGCGCTTTCCAACACCTTCGACATCGGTATGCCGCCAAACATTTCGTCTGGACGTTCGCTGCTCACAATCGTGATGGTGCAGTCCTCGCGTTTGCCACGTTCTACAAGTTCGCGAGAAAGCGCAAAAGCAGTTTCGAAAACAGGAACTGGCAGCCGCGCGCCAGGACAATAGCCGATTACTGCTCTACCCTTATCAAAGAGCTGTGCGGCAGCGCCAAACTCCCTGGCTTCGTGGACGCTCAGCAGGTGATGGGCATGTTCGAAGAATCCAGTAATCTGCTCCGTCTGCAATCTTCGGCCTAACGCCAGGACCAGAAAGTCGTAAGGCATGTCTCCAACAAAATCACCACTAGCAAAGGTAATATGTCTTTCGGACGGACAGATTCGAGCCACTTCGCCTTCAACGAAGCGAACTCTCTGATCAATCATCGCTTTGCGTATGTCGAAGTCAATGTCGTCCGGATCGCACTTGCCAAATGCAAGCCGGACGAGAGCCGGATAGAAAAGGAATTTTCGGCTGCGGGACACCAGAGTGATCTCGTGTTCGCTTCCGAGTCTTTTCGACAGTGACTCAGCGGCGACTACCCCGGCAAAGCCGCCACCAACGATCAGCACCTTTGCCATCAGGCTGCCCTCGCTGCTTTCCTGGAATCACTCGCCTCGCTACAACGAACAACTTCCACCGAACACCTGGCATGCGAAACTACGGCCTGTGAAACCGAACCGAGCAGAAATCGCTGCCAGGATCCATAGCCGTGTGAGCCCACTACGATTAAGTCGGCCTTCCAATTCTCGCTTTCTTCCAGGATTGCGGATCGCGGTGAGCCCATCAGGATTCCTGTCGTAACATTGATTGCTTGATTCACACCGGCTGACACTTTCGTTGCCGCCGCATCAACAACAGCTTGTGCCTGTTCTCGAGCGACGCGCTCCATTTGTTCAAAGTACTCAGCCGATATGGCCCAGGCTTCGGGCGTTGGCGAGAGCGGCACTTCAAACGCCGATACGATTCTAATCTCGCTATTTGCGGGCCAGGGTCGGGTGGCCAATTCATTAACCGCTGCTTTGCTGCAGGGTGACCCGTCTATTGCTAAAAGAATCTTCATAACAATCCTTTGCACCCCTTTCAATCGGGACAGTTTCAACCTACAGGGAAATGGCTGCGACTTGAGACTCAGCTTTGGTGCGAAATGACATTGCCGGTTTCAGCGGGCGCGTCACCAACACCGGACAGGGTGCTTGACGTAACACTCGATCAACATTCGATCCGAACAAAGTCTGCATGCCGAAGCCGGCACCATGCGCGCCTAAACAGATGAGATCGATTTCGTTCTTTTCAGCGTAGTTGAGAATCTCTCGATACGGCTGGCCCTCGCTGACCGCGTGTTTAATCTCGCTCCAGAGATGCGCATCTGCAGGCACAGCCTTTTGCAAACGCCGCGCGGCCTGATGGTAGGTCCCCTCCCGCCCGAGCGGATACCAGGAGATCTCTGCTTCGTTAAGTGAGAAGGGAGGCAAGACATGCAACAAGTGCAGCTCTGACTGGTACTCCTGTGCAAAAGACAACCCTGCGGTGAGCGCCAATTCGGAATAGTCCGAGAAGTCATAGGCGACGAGAACTCGTTTGAGATCGATTTTCGTTTCCGAGCCGGTCACCCAATCTCGTTCGTCGGAATGCATAACCAACACCGGGCAGGGTGCCGTGCGCGAAACCGATTCGGCAGTCGAACCTAATAGCGCCGCTCGATGTGGCCGTCGACGTGAACGCATCACGATCAGGTCAACTTTCAGAATGGCGGCCTCCCGGGCGATTCCTTCGCCTACGTCGTCGCACCTGATAACCACGCTTTTCCAGTCGAGCCCATGGAGATCTTCTTCCGAGCCCGAATACTTCACCAGTGCCTCTTTCACGGTCCGCGCTGCCCGATCGTGGGCGTTCGGATTAGTGGTAGGGGCGCTCGTGTCACAGTGCAGAAGAATCAACTCAGCGCCATACGCCCTCGACATCGCCACTGCATAGCGGAGCGCCTCATCTGAATCAGGCGATAAGTCAGTGGGACAAAGGATAGATTCAATCTTCATAAGTTTGACCAGGTTAAAGTCCTGCCTCCAACACTCGTTATAGCAACCGATGTTCCCCGCAAAAACCAACATTTCCGGTCGGTTAATGGCGGAAGACTGCGAATAATCCCCGAACCGCTAAGTGATATTTCGCTATTTGGTTCGAAGCCAGGGTTCGTTTGAGTGAAATCTCGCAGCGTTAGCGATGAGGCATTCGCGGAATAGGTGTTGCCCTAACTCCTGCGCAGCACCCCGTGCCTTAAATGCCCAGGAGGAGTTGGATCATTCTATGTTGAGCGAAAACCACGAAGGACACAGACACCTCGACGCCTACTCGTTACCACAAACTACGACTCGGCAAACGAAGACTCCCACTCGGTGTCGACAGCTAAAGCACATGATTGGCAACACGCCGCTGCTCGCGATCCGTTTCGCGTTCAGAGGAGAAGAGCGAACCATCTATGCTAAAGCCGAAAACCTCAATCTCACCGGCAGTATTAAAGATCGGATGGCGTTTCACATTCTTAAGAGAGCGTATCAAGAAGGACGTTTACAGCCAGGCGATACCATTGCTGAAGCGACCAGCGGTAACTCCGGGATCTCTTTCGCAGCTATTGGCCGAGCGCTTGGGCATCCAGTCGTCATCTTCATGCCTGACTGGATGAGTCAGGAGCGCATTTCACTGATCAGGAGCTTCGGTGCGACGATTATTCCCGTGCGTCGGGATCAGGGCGGATTCGTGGGCAGCATTCGTATGACCGAAGAATTGGCCGAGCAAGAGTCGCACGTTTTCTTGCCGGCTCAATTTGCAAACGCGGCGAATGTTGATGCACACGAGAAAACCACGGGTCCGGAAATCTGGTGGCAATTGTTTTCGCAATCGCTGGAGCCTGATGCGTTCGTTGCCGGGGTTGGCACTGGCGGAACAATAATGGGGGTGGGAAGATCCCTTCGCTACCGTAATCCGCGGATCAAGCTGTGTCCCCTGCAGCCATTCGAATCACCCACTCTCTCAACCGGCCGCAAGGTTGGTTATCATCGCATCCAGGGAATCTCCGACGAATTCATACCTTCAATTTTGCAGTTGGGCGACCTTGATCCCGTGGTGAGTGTTCATGACGGGGACTCAATTTTGATGGCCCAGAAGCTCGCCGCATCTCTCGGTTTGGGAGTCGGCATTTCTTCTGGAGCCAACTTCATTGGCGCGTTGATGGTTCAGAACGAAATGGGCGGCGACGCCGTTGTGACGACCGTATTTCCCGACGACAACAAGAAATACCTCAGCACCGATCTACTTCGCGATGAAAAAGTGAAAGATGACTACTTAACACCTGAAGTCGAACTCCTGGGTTATGAGGCAATCAGGCGAGTTTGTTACACATGTTTTGATGGGGACGAGTGAGCGGTAAGAACTACCGGAAGACTTTCTGATTGAGTGTCTTCGACGCGTAGCGTCGGTATGAATTTAGCCCGGCCTTTCAACCGGGGCCCCCGCGCGGGCAGCCCGCGTGGGGTGGCGTGGCCGGGACCAAACGCATAGTGCGACCTCGTCGCATAGCGACGATTGAATTGAGCGCCAGTCTCAGCCGTCGCTACGCGACGCAGATATCTTATTGAGCTTCCCCGGCCTTGAAAGGCCGGGCTAAATTCATGCCGACGCTACGCGTCGAAAGCACTTGCTCGGACTTTCCTATGGTTTGATCGCCACCTTTAGCACGCCGTCCCGACGTTCACCAAACAATTCGTAGGCATCGCCGATCTGATCCAGGCTGAAAGTGTGAGTCAGCAACGGAGTTAAATCGATCCGTCCGCTTCTCACCACCTCCATCAGCCGGCGCATTCGTTCCTTACCACCGGGGCAGAGTGTAGTGACTATGCGGTGATCTCCGAGGCCGGCGGCAAATGCGTCGTAGGGCATCTGCAACTTACCGGAGTAGACGCCAAGGCTTGAAAGCGTGCCGCCCGGTCGCAAGCTGCGCAGCGCACTCTCGAAAGTCTGCTGCGTGCCGAGTGCCTCGATCGCTACATCCGCGCCACCGCCTGTTAGACGTTGCACCTCCGCGACGACATCCACATTTCGATAATCGAGCACGACATCTGCTCCCATTCGCTTTGCCATGGCCAGGCGAGTGTCATCTCCGTCGATGCCGATGATCAAAGTTGCTCCCATCAGCCTGGCACCGGCAGTGGCGCATAGGCCTATTGGTCCCTGCGCGAACACCACGACCGAATCACCAATCCGAATGTTGCCCGATTCTGCGCCTCCGAAACCTGTTGATGCGATATCGGCGAGCAACACGACTTGCTTGTCTGACAACTCATCCGGAATCCTGGCCAGATTCGCTTGAGCGTTTGGAACCAGAAGGTATTCAGCCTGCGCTCCATTAATTGTGTTGCCAAAACGCCAACCACCCATCGCCTGGTAGCCCTCACCGTGACCACACTGAGAAAGTTGGCTTGAAAGACAGGCCCGGCACTGACCGCATGGGGTAATGGCACCGACCAACACTCGATCACCGATCGCATAGCCAGTCACACCAGCTCCAAGTTCTTCAATGACACCGACCGGTTCGTGACCGATTATCAAGCCGGGCTTCACGGGATACTCGCCGCGCACGATGTGCAGGTCAGTCCCGCAGATCGTGGTGAGAGTTACCCGGATTACTGCGTCGCCAACGCCTGCGCGTGGTCGGTCGACTTCTTCTATGCGAATGTCGTTCGTTCCGCGAAAGACATTCGCCTTCATTTTGGTCATGACTTTGAACTCCTGAGAGCGAAGTGCTTTGTCGGCTAGTGTCCTGACTCTAAAGTGCGTGCAATAAATCCGACTGAATTAGGTTGTAGTCTTCGCCCCATTAGGGGCGAGAAGTTTATAGTCCGCGACGGTAAAAGTTTGATTCCTCGCTCCGTTAGGAGCGAAACGTTTCGGTTCCGACAGACAGATTTCGCTCCTGCGGAGCGAGGATATTCTTTTTGGCCACTTGTCTATAAACATTTCGCCGCTCTGCGGCGAGGCAGCACTTATGTTTACGGTCTGCGCAAAAGTCGCCGCGAGCGTCGACATGACCTACCACCAACGCCTTTTGCGTTCGGTAGAGTCAATAACCTTTGGGTACTTGTTCTCCAAAGCCGTTCATCTGACAATCTCCACCGAACAGTTGGCGCGCGCTGAGACTGCCGCGGATACGCTTCCAAGCAGCAAACGATCTACTCCCCGCATGCCCTTTGCGCCGACGAAAATGCAGTCCGCTCCCCAGCCGTCTGCTTCTGCGACGATTTCATCCTTGGGGTTTCCTCTCCTGATCATCACTGCAGCATCAAGTCCAGCAGAGCGGAGTTTTGCGGCGGAAGGCTCGAAGATTTGGCGGACTTGTTCCCAGTTGTCTTCATCTCCCACTTCGATCCAGTTAATCACTTCCGGCTGGGATGAATCGGGAGTAATTGCCATCACCGTATCAACCACCGCCAGCAAGCGCACTTCAGTTCCGGTGGGCCAATTACGCTTGCAAACCGCATCCACGGCGGCCTTCGAGTACTCGGAATTGTCTACGCCGATGATGAGCCGAAGTGGAGAGCCAGCGTTCCGGCGCGGGCCACGGGCGACGCGGACCGGGCAGCTTGCCTCGTAGAGCACTCTTTGCGAAACGCTTCCGAGTATCAGCCTTCCACCCAGAACCGAGTGCCCGTGTGCTCCAACCACGAGCAGGTCCGGCTTCCACTCATCGGCTGTCCTGATTAGCGCCCATGCCGGTGAATCCGCAAGCGCCTCGCGTCGCACCTGCCATTCCGGAAAACTCTTTTTGACTTGTTCACTCGCCCGCTTCGCCATCAACCCCGCTTCCTCTAATTTACGCTCGGCTCGTTCGTGAGCACGCCGCACACCTGCCGGTACAGTCATTGGAAAGGTGGTGTCAACTTCTTCATTAATCGGCGGAGGCAGAAAGACGTCGGCCATAGTCATGACTAGTGCTTCTGCGGTTTTGGGCAATCCAGCGTTTTTCAGATCCTCGAGTGCAGCGTCCGCGCATTCCGAGCCGTCGTAAGCGATGAGTATTTTCAACCTTTCGTTCATGTGTGCCGGTCCTAATGTTCGGTCTGCATTCGATCCCAGCACGCGAGACAGAAAGCAATGGCCGGATCAAAATCGAGTTTTGTATCTTCGATCCACTTGCCACATTTGCAGCAGTCCCCATACTTGCCTGACATTAATCGATCAAGCGCGTCGTCAACTTTTTTTAACCGCGCCTGCAGCAACTCCAGGTGCCGACAGGCAGCGTTTATGGCACTTTCTTTTGGTATTAGCTCACCTGCGTCGGTCTCCCGACTCGGTCCACACTCCTTCACTAAAGCTTCGCAAATCTCTTCTCGTTCGAAGTGTAGTCGGTGCCACACGCCGGCGTTGCCAGTTGTATCGACAATAGTGTCGGTTTGGAGAACATTCAGATTGGGGTTCATGCCAGACCCTCCAGGGTTATTCGTGATAACACTCACGGGTGACTGCTGATTTGGTATGCAATGAACATTCCGAGGAGTTTCAGTCAGATTCTTTCCAATTGTGAGGTTAGGCTTGAGTTTGACTGTGGAAAGTTTCGCCTTCGATGTGGAAAAGCCCGCAAGCGCAAGGTTCGCGTTGGATGCCTATGGAATGCCCACCAGATTGAGCACGAATGGCCCGGTGGTGCTTACCAGAATGCAACCCAGGACCATCAGCATCACTCCGGGCATAGCAAGGTCGGAGAAAGTAATTCCACCCTCGCCATGGATCATCGCATTTGGGGGAGTGCTGATGACAAAAGGAATGCCAAGTGAGGCAGCGATTGCAATCAAGATTGCGGTCGAAGGTGCAGGATCGATTCCAGCGGCGAGCGGAATCAGCATAGTAACGGCGGCGGTGTTACTCATCAGCGCTGAAAGCAGAGCGCTCGCAAAGCAAAGAGTGAACAACCGCGTCACCTGAGGGATCTCCTGCCACGGCATCGAAGCGGCGGCAACTTTGGTTACGCCTGACTGCTCCAGCAGACTTCCCAATCCGATACCACCGGCGATTAATAGGAGCGTTGACCAATCAATCTGCTGAAGATCATCGAGTTTGAGCAGGCCTGAGGCAAAGAGAACTGAAGTAGTGATGAGTGCCACGATTGCCGAAGATGTTCCGTGAAGTGGTTCTGTCAACCACGCCAGAACAGTCAGGAAAAATACCGTCATTACCAACCACCCACCTCGGCCCGGGGCTTTAACAACAAGCTCTGACAACTCGCTGGCTTTACCTCGTACGCGAAAGCGCGCGATTACAAGAACCAGGCCGGCTGTGAGCAGACCCAGGGCCAGCGGCAAAGCAAACACCATCCAGGCGGCAAATGTGATTGCGTGTTTAGAAGAGACGGCCGCAATCGCAATCGCGTTTGGACCGGTACCGATTGGCGTGGCGATGCCTCCAAAGTTTGCGCCCAGCGCAATTCCCAGCAGCAGCGCGCGCCGAAAGGGGTCGCTCCTGGAAACCCCATGAAACATGGGATGGAGCGCGGCAATCATCATCGCCGCCGCAGCGATATTTGACATCCACATGGAGAGTGAGGCAGTTGCTGTCGCGGTCAGAATTAGCAGCAGAAGCTTCGAGCCTCGGGACAGACGAACCGCCAGTCGCGCGATCAGGCTATCGATTCCATACCGACGCGCAGCTACGCTAAGGGCGAATCCACCGAGAAAGAGTGCGAGTACCGGATTAGCTGACCAACCCAGCACCCGAGTTAACTGAAACTGATCGCCAAAGCGAACGAGGAGAAGTGGAGTTAAAGCCCAAAGCATAAACGTAGGTACGTAAGGCGGAACAACTTCGGTAAGCCAAAGGATGAGGCAAACACCGGTCACCATGGTTGCCCGTGAGAGGACCGGGTCGCTTATCCAGATTAGGGAAACGGAAAGGCAACTAACTATGAGGATCGCGGCCAGCAAAAGTCTGCGATAGCTCTCGCTTTCATCCTTGCCGAGAGCGTTTGCGAGTTTCATTTCGCGAGGTCTCGCAATACCAGGCCCACCGCGTAAGCTAGTGCTGCGGCAATGCCGCCAACGAGTAAGGTAGACAATCCCGATCGCCACCACGTGACGGTCGACCAACGGCTCTTTACTGATCCGATGATGAAGAACACGATGCCGGTCAGGAGAATCGACAACCACAAGGCCTGGCTGGCGCTTAACAGAAAAGGAACCAAGGGCACCAGCCCGCAAACAATGAAAGCGCTGAAAGTACTGATGGCAGCTAACCCGGGCGAGCGCACCGATTGAGGTAGTCCGTACTCGTCGGCGAGCATAGTCTGCACCCAACGCTGTCGATCCGCTGTGATCAACTCCACGGCTCGATCCAGGTCGGCACCTGCGAAACCCTTTCGCGCAAAAATCTGGCGGACTTCTTCGCGCTCGCCCTCAGGTTCCAAATCAATGTGACGATGCTCGATTGCTTCCATTCGCTGAAAATCGTCATGTTCAGCTTTTGTGCCGAGAAAATTACTCGCAGCCATGGAAAAGCCGTCGGCTATTAAATTGGCAAAACCAAGGACCACGATGACGATCGCGGGTAGGCGCGCCCCGGTCACTCCGGTGACCACTGCAAAGGTCGTCACAGACCCATCTATGCCACCGTAAATCCAATCTCGCAGATAGTTTTGCCGCGGCCCCGCCGCCAGACGGTTCCGAATCGCTTGAATCGAGTGTTCGTGTTCCATAAAACCGGGTGATACCCAGGAAACCAGCTTAGCCGTGTGCCGCCATTCTCGCTCACTGTTTGAAGATTAGCAGACAGACTTGTCCTTTCTTATCAACGAACTCGATTGCCACATCGCGGCCATCAGCCCCGATTTGCGGCAACACCCATTCGACGTTTGTAATTACATGGCGCGTCTCAATCTCGTCCCGGCCACCAAACATGATATGCACGCCTGGCGCATCGGCTCCGTTCTCTTCCAGGCTGATTCCTATCAACGGCAAAGCATGGTCCCCCGATTGCGACCCAGGCTTGCCAAACACTTGAAGCCAAGTCGGACGCGATTCATTTCGTTTAGTAAAGGTGGCTAGATACTCAGCCCATGTGTTTCGGTGTATGTTGTCTTTTATGGCTACACCCTCCGGCGGGATCTCATTCTTCTTCCACTCCGGTGATGCGATCAATGATTATCCGGAAAACGACGCTGTCCGGAGCGCCTGCATCCTGCGCGATCGTTGATTCCACCGGAGTTAGTTTGGGAAAGCGCGCGAACAACTTCTCGAGGATCGCCCGACGGTCACTCGGAAGCGTGATCTCCTCGAAGCGCCCGAACGCGATCGCGCTCTGCCAATGAAAGTCGTCGAATATCTGGTCGACTTGAAGGCAGGCGCGTGGATTCGACCGCAGCGCATCTATTTTTTTGCCAGGCAGCGAATGGCTATAAATGAATCCATCGTCGACAACGTAGTTGACTGGCACTACGTAAGGCTCATCCCCATCAACGCAAGCCAGTCTTCCGATCTTGCCGGATCGAATCACTTCAAGTGCTTCATTTTCGCTCAGGCTTTTCGTCAGAACATTTCTCTCCCTACACTGCAAGAGCAACGGATGTGCCGAAAAAAAAAGCCTAAATTTTGATGGCATCAATAGAGATCTGCCTTGGGGGTTGCGGATTTTTCCGCAATGGGCTGCGCGAGATTGCGCAATGCCAGGAGGTAAAGATCGCTACTTACTGGGGTGGGCTAATGGGCAGGTAAATAGTGAAGGTTGAACCTGCGCCGGGCGAGGACTGTACTTCGACACGACCTCCATGGGCACGAACGATTCGGCGCACTGCCGGGAGGCCCAGTCCGGTGCCTGTGGGCCGGGTGGTGAAGAATGGATTGAAAATGCGGGTAAGATCCTCTTCACTGATTCCTCGACCGTTATCAGATACGTCGATTACAGCGTCGACCACTCCGTCATCCTCAGCCCGGTTACTTTCAGATCGAGCAACGCGAATCTTCACTTGACCATTGCTGTCAGTCGACTCAATCGCGTTGATAATCAGGTTAAGGACGGCATCTTCAATTTGAGCAGGGTCTACTGAGACTGTCAGCGGATCTGTTGGCGGTGTGAAGTCGATGCTAATTAGACGGCCGTCGGAGGCGGGATTGGCTACCTGCCCACGCGCCAGGTTTACGGCGCGTACGACGATGTCAGTTAGTGAACTGGTTCTTACCGATACAAGTCGGGGCCGTGCTCGATTCAGCAGCGCGCTCACGGTGCTGTCAATCCGCTGGACCTCATGACGCATTCCTTCGAGCGCTTCGCGCTCAGGATCGTTTTTGTCGCGGCGGCGGATCAGAATATCTACTCCACCCTGAATCCCCGCCAGTGGGTTCTTAATTTCATGTGCCAGGCCGGCGGCAAGTTCGCCGACGAAGGATAGCTGTGCGGCACGCTGCAACTCGGCTGCCTGCTGTAGAACCTGCTCTTCAGCCCTTTTGCGCTGAGTGATGTCATGCCTGATAGCCACATACTGATACGGTTTGCCTTCGGAATTCAGAAACGGGACTATGGTTGTGTCCACCCAATAAATGCTGCCGTCCTTCCCAAGATTGCGAAGTTCGCCTTTCCAAACCTGGCCGGCGGCGATGGTAGTCCATAAATCGCGTATGAACTCCTTCGGGTGATAACCCGAATTGATGATGCGGTGGTCCTGACCGAGCAGTTCCTGGCGTGAGTATTTCGAGATCCGGCAGAACTGATCGTTAACGTAGTTAATGATGCCGCGCTGGTCGGTAATCGCCACAATGGTCGACTGGTCGAGCGCAAACTTGATGTCGGCAAGTTCCTTGAGTGATCGCTCAAGTGCTTCGCCGTTAGTTGAGATTTGTGGTTTGGATTTTTTCACGCTTTGACTCTGAACTCCGGGTCCTGGTGAGGCGAACACTACCCGCAGATTACGCAGATTCCTTTAAACCGCTAAGCAGGTTGCTGTGATTCCGGATCACGCTTAACTTCCAAGTTTTTACAGTCCGCGTAATCTGCGTAATCTGTGGATGTCCGCCTCACCAACGCTTTAAGTCAGCCTGGAGTCTCATTCGCAGCGACGGCGGCAACTTCTTCAAGTTTCTTCATCCGGTAGCGAAGTTGGTCGCGAGAAATGTCCAGCAGTTCGGCTGCTTTAGTCTGGTTTCCACCGCTGCGCTCCAAAGCTTGTCTTACCAGAGACATTTCGACCTCTTCCAGCGACACTCCGCTCGGCGGCAAGGCGATGTGGTCTGGCTTCGTTCCTCCGCGATTCTCGATTCTCGCTCGTGATTCGCCCGCCAGACCGCGAGGCAGATATCTTGTAGTGATCTCATCGCTATCTTCGAGGATCATCGCTCGCTCGATCACATTTCGCAGCTCGCGCACGTTGCCGGGCCAGTCATAGGCGCGAAATGCGGCGAGCGCCTCGGGCGTAATGCTGTCAATATTCTTGCGGAGACGGTTTTTGAAATTCGAAATGTAATGCTCGGCAAGAAGTCTGACGTCGTCACCGCGCTCGCGCAGCGGTGGAATATCGATTTGAATCACTGACAAACGATAAAACAGATCGGCACGAAAACGACCCGCCTCACCTTCTGTCTTAAGATCGCGATTGGAAGCTGCGATTACGCGAACGTCCAAAGGCAAGTCTTTGAGTCCACCAACCCGGCGGAACGAGCCTTCCTCCAACACCCGCAAGAGCTTTGCTTGCAGGCTGAGTTCAAGTTCGCCTATCTCATCGAGAAACAGGGTTCCGCCTTCGGCCTGCTCGAATAATCCCTCTTTACGCGCTTTGGCATCAGTGAATGCACCCTTCTCATATCCAAACAGCTCACTCTCGATTAGGGTGCCGGGCAGCGCTGCACAATTGATTGCCACAAAAGGTTTGTTGGCGCGCGACGAGTGATAATGAACCGCTTTGACGACCAAATCCTTTCCAGTTCCAGACTCGCCTTGCAGCAAAACGGATGAAACTTCGCTTTCAGCAACTTTGTGGGCCAGAGCCAGCATCTCGCGCATGGCGGGCGACTCGCCCACAATCTGATGGAAACTGAATTGCTGAGCACGTTCCCGGCGAAATAAGCTCACTTCTTTGCGCAGACGGCCCGCTTCTATTCCGTTTCGAATCGCAACTTGCAACTCTTCCAGATTGATCGGCTTGCCGATGAAGTCGTACGCCCCGCCGCGCAGAGCTGCAATTGTTTCGTCAACCAGCACGTTGGCAGTGATCATGATGACGACAGCATCCGCTTGACGGTGCCTTATCTGTCGTAACACTTCGAGCCCCGAACCGTCCGGTAGATTGATATCAAGAAGTATTGCCGCAGGCCGATCAGCATCAAATGCGGCCAAGGCTGCCGTCGCTGTCTCCGCCTGAATGGGTTCATAGCCCCAGCCGCGCAGAGCTTCGCCGAGCGACCAACGAATCATCTTTTCGTCATCAACGACGAGAATTTTTTGTTTATGGTCCTTCAGTTTGTCTTTCGCTTTCCAGTCCCGGTTGAGCAAATTTTCCCAGAGCGACTTGATTATATGAGACTAAGGTGAACAACACTAAGACCTCAGGAGATGGCTGTATCATTAGATGGGTTCGGATGGGATTACGCAACCAATGTGCCCACAGTGAATCGTGGGTTTTTGAGAGAAGCAGCCACAAGAGCGGGGAAGATTGCGCACTTATTAGCAGCGGTGCGTGCTTTCACGCAGTAGAGGAAGGTTCGTACTGGTTCCGGCAGGCAGCAGGTTCGTCGTCGGCTTTGACAAAAAGTGAACTTCCGCAGTCCGCGATAGCGGACGATTGAGAATAGCCCAGCGATTTATCGCTGGGTAGGAAGTGCCGGCATCTTAGTCCGTGAAGCGGACGACTGGAAACGCTGGAGATTAACCGCATCATCAGCCGTCCGCTTCACGGACTACAATGTCTTGACTAATTATCCCAGCAGTGAACTGCTGGGCTATTGTCATTCGTCCGCTATCGCGGACTGGCTTAGCGAGAGAATTAGGACATTCACTTCAGCGGATGACACTCAACACACTGAAACATTGCTATATCGCCGAGATTAACCGGATGTTGAAAGGGCTTGTTTGCCTTATGGCAGAACTCGCACTTGTGATCGGCGAGACCTCCAAGGTCAACCGGATGCTGAAACGCACCGGTGCGCGCGTTTCGTTCCGGCGGGCGGGCCGAATCGTAAATCATCGTGTGGCAGATATTGCAATCGTTCCTGATAACTTTGCCCGTGTTGCTTACGTGCTCACCGTCGTGACAGCGGAAACAGCCTGATGAGTACAGATGACCAAGGTTGTTAGGATGCGTCTGCCAATCCGTTTTCATCTCAGGGAAGAAGTACATTTGAAAAATGCGCTGAATTTCTTTGACGCCCGACTTAACAGATTCATTCCTGGTCGAATAAACCCCGGCGTAATTGGACCTGTAGAACTGATCCAACCCGGACGAAATGGAAGTCAAAGCTTCGTCGGTTGAGTTGTAGGGCTTACTGAGAAGTGCAATCGCCTCTCGCTTGAAATAGGGAAGGGAATTATCCAACCTGCCGGCGGCAAAGGACTGATCCACGGCGACATCAGGGGGTAGATATACGTGCGCCGGTCGACTGTGACAGTCGATGCAATCCATTCTTCGCTTCTCACCAGCTGCTAACAATTCCGCACCAGGCGGCCTGTTTCTGTCTATATATTCAGTGATGTTGCCCTGACGATCTTTGATTCGCACCCAGGGAATTACCTGGCGGTGATCATCTGAAGCGATGAAAGTTACTTCGTTGTCGAGGTTCATGTGCCAGTGTATGCCCGCCACAGGTCCATTTGCCGGATCGCCGCCGCCGACATTGATTAGCATTCGCTGACTGCGTAAAGAGTTCTGCTCGTCATAAGCATAGTGGCTGAAAGTTTTGAACTTTTGGCCGTAATACTTCGCGGGCCAATGACAATGTTCACAGGTGTCCTTAACAGACGGCAAAGTGTGCACCGGCGTGGTAATAGGTTTCGGCACTTTGTTGAAAGCGATGGCATAGAGTTGATATGCGCCAGTGACTTTTGACCGCGCATATCCCTCGGGGCCTGATCCGACATGGCAATCGACACATAACACCTTCGCGTGTGGCGAGACTCCATATGCCACGAATTCAGGTTTCATTGTCTGGTGGCAGGTTTGACCGCAAAACTCGACAGACTCCGTATGTTCGTAAGCGCGATAACTACCGAAGGCGCTCATGAAAACGAAAATGATTGTTAATCCGGCGAAAATAAAGAAAACCCGCCGGCTGTGAGGATTGTTGAAATCGATTTTGGGAAAGGCGGCGATCTCTTCGGGAGATAACCGCCGCCGGCGACGACGTTCCCACAACACTCCGGCTCCGATTATCAGCAGTCCGACAGCCAGACACCCTGGGAAGAGTACGTAAGCGAAGATGCCGAGATAAGCACCTTTCGTCTCGCCGGTGAGATCAACGAGAATAAGCAACGCCGTGCTGCACAAGCTCGCAATGGCAATTGCTGTCCCTGTCCAACTTATGTAGTTATGGAACAGCGTTGGAAGTGCGTGATCTTTTTCCGGTTCGTTGACCAAAGTAGGCTCCATAGGACAACTTGCAAACAGAATTGCCCATGCCGCAAACAAGCGCGGCATGGGTTCAATTCTTCACGCGACTGGCAAACCAGGTGTTATTGCGTTTTCAAGGTCCTCATATATTCAACGAGCGCCTTGGCCTGCTCAGCATTCAACCCCTTTGCCTCGTAAGCCGGCATGTTAGGGGGCTTCTCGGGCTTCTTTCCCTGCAAAATAAACTTTACAAGCTCTTCGTCTTTGTCGTCCGCATTGAATTTCTTCTCAGCCTTTTGGCCATGGCAAACAACGCACTTGGCGTCTTTGTAATAGGTTGCGGCGTCCGTGTACTTGACCTCAGTTTGAGCAGCTCCCGAGACCAGGCACACCAGCGATAGCATGGTGATAGCAGCGAAAGCAGCTCCGAGTCGTTTCAAAGAAATGTTTTTCATGAATCCTTCAACCCTCCAGGTAATAAGCGACTGGCATTAGCGCCTAACTACGCAGGGGCAACGATCGTGCCGCAATACAAAACCTGATCTGGGCCGCTTTTGAATCGCCCTTCAACAAATGTGTTCTTACCAGAGCGAACTTTGGCCCAACCCTGCGGAAGTTTCCGCATCAACTAAAAGTGCCACGTCTCTCGCGTATGACATTTCTTGCAAACGGTGAAGTCATCCCCGCCAAACGCCCGCTGGCCGTTGTGGCAAGACATACAGCTGAGAGAAGCCGGAGAGGCATGATGGTTCAGCGCTTGCGGCGCGGTCACTTGAAGCTGACGTCCAACGCCCGCTCGCACCCAGTGGCAATCGTTGCAACTCAAACCTTCATCACGATCGTGTTTTCCATGCCTAAAGCCAATGCGGAACGCAGGAGCCGTCTGATTTAGCCGTACATAGCGGCCTGCTTCGTGACAAACACCACACGAAGAGATGTCTCGGTTGCCTGACTTGGCCTGCGGACCATGGCATTGAAAACAAGTGACGTGCGCGCTGAATCCTGCCGGAATTGTCATCGCAACACCGTTGCGATTGGGACGATGGCAAGTAGAGCAACCAATCCTGCCCATATTCATATGGCGCGCATGGTCAAACTTCATGTTGAAGCTCTTTAGACCTGGAAAGCGTTTCAACGCTCCGGATTGTGCATCGCTATGACAATTAGTGCAGATCGCACTCGATGAATCGGCAAACTGCTTTACGTGACAACCGGCGCATGGCAAATGGTCCAGGGCGCCCGGAATTGCTGGTCTCGCCGAATTGTTCTCGCGACGATGACACAACAAACACGGTAGTCTGGCGTGGTAAGCAGTCTCGTGTTGGAACTTCGAGAAGTCTGCGTTTTCAGGAATCTGCATTTGCTGAGCGCCCGTTTTCCCGGCGAATACGATGAGCATGAAAGCGATTGTTATTGCCAGTGAGATGACGATCCGTGAACAGGTTGACCGCTTAGTCTGAACGGAATCGCATTGCGGCTGTGCCGCCTGATGTGCGGTGGCGGCTGCCACCCCAGCGGGGCTGCCCCGCCGGGGACCCCGGGCTCTGCCCCACCGAGGGCGCCACTCAAATCCCTTCGGGCCTACGCCCCGAGCCGGGGCGTAGCCCCTGTCAATTGAGGTGACGTGCCGGAAGGTCAAAGACCTTCCGCACATCAGGCGCCACAGCCGCACACACTGCTTTCGAAATACCTGAGATGACTCGCTCATTAGCTCTTACTTCTTTGCTTTGAAAACCGCATCGTTATGGCTGTCTGGCATAGATTGATTCCCGTAGCTGATGTGGCACTTCGTACAGGCAAACGCCTGGTTCTTATTCTTCTGTTCGATCTCGTAGTTCAGAATTCCCCCGTCATCAGCCGTGGCGTGATGTGGCAGCCTTCCGCGCCGCCGCATGAACTAACGGGCACGAGCAGCGTCTTTAGATCGGCGGTATTCATCGTCGGCACGCTGTGGCAACTTAAACAAGAAACATTCGGGTGCTCTCCACCTTCGTGACGAAAGGTTCCTGATGACGATCGTTTTGACCAAAGGTACAAAGTCGTCTGGTCGGTTAGTCCTAATTTCGCGGTGAGTTTGGGATCGAAGTCATTTGCTGGGATTGGCAGTAATGTAGCGAGTTTATGACAGGCGCCACAGTTCGAGGGTGCCGGCTCGATACCTACGCCCGCGTTGTGACAGGTGAAGCAAACGGTGTGGCTGGTCGGAATGGTCTTGAACGAGCCTTTCTTCAACCAGAAGTCATCGCCGAGGTTTTTCGGTGGTTTCAAAACGTATTCATCGGTTGAGTCTCCCTGTGGTTGGTATGTCTGATGACATACCGGACAACTTTTGGGCTCACTTGAAGTAGAAGGCTGTTGCTGCCACAAAACACTCACAAATCTCAGATTGAGTCTTACCCCAAGGTTTAGTCCCACCACGTCAACGTGCTTATCGTGCGGAAAGTTAATTGAGAAATCGCTGACATTAGCTTTTCTTTGTTTGGAAGAATCTGAGACATCTCCGAGGCTCGGGAACATGAATCGACTCGTTTCGCGCGGCGTAACGTTTACGTGGCAATTCGAACAGATCCTCGGCTGCGGTCTTTCGCGAGCAAAGAACTGCTGACGATGACAGTTGAGACATGAAGCGTGTTCGGGAAACTCGGCAACGTCAGGAAATGCGGCGTCCCCTTTGCGCACATCTTTCCAATTCTTCGTGGGAAACTTGTGACAGGAATCGCACGACAGCTTTTGTTGAGTGACGTGTGCCCGATGAGAGAATGCCGAGTAGTTGATACGCGGTTGTTGCTTGAGTTGAGACTTGGGCTTCTTGCTCACACGAACGCTTTGACTGCCACGCTGGGATTCAAGAGCATCGTTATGAACTACTGCGAAAGAGGGTAAATGTTGAGTTAGAACAGCAAAACAAACAACCATAGAAAACGTCACCAACCCAAAATTCTTTAGTAGTGTCCTGCGCTGAATCTTCTCTGGGCGATCTCTGCGTTCTCTGTGTCTCAAGTTCGTAACTTCTCGTTTTGCTGACAAAGTTTCTGATCAATCGCTGGTTCCGCACCTTGGATCACGCGGAGCGATCTCATTCGCACCGTGGCTTTAGCCCGGTGATGAGCTTCGAGAAAATGATCTCTGAACCGTTTCAACGGCAATAACATACTTGACTCACTTAACTTTGCTTTGCCCCGAAGGGGCTGTGTCTTAAAGCCCAGGGTTGCCGCTTCGGCTACCCTGGGAAGAAAGTGATGCAGCTCCAACTCCAACCGCAAAGCGGTTGTGACCGGTTCGAGGTCTTGCATAGCTGACGCAACCGCCTTGCGGTTGAGAACCCCTTTTTCTTATTTCCCAGGGTAGCCGAAGCGGCAACCCTGGGCTTCGAGACGTAGCCCCGTTGGGGCAAAGGCAAAGCGTGGCTCATGCAAATTGACGTCATGAGTCAAGTATGTCATTGCCGTTTCAACGGTTTCTCGTGGTCTCTAGCTCGCAAAACCGTTGAAACGGTTCGTCTTCCATATTGGTCCCTGGTCACCGGGCTAAAGCCACGGTGTGAATGAGATCGCTCCGCGAGACGCATGTTGTGCAAGAGGCCCAGTGAACCAGTTTTGGTTCGGCTTTGCTACACCGCAAAACTCCGAGGTAGCACAGAGAAAACAAATTAGGACTCCACCTTATCTTTTGTCTCTTAAACAAGTCTTGGTCGTCTGCATTGCTGCAGTTTGGGTGGGCCCCTATCTAAACAGGACAAACTCCGGTTCACCCTCATCTAGTGAAAACCGGAGAGACGTTCTTAGTAGCTGCGAAGATCTTGCGGCAGCTACTCCTTGCGACCAATATAGACGCGCAACGATGTATAAGGCAGATGCGCGTGATAATTCTGGGGACGTGGACCGGCTATCGAGCTCTCGTTGTAGTTGTAGTACTGATAGCCGATGTTCCAATCGAGGCGCCGATTGATCTTGATAGCGAGACGACCTTCGGGCGATTGGAAGCTCATCGGATAGGAAGAGAGCAAAGTTCCCGGCGCTCCGGTGGGGTCGGCAACGCGGCTACCCTGCCCATTGTCTTTATTAATGCGATACGACGTAAAGAGACTCACCCGGGAACAGAGTTGCGCCGTCGCGTCAACAAAGAAGAAATTGTTTCTCATGAAGTACAGGCTATGGCCCAGCGGATGCCTCACACTATTGAAGAAGTAGTCGACCACAGCGTCGCTGTTCATCCAGTTGTAGTTGTAACCCGTACTAAGTGTGACTCTCGAAGTCGGGGTCCAATCGAGCGACGAAGTGAAGACGCGTGACCTGGTGTCTACGCCGAAATCCTGTATCGAAACTCCGGCTATCTCGGAAGGATTAGCATTGTTCTTCGTAATGACCGCCAGATTGAAGGAAACTTTCTTGTTCGGCGCATACCTGCTCTTGGCTCGAATATTCGTATAGTCATAATTGCCGATCCGCGTGAATACATTGTCAGCTGTACCGTGCTCAGCGTCGAAGTAAATGGTCCAGTTCTTAGCCGGCCGGGCCTTGAATCCAGCGAAGAACGCGTTAGTGTGATTCTGCTCTATTTCCAAATCCGAAGTACGAGCAGGCGGCGGCGTCACCGAGCCGTTGGAGCCGAGATTGAATCCTTCAAAGCTTTCCTCGATGCGGCGGCTTCCATAGCGATAACCGAAGTGGACGGAATACCGCGCGTTGAACTGGTAGTCGCCCTCGATGGTGTTCTGATACTTGCGATACCTGGTAATCCGGTTGCCGTCTAAGTTGCTGAAACCTATCGTGTCAGTTCTTAGAGTCGCTCCCGCACCTCGAGTGATAGAGAAGAAATCGCTAAACACGGCTTTGCCATCGATGGTGAAGTCTTCAACCCGAAATGTATTTGAGATTCGGAATTTATCCGTCGCCAGGAAAGTAAGGCCAATATCTCCCAGCGTATTCGGACGCTTTGCGTTTCCGGTAATGTTGTACTGCCCGAGGTTGAGAGTATTTGGTGTCGCTGGCAGAGGACCGGGAGGCCATGCCGTAACCCGCGGATTGAAATTGCGACCGGTAAAGTTCTCGATGAACGCAAAGCTGGAGCTGGCCTTGCTGTACACGATGCGCCCTGTGATATCGAGTTTTTTGGCCACCAGAGTGTGCGCGCTGAACCGAGTGTAGTTAACGGTGCCCCGAGATGGCTCGTCGCGATTGAAACTCGTGAAACTGGCGACCGCTGGATTCAGATTTATTCCTGGAGTGGTTCCGAGACTAATAAAACTATCATCGCGAAAGTGCCTGAATCCCTGCAAGAAGGAAAAATCGATTGGGCCAGCTTTGCCATCAGCGCCAAATCTAAAGTCGTTAGCTCGCGACCTGAGCTGCGATAGCAAATTAAACTCGTTTCCTCCCACATGGTAATTTGTGAACGCCGGGCCGCTGTATCTTTCAGGCGAGAAACCCACGTTGAACCGGATCTTGTCGTTCTTAGGTAATAAGGTTAGATCAAAATCCCCGAGCTCCGTCCGCGTGTTGTAGCCATGTTCGCCGGTCACTGGATTGGGCGGCACACTAAAACTCGCCGGTGAAAATACCCAGTTTGGATTCGCCAGGTTGTTGAGAAACCTAAAGTACTTAAACCGACGATAAGTAGCGTCGAAGCGATACCACTTTGGCTTTTCCGCGCTGAGTCGCAGGTTCCCGTGAGGATCGCCGCCCCACCCAGTCGACGTAACGAGCAAGGTATCCAGCAGCACTCCTTTCCCGTCCTTTGATTTCATTAAGAAGCTTGAATCAAAAAGACGGGGACCCGCTTTGTAGTTGAGATCGCTTTGGTATTTATTAAGATCGCCGTCAACGCTCAGGCCGCGATAACCAAACTCCAGGCTGGATATGATTGTGTAGTCGCCCGCTTCTTCTGCGGCTTCGACGACTGGAGTCTCGGTACGGGTTTCTGGAGACTTCTTTGGGCTCGCGCTGGGAGTGGGATTGGGTTGCTGGGCTGCGACTGACAAGGCCAGTGAGAACGACGCAAGTACCGCTACGCTTCGAACCATCGACCTTAAAACCCGTCTGGTTTTGCTTTTCATCGTTGCTCTCGGCTTCACTATTCCAATTCCCACTTCACCTGAAGAAAACGGGACTAGAATGCGACCCGTGGATCTTCACGTGACAAGCAGTGCAGTTGGCATACTGTGCGTTTTGATTATGTTGAGGCCCGGCCGGCTCAACGGCTCCGACATCGTGGGCCACGCTGTGGCAAGTCAGACAAAGCTGGTTGACTGCACTGAACTTCAACAACCTCGGGTTAGAAGAACCGTGCGGTGTATGACAAGCCACGCATCCTTCCGTCTTGAGCGGGGCGTGTTCATAGGTGAATGGACCCTGCTTGTCCGCATGGCACTTTATGCAAGCCGCATCCGCGCCGGTCGCAAGTCTGGTTTGCTTTAGTTCAAAACCGCCATGGGGGTTATGGCAGTCACTGCACTTCATCACCCCTTCGAGAACTTTGTGATGGAAAGGCTTGTTAAAGTCAGGCTTCGTTTCCGCATGACAGCTCATACAAAGCTGCGGCTCCCCGACCTTCAACATATGCAGGGTTGAGAAATCGGGCTTTTGTGCGTTGGCTCTGGATTTGAACGTGATCGAGCTCGCCAGGTTCAGTCCCGTTGGAGTGCCGTGCGGTGAGTGACAGTCTGTACAGCCGATATCGTTGCGCCAGTGCTCGCCGCGTCGAAAGTTGTTGTGTTCCTCCTTACCTGCGTGACAGGTGAGACAGGTTTCAGAAATCTCTTTTGAACCTTTGTTCTTGAAGGAAATGATCTTTGCCGGATCGCCTTCCTCTGAGTGGGCCTTGCCCGGACCATGACAGGCTTCGCATCCCGTCACTTTGTTTTTCCAACTGCTGATCTTTGTTAGTTCAGCATGGGAAGTGTGCGAAAAGGCCTTGAACTGGTCCTCGTGACAGGCTTGGCAGACGTCGCTGCCGACGTAGTCTCCGGAGTTGTAGTTTGCAGATTTAGTTTGAGCGGGCTTAACTGGCTTGGCAGATTGAGAAGAGCTACCAGATGCGAACCACAAGACCGCAGCAGCCAGAGAGCCACAGATGAACAGAGTCTTGATGACCTTGCGTGTACTCAACCTTGCCCCCTTAGGGTCAGCAGCTTAAGGGTCAGCCGCATTTAGAGTCCGTACGCGAGATGCGTCGCTATTCGGAATTCAATTCGGTACTAATGCCGACGAATACTAAAGGCTACTAACTTCGTCTGGCTGTGATGGTCGTCACATCGGTGACAAAAAATCTGATAATTTCTCTAAGAGCGGGCCACCGATTCGAGCGCACTCCGATTGCGCACGAAGATCGCGTTATCCACCAAACTAACGATGTCTTTGCGTTTGAATTCGCCCAGCACGCGCGTCACCGTCTCGCGCGATGCGCAAATCATCTGTCCCATCTCCTCGTGAGTGAGTCCCGAGTTTATGCGAATCCCCTGGGGAGTTCGTTTTCCGAGGTCGTCGCACCATTGGACCAAAAGGCGGGCCAGCTTTTCCGATGCCGATTGTGACAGAAACAGCAGGCGAGTATGCTCAACAACTCCACTCAGTTTGCGGCTGAGAGCCTGGGCCACGCCGAGATAAGCTCTCTTGTCGCGATTAAGCACCTTCAGGAGATCCCCGCGTGAAATGAAATCGATCCGACAACGGTCAAGGGTCTCGACTGTTGCTCCGTAAGGCCGCCCAGTCAGCGTTGCATTCATTCCCAATAAGTCACCCGGCTGGGCTATCCGCAGAAGCAACGTCTTTCCATCTGCGGAGGCAATCGAGACTTTCGCGCGCCCTTCGCAGAGCACATAGACACCTCGCGGTCGTTGTCCTTCTACAAACAGCACCGACCCGCGCCCGTAGTGTTTGGTTACCGTCATACTTTCCAGCCCGCGAATCTCATTTATTGGCGATTCGCATGGGCCTTCAACAAAACCATTAGCACTCTCCTCTTGCCCGAGGTTCTCAGTGCTCAGCATTGTCATTGTGTGAGTGTTCGGGGAGCGTGTCTTTGTCATTAGTCCGCTTATCTAGTGGAAATGAAGATTCGGTAACCGCTCCCTGCGCTCACCCTCCGCGATTTGATAAGCGCAACAGGTGTACCAATTCGGTATTTGAGGGATTGTTAGCAAATAGTGACCGCGACAATTCGACGAGAGGTGTACCAGTGGAATATTACGCAGTGGATTTGAAGCGGTGAGGGATTCCCCACAAGTTGATTCCTAATTCGAGCAAACAACCTACGGTATGCTCACGAAAAAATCCCGACTGCTTGAAATGCAACTGCGGTTCAACGTTTGCTACCGGCAGAGTGTGTTGGAGTGATGGCCTAATAGAAATTTTGGAGAACTACATGAATTCAATTGCAACTAAAACAGTACGGGACCTCGCCGTAGAGGTTCCTGGCGCGACTCGCGTGTTTGAAAACCTGGGGATTGACTATTGCTGCGGCGGCCAGAGATCGCTCGCCGATGCGTGCGCAGCCGTTGGTATTTCGTTAGATGATGTCGAGGAATCGCTTGAGACTGACAATAGTTGGCAATTCGACCTACCGAATTTTCTTGTCGGTTCGCTCGCAGAATTGATCGAGCATATTGTTGAGAAGCATCATGTCTTTACGAGAACGGAGATGGAGCGCTTGAACGCATTGATCGAGAAGGTTTGTGGGGTACACGGCCAAAATCATCCGGAACTGGGGAGAATTCGTTCCCTCTTTCAGGCTCTGAGCGCGGAGCTCGAACCGCACATGATGAAAGAAGAGCGAGTTCTGTTTCCTTTTATCATCGGAATGGAGGATGCGGTCCACACGAAGCGGCCGATTCAAGTTCCACCCTTCGGCACAGTTGCCAATCCCGTGCGGATGATGATGGTGGAACACGACGGCGCAGGAGAACTGTTGAGGCAGATGCGCGAAGCCAGCTCGGACTACGCTGTTCCGGCCGACGCCTGCATCAGTTACCAAACGCTTTATCAAGCGCTCGACGCTTTCGAGAAGGATTTGCACCAACACATTCATTTGGAGAATAACATCCTGTTTCCGAGGGCGGTTGAGCTGGAAGCAGGTGTGAGTCCGTCAAGTAATTAAGCCTGCTCCGACTGACGAGAGTTGATTACGCCATTCAGGTCTACTGGTGGCGCCAGTCAACTCTCGTGTCCATTTGGACTGACGCAATTTGAAAGTCGGGCAGTTCAGATTTCAGCCTTTAGGCTTGCCTTTGCCCCAAAGGGGCTGCGTCTCGGAGCCCAGGGTTGCCGCTTCGGCTACCCTGCAAAGAAAGTGATCCGAGCCTCGAACCGCAAAGCGGTTGCGCCCGGCTCGAGGTCTTGCATCGCTGACGCAACCGCCTTGCGGTTGAGAACCCCTTTTACTTATTTCCCAGGGTAGCCGAAGCGGCAACCCTGGGCTTTGGGCCGCAGCCCCTTCGGGGCAAAGCAAAGTTAAGTGACTCTCTAAAGTCTGAACTCTAAACTGCAGCGGTTTTGGCCTTTGCACCGTCTTTAGTGGTCAGGTGTTGCTGAAAGAGCTTGGCAGAAGCTTCGAGGAAATCGTACGAGGTAACAATGCCGACCAGGTGTTCATCTTCGACGACCGGGAGGCAGCCGAGACGACTGCGACGCATAATCTCAATCGCTTCGAGCGATGACGTTGAAGGACAAACGGTCACGGGGTTTGAAACCATGATTTCTTTAACAGTGATTGGCCCGCTCGTTTGCTCGTGAGTTCCTCTGTTCAGTAACCGCAGCAACCCACGATGAGTCACTAAACCAACCAGACGTCCAGTGCCGTCTTCAACAGGCACATGCCGGATGTGTCTCCAGTCCATCACACTGGCGGCTAGATCAACTAAGTCATCAGGTTGGACGGTAAACAAATCTGTGGACATAAACTGGCCCACCGTTCGATAACTCAGCTCCCAATCATCCGAGTCGCTCGTTTCCAATATCGGCCAACGATGGGCTGGCCCTCGTTTCTTTTGTTGAGCAAGCATGGCCGAGGTCAGTTTCCCGAGCCGTACATCCTTGGACGTCGTGTTTGCCATGGTTCGAAATGATTGCAACATCCATCTGGCGCCGGTCTGGCGGCTCCGAGCTCTTTCCTCGATGACGTCAAGATAGCGATCGACATCGTTACTTTCCACGGCTGCATCTTTCAATCCTTGACGCGCCAGGGGAAGTAAATGATCGAGAACAAGAGACGAGGAGGTATGGTTGTGTCCGTCAACCCAGTTGAATTGGGCATCGAGGCCATGCCGGGCAGCGCGGAAGAAGTTCTGCTTCGCATGATCGAATGTCATACGTTTGGCGATGCTGCCATACTCTTGCGGGAGAGCGAGCATAAGCCCGGTGAAAAATGCGGTGTTCGCTATTTCGTCGACAATAGTTGGACCGGAGGGCAAGGCGCGGTTCTCGATGCGCAGATGAGGAACACCATCCGTAACCCCATAACACGCGCGATTCCATCGCCAGACGGTGCCGTTGTGCATCCGGAGAGCTGACAACTTCGGAGTTTCACCACGAGCTAACACCTGGAATGGATCTTCGTCAGGCTGCGTAATCATGATGGGACGAAAGCGCGAAATCTGATCATGGAATAGCGCAATAACCGAATGCTCGAGCCAGCTTTCGCCAAAACTAACTCGCGTCGGTTGGCTGCGCGCAAGCTGTGGACGAGAGCGAGCATCAGTTGAGTGCTGAAATAAGGCCACCCGAGTTTCCTGCCACAAACGATGACCGAACAGTATCGGAGAGTTAACTGCAACCGCCAGCACAGGCCCGGTAATCGCCTGGGCGACGTTGTAGTGGTTCACGAAATCCGCAGGATTGGTTTGGAAATGAATCTGAAAGCTGGTATTGCACGACTCCATCATGATGTTGTCGTGAGACAGATGCAGTTCATCCAGGCCTTTGATATGAATCGATAACGGTCCACCACGCATTCCTATAACGCCGCGATTCAGCTCATGATAACGGGCCACTGGCGTGAGATTGTCTAAAGTCAGGTCTGACTTCTGCAGCGTCGGCAGAATACCTGAAAGCAGAACGTCAGCGTCATGGTCTTGCGCGCTCTTCCGAGCGAGAGCTACCAGTTCTTCAAGCTCTCGCTCCATTTCGGCCAAACAGTTTCCGCTAAGGGGAAGAGGAGTGAGATTGGCTTCCAGGTTGAATCTGGCAATCTCAGTGGTTAGCCGGGGATCGCCGGCGAGTTTTAGAACCTCAAGGGAAATAGGAGCTGGTCGTAGATTCCGATCGATGAGAAACATTTCCTGTTCGGCGCCAATGCGACGAACGCCACTCTCCACCCGGCCGTCCTCGAGCATGAATGCCAGCGCGCGCAGATCATCGAGCAACGCCTTCATGAAGGCCTGCGCTTTTTTCTCATCAACTTGCTGTTCAACGTCGTGCTCGCCCATAGGTGTTTAAGTCACTCACAGCAACTTCAGAGCCATCCAAGTTAAGGAAGCTTTGAACAAGTGTTTTCGACGCTACGCGTCGAAGACACTTAATCAGAGCTTCCTTCAGGTTCTCAGTCCATCAAATACTGTTTCTAAAGATGGGTCTTGCTCTCTTAGGACTGCGCAATATTCCAAGAGCTGCACAGGAGAATTGCGAGATATGGCCCAATCGATCTGGCTAAGCCGAGGTCGATGCTGATGCCAATCCCATTTGAGGTTTAGAGTTCAAACTTTAGTTTGCGTCGCGAAACCGCAGCCTAAAGGCTGAACTCTGAACCACGGACTTCAAACACCGACGTTTGGTTCTCAACTTGCTCTTCGCAGCCACGAAATATGACTACCCCTTCAGTGGGCGGCTGTGGAGGACGCATCAATGCTCAAATTCAGAACCAAACTCTTGCTGTTCGTTACGGGAATCTTCGGTGTTGGAATTGGAGTGCTGTCTGGCCTTTCGGACGGAGCTTATTCGGCAGTCTGCCTTTTCATGTTGCCCTTGCTCGTGGCCCTCGGCGGAGTTTCGATTCTGGTTGACTTCAGCCGGCCCACTGCGCAGTTGCAGGGCACTAAAGAGGCAGTCACGACGAAAGCCAGCGAACCAGCCTCGACCTTTGCGTGGAGCAGACCTGTTGTGCGGGACGTGAGTCGCCAGTGGAGTAACTAGGTTGTATCCCAGTAATTGGTGCGGCGTGCGGCTAAAGATTTGTGATTTTGGAGTCCTGTGGCCTCAGAGGTTACTCTCCTTTCGTGTGCTTTCGTTCGTGTGATTTCGTGGATCGCATGGCCTCGCTGCCCAGGAACGATCCACGAAACAACACGAAACTCACGAAAAGAACATCTCATAACGGCCGAGGCGGGTGCGGACATTCATGGTCATAACGGTTCTCTCCGCCGATTGCCGTGCAAATCTATTCTTTGGTCACATGCCGGGCCTAACATTCGACCCAGTCTTTCATCATCATTTCTCGTCCGTTATCAACACGGCATCACGAGTTACATTGCCGCGCGACATGGCGAGATTTTTACCGTCGCGCGAATAGGAGAGGTAACGAATTCTGTCTGATTTGAAGTCCGTGATCTGGACCATCGGCGTATCGTCCAAAGGTTGCCGCCAAAGGTTTGAGACGTCGCCCTTCGTTTGGTTGTAGATGAGCGCGCGCGAGTCAGGCGCCCAGCGCCACTGACTTGCGGTAACGGGCCTATTAAGCGTTTTGAAAGGTGAATTGTCGGCAAACTTGATGATGACGATCTGCCGTCGCTTGGTCTGCGGATCGTCGAGGTCGTAAGCGAGTAGTTTGCCGTCCGGAGATACGTCAGCTCCGCGCGCCACGGCTTCGAGAATCTTTTCCGGCTTCCCGCCATCTATCGAAACCTTCCAAAGGCCCGGTGTCCAGAGATTGTAGAGTATCCATTTTCCGTCCGGCGTAAACGAGAAGTATCCGACGCCCGTCCCTTCGGTAATCTGCTTCGGGTTCGAGCCATCGATGTCGATGCGCCAGATCTGAAATGTCTTTGAACGCATTGATGTAAAGAAGACGTATCGCCCGTCGGGTGACACCCTCGGCGAACCCGAGTAATCGACCCCCTCAGTCAAAGGCGTTTGCCCTGAGCCGTCAGCGTTCATTATCCAAATCCGTTGTGTTCCACCGACATTCGAGGAAAACACTACGCGGCCGTCCGGCGTCCATTCACACCCCAAATCCATCAGGCCTTTGCGAGCAGTCACGGCGCGGGCGTGTTGCCCATCGCCATCCGCAATCCAGATGTTACCGGTGCTCTCTTCCTGCAAGGCGACGAGAGTGCGCGAGTCGGCGGTCAGCGTCAGGCTGAATATGCCATACGAATGAAGATCGTTGGTGATCCTGCGAGCAGCTCCGCCCGGATAGGATACCTGCCAGATTTGCGGACTTGTCTCACCGATTCGTGCGGCGACTACGGCCACGCCACTGCCATCCGGGTACCAGGCGATACGTCCGATGCCGGCCCAGCGCTCTGACGTTATGACTTTGAGAGCTCCGTCAGCCGCCGAAATTGTAGCCACGGTCATGTGTTGGCCGCCCTCCTCACTGCCATAGTCAACCGCCAGAAGTTTCGCGTCGGGCGACCACGCCACGCCGGTACCCTCGAAGTATTCCGGCTCACTGAAGCCGGTGAGCCGACGTTGGTTGCTGCCATCTGCGTTTGCCAGCCAGAGTTCGTATTGCTGCGCCGCGGTCGCAACATAACGCCCAAAGGCGATCTGGCTGCTATCCGGCGAGAGAGCGGCCGTTGTCTGCACGTTCGTCAGAATCTTTTTCGAACCGCCTCCCAGCACGGCGACCTGAAAAAGCGCGCCTTGCGGATTTTGCTCGCCTTGCTGGTAGTAATAGACGTAGCTGCCGTCGTGCGAGAAGAAGTGCGGGGCCATGCCATTCGCTTCTACCGGCGGAACGATCTGCACGCGGCTGCCGGTCGCCAGGTGTTTCGTCCAGAGGCTGTATTTCCCATCCTCGAGCAGTGAGTAAGCAATGTATTTTCCGTCCGGTGAGACGCCGACACTCTTGAGATTGCCCTCAGTCGTGATACGGGCAAGTTTCACTCGTTCGAATCGCGGCTTCGGCTTGGAGACGAAGTAATAGATTCCGAAAGCCACGCCTGCCAGCGCGATTGCCAACAGGCCGAGTCCGGCAACCAGAGCCTTTTTGTTTCGCTTGATCCCTTCAACGATGTACTCAGCGCTCGATGGCCGGGTTGACACCGAATCCGGTTGCATACCGGTGCTAAGTACCGGTCCGGAGGCCACGGTTTGCCCGGACGATGTCGCAGCCGGGCTGGCTGTGTGATGAACTGAGTCGTGAAGATCGGTTGACTCTTTCAACTCCTGGCGCACTTCGTCCAACTCAATCGCAACTTCCTTGATTGACTGGTAACGCTTATCGGGATCTTTAGCCAGACACCGGCGAACGATCCTCTGTAACTCTGCCGGCGCCAGTGGATTCAGCTCGCTTATCTGCGGCGTCGGCGCGTGAACGATGTTGTGCAGCGAGTCGAGATGGTCTTTTCCGGTAAACGCTTTGTGACCGGTGGCCGCTTCAAAAAGCATGCAGCCAAAAGCGAAGACATCGGAACGGTGATCGATCTCGTTGATTCTGCCCTGAGCCTGCTCCGGCGACATGTAACCGACTGTTCCCATCACCGTGCCCGGAAGCGAATGCTGCTGCAGGAGCGCCGTGGCTACTTCGCTAAGGCCGTCACGATTGGCTTGCGGGTTCTGCGGCTCCACTAACTTCGCTAAACCAAAGTCGAGAATCTTGGCGTATCCATCACGGGCGATCATGATGTTGTCAGGCTTGAGATCACGATGCACAATCCCCGCCGCGTGCGCTTTTGCCAGACCCTCGGCCACTTGTTGCAAATAGCGAAGGAGCTTTCTTAGATCGAGATGATCACGATGGATGCTTTCACGGAGTGTCTTCCCATCGACGAACTCCATGGCGATAAAGTGCCGGCCGTCGGTTTCACCGATTTCGTAAATGTGCGCGATGTTTGGGTGATTGAGCGCAGCCGCCGCCGTCGCTTCCTGCTTGAAGCGGCGCATGCGATCCTGATTGGAACCGACTTCAGCGGGCAACACTTTCAAGGCAACTTTGCGATGAAGTGACGTGTCATCCGCGAGGTAAACTTCGCCCATTCCGCCCTCGCCTATCTTTGAGCGGATTTCGTAACGGCCGAGTTTGGTGCCAGGGCTCAGGTTCATTCGACGTCTCAAGCATCCAAGGATTCTTTGTTGATTATTGGGTTCTTTCCCAGGTCGATGGATAACAACCGCATCTCTCCCCGTAAGCAAGATCGAACCGGTGGCGCAAAGACATATCACAGGCCTTTCATTTCAACCATTGACGATGAGTCGGCGGGGATTCTACTTGAGTTGCAACGGACAGGCTAGGGTTTGCTAAATTCGATCATTTGGCCGCGGATTCACGCGAATTAACACGGATCTGAAACAGAACAACAGGAACATTTCTGATCGGCGTTTGTCCGCGTCCATCCGCGGCTAATTCTCTGTTTCCGCGTGATTGGCGCCCGCTACAGATTGGCTTTCCAAAAGTCGAGCATCAACCGATACAGATGAAGGGTGGCCGCTTGATCTTCAATGCCGTGTTTGCGCATTGGGTAGCTCATCATTTCAAACTTCTTACCGGCGGTCACGAGTGCATCGATGAAGGCCAGCTCGTTGTAGGGATGTACGTTGTCATCATAGCTTCCGTAAACAATCAGCAGGTGGCCCCGCAAATCTTTCGCCCGCGGAATCAATGAAGAACGTTCATAAGCGTCCGGGTTTTCCTGTGGCGTTCGCATCGCGCCTTCGGTCCACTTGGAGTCGTAGTAGCGCCAGTCGACTACGGGTGCGACGGCAATGCCGGCCTTGAATTCACCTGATCGCGTCATCAGGTTCAAAGTCATCCAGCCGCCATTACTCCAACCCCACACCCCTACGCGTCCAGGATCGACCCACCTCTGCTTTTTCAGCCAACGGGCCGCGGCGACGAGGTCAGGCGTCTCAGCTTCGCCGACACGATTCACGATCAAGTTCTCCAACTGCTTGCTGATTCCAGTGGCGGTGCGATTATCGACCTTGACGACGATATAACCGGCGTCGAGCAAAAACTGGTTCCACAAAAGGTCGCCCTGCCAGGCATTTGCCACCTGCGGCCCGGATGCACCGCCATAGACCGACATGATCACCGGATACCGGCGATTCGCTCGAAAGCCCTTCGGTTTCATGATCGAGGCCGGCATCGCAAAACCATCATCGGCCGGGATAGTCGTCAGTTCCGGCAACTGCACACCATAGGGCGCGAGCAACTGCGGACGTGGAGCGGCGACTGTTTGCAACATTGCCCCGTCGCTCGCATGAAGCCGGAGCGCCGGCAGCGTGCGAATGTCAGAGTACCGGTCAAGGAAATACCGCGCGTCAGGAGACATGGAAATTCGGTGCGTTCCCGCCTCTTTTGTGAGCCGCATGAATCCGGACCCATCTGCGTGGGCGCGATACAGGTGTCTTTCAATCGATGAGCGCTCGAGCGCGGTGAAGTAAACCCAGTCATTCTTTTCATCGACGCCCACCAGCGCCGAACGGACCCAGAAGGCGACCCCGCCGGCGCTGGCCAATGCCCATGGCCCTTTGGTCACCTGATTCGCAAGCGTCCCGTCTATCCGATAACGGTAAAGATGCATGTAGCCGTCGCGTTCCGAAGGCCACAGAAAATGCTTTCCGTCGCTGAAGAAATACAGGTCGTCCGTCATGTTGACCCAACCTGGATCTGTTTCGGTGAGTACGCGATTCGCAGCGCCAGTCTGGCGATCAGCAAGATGCAGAGACATTTCTGTTTGCCGGCGCGGCATGGTCATGAAACTCAAACGCCGGCCATCGGGCAGCCATTTCACCCGGACGATGTATTCGAACGGTTCTTTTATTTGAATCCAGGTAGTGTTTGGCTTGTTGAGTTCAGCAATGCCCAGGCGCACGCGAGGGTTCGGGCCTCCGGCTCTCGCGTACCGCTGTCGAATGACGCGCGGCGAGAAAGGCTTGATGTCAGTGAAGTATGCGATATCAACTTGAGACTCATCCGACTGAAGGTAGGCAACTGCCTGCGAGTCCGGCGCCCACCAGTATCCAATGTCGCGACGGCCGAAGACTTCTTCCCAGTACACCCACGAAAGGGTTCCGTTGAGCAACGTCTCGGAGCCGTCGCGCGTGATGCGGTTTTCGCGATCAGCATCAAGGTCGTAGAAATACAAATCATGGTCGCGAACGTAAGCAACGCGACGACCATTCGGAGAAAAACTGGCCGAGGTCTCTTCGGCAGACGTGGAGGTCAACCGGCGAAAATGTGCGTTTGCGAATTCGAGGACGAAAATGTCGCCTTTGAAAATGTAGAGGGCTCGTTGGCCCGCGCCATCGAAGGCAATCGGCCAGGACAAGACGTCCGTTTCGACTGCCGCGACCGATTTAAGATCAGCCAGTGCGCGAGCGGCATCTACCAGCGGTTCGCGACGGCCTGTCGCGGGATTCAGTTTCTCGAACGTCCGCTCGCGAGCCGGCTTTCGGCTGTCGAGAATGACCAGACTGCCGTCATCGAGCCAGGCATTGGCCGGAACACTCGCGACCGCACGTCCTTCAGGTCCAAAGATCCATTCGAGCGTGAGTGGTCGCCTTTCGCCTTGTGCCGCGGCAATTGCCGTCCAGCCAGCGAACAATAAGAGACCGAACCAATACACTCTGGCGAAACGCGAAGATGAATTCGTAATTATCATCATTTTGATTGACCTGGTTGTTTCAAGGCTTGCACTGAGATTGGGGTCGGTCGCGAGTTCGAAGGTGTCCAGCCGATCTTCGCGACGATGGTGTACGGACCGAGCATCGGGTTGGGAGAAAAGGTTTCTCTCACTGCTTCAAGTCTGCGGTCCAATTGAGAACTACGGTCAACGACGACAGATTCTGGTCCACTTGTCCACTCATGAACAGGAACCGCTGACCATTTGTGGATACATCAAAAGGAGTCGTTGCGATGGCGCGCGCGGTTACGACCTCGAAAAGTGTTTTTGGAACGCCAGGTTCAAAGGTACCGCCGGCTTTTATCTCAACCGCCATCAATTTTCCATCCGGCATTCACCCATGCCGCCTTCGCCGATCCTGGAAACAATTGTGTACTGAGCGATGGTTGTTTTGGGGGAAATGGTTTCGCTCATATTGGAAAGGCCGACGCGGCATTGATGACGCTTGTGTCGTTCAAAGCTCACTTCGGCAGATCAAATTGCTGCAGAAGCTCTCGACGCGAGCGGGCCGGGTTGAGGACCACCAGAACGAAATTTGCGCGACGGAACCCGAACGGACCGTCATGTCGACGCGTCCTGTGCCAAGTCCAACTCACCCATTCCGCCCTTTTCAATCATTGAGCGGATTTCGCGCTTGCCGAGTTGAATAACGGCTGCGGTGTTCATGAAAAACGCGTTGTAGAGCGCGGCGATTGTATCCGAGTAATCTGAAAGTGGGCTAGCTTTTTTAAGCCAGCAAGGTCTTGCCAACTGCCGGTGAAGGAGATGAGGGGATGAGCTTTCTGAGCAGCTCGCTATGACGTCCCGGCCTTGTGCCAGTGACTGTCAAATCAAAGACAGACGTTGGTTGTGTTCTTTGTTTGATGAGGGAGATCCCTCGGCAACGCCCTCCTGCGCACCGCCCAACGGTCCGCGGTCGAATAAAGTTCACACCTCAAATATCTTCCAGTATTAGTTCGTCGCTAAATTTCCCGAAATTTGTTGGTTAACAGTCTCTTCGGCACTCGACTTGCGCCTTCAAATCTCAGCGCGCTAGAGAAATTCGAGTTAGAGGCACGTGCGCACGAGAATCACACATACGCCTGTATTCGAGGCAGACAGTGAAGCGGGCAAAGAGTTGCACTGGCTTGGTGGTCAGTTCGTTTTCGGACATGGAGTTGCCGTGAAGTCGCAAGCAGTCCCTGCACAACCTGAGAGAGAGCGGCGCATTCGCGCGGCGTGATGGGCGCAGGGCAAGCCCGCCGCGGGTCAGTCCCCCAGGCCCTCTCCCCTCGGGAGATTTGATGCTTCGCTATGCGAGGCGGAATTAGGAGCTAGAGATGGCAAAAGCAAAGAAGGCGAAAACAAATGACGTGGTGGCAATCGCCCGCGCCGCTTATCAAGCTTATGTTGCGAAAGATAGAGCGGCAATCGAGGGACTGATCGCCGATGACCTTCACTTCACCA
>Ga0190274_10000240_pt1 | contig 36302 bp, 34 predicted proteins | sample Popmic531T_FD_133002 | JGI IMG/M metagenome (GOLD analysis project Ga0190274, IMG submission 133002) | Populus adjacent soil microbial communities from riparian zone of Yellowstone River, Montana, USA - 531 T | ecosystem: Environmental > Terrestrial > Soil > Riparian zone | place: USA: Montana... | reverse complement strand
CAGGTCGGCCGAGAGCTGGTCGGGGCGTGAGAACGCGTTGGACACCGTCATCCGGCTGACGCCGACGCGGTCCGCGATCGACTGGAGGGTCACCTTGGCCATGGGAGACCCAGTATCGCGGGTTGCCCCGGCCGGGGTGGGACTCACCCGTGCTGGGGCGTACGGCGCGGCGCCGGCTCCACCCAGCGGGCGAGGCCGTGCAACCGGGCCGCGACCCGGCTCCGGGCGGTGACGGTACGGCGGGTGCGGGTCGGACGGTCCGCGATCACGGGGGCGTCGGGCCGGGCGCTGCCGGCGGTGGCGCGGGCGGCGCGGACGGCGAGGTCGGCGGCGATGGGGTCGAACGTCATGGCTCCTCCTCGGGCTCTGATGAATGACACTGTACCGGTACAGTATGCCGCATCTCTTTACCGGTCAAGTGACCGGTAAAGATCGCTCAGCCGGCGGGCGCCACGCTCGGCACCTTGGTCACCTGGTCCCAGGTGAAGACGTAGCTGCCGCCCCCTGCGGGCACGTCGAGCGTCAGGTTGCCGCCGCCCGATGCGCCGCCGGCGCCGTAGTTCTCGTCCCACGCGTCGTTGATCGCGACCTTCCACTCGTAGCTGCCGGCCGGCAGGGTGAAGGTGCCGTGCCACTGGCCGTCCGAGGTGTCGAAGGCCAGGTGGGTGGCCGCGCACCCGGGCTGCCAGTCGTCCGGGCAGCCCAGCTCGGACTGGAGGCTGCCGGCGACGGTGACGCTGTCGCGCAGCGGCACCGGGTCGGCGGTCGTCACCGTCACCGGAGCGCTGGTCACGGTGGGCAGCGACCCTTCGTGCAGCACGGCGCGGTAGCTGAGTGTCGTGCCGATGGGCAGGCCGGAGACGTCGTCGACCAGCGTGTACGCCGGCGACGAGGTGTCCGTGCCGAGCGTGGTCCACGACCCGCTGCCGATCCGGCGCTGGAAGGTCACCGACTGCGCGGCGCGCTCCGGATCGACGGTCGCCTCGAGCTTGACCGGGTCGATCGCGGTGACGGTCGCTCCGGCGGGCGTGGAGATCCGGATCGAGGGTGACGGCACCCGCGCCGACCGGGCGGAGGTGCCGCGGGTGTGCCCGGTGTTGTCGAGGACGGCGGCGCGGTAGTCCACCGAGGTGCCCGGTCGCAGGTCGCTGACGTCGTCGAAGACCCGGTACGGCGCGGAGTCGTCCGTCCCGATCGAGCGCCACGGACCGTGGCCGATCCGCCGCTGGAAGGTCACCTCGTAGAACGAGGAGCCGGCGACCGACGCGGCCACCTGCATCCGGCCGCGCGACACGTCGCTCGGCTGGGGCGCGCGCAGGCTGACGGCCGGCGCCCGGTGCGACCGCGGGATCCGGGCGTCGGAGACGTAGACGGCCGTGGACAGCCCGGGCACGGCCACGGCGAGCTCGCTGTCGCGATCGGTGGTGAGGTGGCTCGGACCGGCGCCGTACAGCCGCGAGAAGCCACCCTTGCGGAGGTACGTCGGGACCGCGCCGGACGCCGCCTGCTCGCTGTTGTTGAGCACGACGACGTACTCCCGCTGACGCCGCCGGTCGACCCTCGAGAACGCGAACAGGCCCGATGTGTCGGACGCCAGGCGCACCTGCTCGGCGCCGTTGCGCAGCGCCGGGTAGCGGTCGGTGAGCGCCGCGAGGTCGCCGATCGCCCGGTAGAGCGGGTGGTCGGTCACGAAGTTGTCGTCGGCGCCGGTGCGGTCGGTGCCGATCTGGGTGTCGTCCTGGTACTCCGGCACCAGGCTCGCGAACATGGTCTGCCGCGCGAGCTGGTCGCCGCCGGTGCCGGTGAAGCCCTGCTCGTCGCCGTAGTAGACGACCGGGTTGCCGCGCGAGAGGTACATCAGCTCGTGCCCGAGCCGGTCGCGCTTCAGCAGCTCGGCGGCGTCGGCGGTCGGCGTCCCGTCCGAGGTGCGGTTGTCGGCCGTGACGAAGTAGCCGAACCGGCCCATGTCGTGGTTGCCGAGGAAGGTCGGCAACGAGTACGCGTTGGAGTCGGCGTCGGTGTACCAGTCGTCGTTCGCGAAGAAGTCCGAGAGCCGTTGGGTCGGCAGGCTCCTGGAGGCGAACCCACGGGCGGCGTCCTGGAACGGGAAGTCGAGGATCGCCTGCATCCCGTCGTGGGTCGTGTAGTGCGAGGTGAAGCTCTTGGCGGCCGCGTCGCTGCCGTCGAGGGCGACCTCGCCGAACATGAAGAAGTCCGGCTTCCCGTGCCGGTCGGCGTAGTCGAGGATGCCGGGCCCGAACTCCTGCCAGAACTCGTCGTTGACGTGCTTCATCGTGTCGATCCGGAAGCCGTCGATGCCGAAGTCGCCGATCCAGGACTGGTAGATGTCGGTCATCCCGTCGACGACCTCGGGGCGCTCGGTGAAGAGGTCGTCGAGGCCGAAGAAGTCGCCGTACTGGCTGTCCTCGCCGGTGAAGGTCGTGTTGCCGCGGTTGTGGTACATCGTCGGGTCGTTGAGCCAGGCCGGGACCTTGAGGTCCTCTTCGGCGGGGTCCAGCACCGGCGTGTAGGGGAACGACGTCGCGGGGTCGAGCTCGGGGAAGCGGGAGGTCCCGGCGTAGTCGCGGTCGTCGAAGATGCGCCCGCTCGCGGTGCGGTAGGGCGAGACGTCCTTCGAGACGTACGCCGTACGCGCGCCCTCCTCGTAGCCGATCACGTCGGCTGTGTGGTTGGTGATGATGTCGAAGAAGACCTTCATCCCCTTGGCGTGCGCGGCGTCGACGAGCTCGCCGAGCTCGGCGTTGGTGCCGAGGTGGGGGTCGACCTGGGTGAAGTCGGTGATCCAATAGCCGTGGTAGCCGGCGGACGGGCCGTCCTCGATCTGGACCGCCTTGTTCTTGAAGATCGGGGTCAGCCAGATCGCGTCGGTGCCGAGGCCCTGGATGTAGTCGAGTTTCGAGGTGAGTCCGGCCAGGTCGCCGCCGTTGTAGAAGCCCTTGGCGGCCGGGTCGAACCCGCTGACCAGCCGGTCGTCGCCCAGGCCGCCCTCGTCGTTGTCGGGGTCGCCGTTCTCGAACCGGTCGCCCATCACGAAGTAGAAGTCCTGGTCGGTCAGCCCGGCGCGCAGCGCGTGCCGCGCGTAGCCGGCGTCGTCACCGGATGGATGGCCGTGCCGTGGATGCGCCGACGCGGGCGCCAGGGGTGCCAGCGTGAGCACGAGCAGGACAGGCAGGGCGCGCAGCAGCAGACGCATCCGGAACTCCCGAGTGATCCAGGTCACATCGTTGTGACCAGATCTGCAACCTAGACGGCGCCGCCGACAACCCACAAGCGTCCCGCGTCGCCGCGGTCGAGCGACCGCCCGATCACGAGCCGCTGGATCTGGTTGGTGCCCTCGAAGATCTGCATCACCTTGGCCTCGCGCATGTAGCGCTCGACCGGGAAGTCGCGGGTGTAGCCGTAGCCGCCGAGCACCTGGACGGCGTCGGTCGTCACCTTCATCGCGTTGTCGGTCGCGACCAGCTTGGCGACCGAGGCCTCACGTCCGTACGGCAGTCCCTGGTCCTTGAGCCGGGCCGCGTGCAGCATCGTCGCCCGGGCGCTCTCGATCGCGGCCTCCATGTCGGCGAGCACGAAGCTCAGCCCCTGGTGGTCGATGATCCGCTCGCCGAAGGTCTCGCGGCTCTTCGCGTAGGCGACTGCGTGGTCGAGGGCGCCCTGCGCCAGGCCGGTCGCGACGGCGGCGATGCCGAGCCGCCCGGCGTCCAAGCCCGCGAGGGCGATCTTGAGGCCCTGGCCCTCGTCCCCGAGGCGCCGTTCGACGGGGATGCGTACGCCGTCGAAGCGCATCGTCGCGGTCGCCGACCCCGTCAGCCCCATCTTCTGCTCCGGCGGGTCCGCAATCAGGCCGTCGGCGTCCGCCGGCACCAGGAAGCACGAAATGTCGTTGCGGCCGTCGCCGGTGCGCGCCATCACCTTGTAGTAGTCGGCGTGCCCGCCGTGCGTGGTCCAGGCCTTGGCGCCGGTGATGACGTACTCGTCGCCGTCCAGCCGCGCACGCGTCGTCATCGCCGCGGGGTCCGAGCCTGCGTGCGGCTCGGACAGGCAGTAGGCGCCGAGCAGCTCGCCGCCCAGCATGTCGGGCAGCCAGCGCTGCTTCTGCTCCTCCGTGCCCGCGGTCGCCAGGCCGAAGCAGCTCAGCGCGTGGACCGAGACCCCGACGCCGACGCTCGACCAGACCGACCCGATCTCCTCGAGGACCTGGAGGTAGACCTCGTACGGCAGCCCGCCGCCGCCGTACTCCTCGGGGTAGGGGAGGCCGAGCAGCCCGGTGCGGCCGAGCATCCGGAACACGTCTCGGGGGAACTCCTCCTCGCGCTCCGCGCGAGCCACGAGCGGGGCCAGCTCGCGGGTGGCCAGGTCGCGCACGAGGGCGATCAGGTCGACGGCTTCGTCCGAGGGCAACAGGCGGGAAGCAGGCATACCGATGACGGTACGACGGCCATGGCAGCGGCGGCGATCTGGCAGCATCCGAGGGTGAGCAACGGCCGACCGGGACCGTCTCCCGAACGGCGAGCCCTTCGCGAGTCGATCCTCAGCTCCGTCCTGCTGGGCGTCGGCGCGCTCGCATGGGGCGTCGCAGCACAGTCCAGGGTCCTGCTGTTCGACGGCATCTTCACGGTGCTCGGCATTCTGCTGTCCGGGCTCTCCCTGCTCGCGGCCACCGCCGCGGCAGCACCACCGACCCGCAACTTCCCGTTCGGCAAGAAGGCGGCCACCCCTCTCGCCATCGGCGTCCAGGGAGCTGCCCTCCTCGGGACCCTGCTGTACGCCGTGGTCGACGCGATCACCGTCATCCGAGGAGGTGGCGCCGACGTCGCGCCCGGCACGGTCCTCGCCTACGGAGTCGTCGCGACCGTGCTGTCGCTCCTCGTGACCTGGCGGATGGGCCGGCTCTCCAGCTCCGAGCTCGTCGAAGCCGAGCGAGCTCAGTGGAGAGCGGGAGCGTCACTGAGCGCCGTCATCGCCATCGGCGGCGCGATCGCCCTCGCCCTCGACGGCGGGCCCTGGCGCGAGGCCGTGGCGTACGCCGACCCCGTGCTCGTCCTGGTTGCCTGCGCGCTGATCGCGCCGGTCCCGTTCCGGCTGCTCCGCACGGCGGGCCTGGAGCTTCTCGAGGGTGCCGCGCCGGCAGCGGTCCAGGCGGCGGTCGCCGACGTGGTGAGGCGGGTGCGAGCGGCCCATGCCCTGCCCGAGCCCGCCGTGGCGATCACCAAGCTCGGCAGCAGGCTCTACCTCGAGGTCGTCTTCGTCGTCGACGACACCTGGACGGTGTCCGACGAGGACGCCGTACGCCACGCGATCATCGACGACCTCACGCCGCTCGGCTACGACGTCTGGGCCAACGTCGAGCTCACCACCGACGCCCACCTGGCCGAGTAGGGCCCGCCCCTCATTTAGGGGACGCGGAAGGAGCGCGACCCGTCGATGATGAGGGAGCGGACGGGGGCACAGCCGCCAGCCCCTGGGAGCGCGACATGAGCAGTCGGATCCGGTACTCCACCTTCGCCGCGGCCACGGTCGGCCTGCTGGTCGCCGCGGCGCTGCCGGCATCGGTGGCGGCCGCCACGAAGTCAGGTCACCCCGGGCATGGTCACTCGCACGACCGGCCGACGCGGGTGGTGCAGATCGTGCTCGACCAGCTTCGGCCGGAGTTTATCGACGCCTTCGACATGCGCAACGTCAAGCGGCTGATGCGCAGCGGTACGTCGTACCCCGACGCCTATCTCGGGCACATGGGCTCGGAGACGGTGGTCTCGCACAACGTGATGACCAGCGGGATGCTGCCCAAGCACATGGGCTGGTCGGACGAGTGGTTCCGCGACACGCAGGGTCTGCTCGGGGCGGTCGACGGCCGCTACGTCACGGGATCGATGTCGGCCGCCCAGTTCGACACGGTCATCGATGCCGAGGGCTATCCGAAGCTCGCCGACTACCTCCACACGGCGTACCCGGGCAAGGTGGTCGCCGCGATCGGCGAGAAGAACTACGCCGTGCACACCATGGGCGGTCCGGGTGCGGACATGCGGATCACGTTCGGCGGCCGCACCGCGGACTGCGACGACGTCCCCAACGAGCCGACCGACCTGACCTGGCGAGGCCCTGCTGGGGTGGGCGTGCCGCCGTACATCGCGAGCCCGGTGTGCGGCCGCTTCTACGTCGACGCGGACCGCAACCTCGACTACGGCACGCGTACGACGGCGCCGGCCTGGATGTATCCCGTCGAGGGCAACCGCGACGTGCCCGGCACCGACCCGGCCCACCAGGGCGGGGACGTCTGGGTGACCGACGCCGCCTTCCAGGTCATGGACCACGAGGACTGGAGCGGCCTACTGCTGACGTACGGCGGGATCGACAAGGCCGGGCACATGTGGGGTGGGCTGAACGACCGGCCGCCGTACGCCGGCGGCGACCCGCGGGTGCACATGGCCGAGATGGCGCGGACGGCCGACGAGCAGGTGGGCAGGGTCGTCCAGCGGCTCAAGGACGACGGCCTGCTCTACGACACGTTGATCGTGCTGACGACCGACCATGCCCAGCAGACCAGCAAGCACTTCTACGGCATCGACGGGCTCGGGCGCGGCAACCTCAACTGGTACTACGGCTCCGACTCGGACGAGACCTACCTGTCCCCGCAGCCGGAGATCCAGCGGCTCGTCACCGAGACCGGCAACGTCGAGATGAGCATGCAGGACTCGGCGATCCGCACCTGGCTGGTCGACCGGTCCTGGTCGGCGAAGAAGGATGCGGCCCGGGTGATGTCGACCCTCGCCGGAGTGCGGGCGACGTACGTCCTCGCCGGTGACCGCTACCGACTGACCTGGCACGCGCCACGCTCGCAGTGGAAGGCGTCCGCGTGGCAGTGGTGGCGTCGGCACGGCCAGGAGATCGTGAACACCGCCGCGGCCGACTACGGCGCCGACGTGATCGGGCTGCTGCGGGACAACGCGAGCTACGGGGTGGCCGGCGACCACGGCGGCGCGCAGGAGAGCGTGCAGCGGATCCCGATCGTCTTCTCCGGACCGGAGGTGAAGGCTGGCGCTCGGCCGCACGACGCGATCCGGTCCGTCGACATCATGCCGACGGTGCTGCGCGCCATGGGCATCCCGAAGACGCACTGGACCGACGGGCGCGCCTACCGGTTGCCGTGAGCCGCTCGCCGCGGCTGACAGATCGACGGGGCGCGAGCCGCCATCGCGCCCGGTTGTTGGACCGCCTGCTGTGGGGCTGCGGCGACGACGAGGGGACCGAGATACCTGCCGACGTAGTCTCCGAGGTGAGCGACATCGCGGGTAGCAGCGCTGACGATGCTCTCCCTCTCAAGTCGGCCGATGTCGAACGCCCAGCGTCCCCGGCGAACGTCGAGCCAGACGTCCTCGAGTCGGTCGGCTCGTCTCTCGCAGAGGAAGACGTCCGGCAGCGGTCGATGGACGGCGTACGGACCATCTACGACGACGCTCCCGAGGGAGTGGAGTCCAACCCTGGTCGACGTGGCGTGCCAGGCGATAGCCGGCACGATCCACACCGACTACCAGCTGCACGACGCGATCTTCCAGCGCGTCAACGGATTCAACGAGGAGGAGATCAACGGCATGACCGAGACGACCTTCGGCCTCCACCAGGTGCTGTACGACGCCAGCGGCACTGACATGGCCGAGGACCGGGCAGCCGCTGTGCTCACCTGTCACACGCTTGAGGCGACGCAAGGCTGAGGACGCATCATCTCGGGGCTGCCTCGGGAAAGGTCAGCACCCCGGAGGGACCGCGTGTCGGCACATCAGGATGCAACGCCCGCGCCAATTGGCGGTGAAGCGACGCATTCGATGCACGCGCGGATCGCAGTACATCGAGGCGATCTTGATCATGTAGCCGCGTGGGCTACTTGCGGTCGTCATGCGCGGACGAGGGTGATCATGACGGTGACCGGGATCTTGGGCGGCTCGCTCGTGGTCGGAACTCGACCCGCGGAGTAACCAGCCCGGACTTCTGAGCGCAGAGTAGCTCGATCTACGGCCGCACGGTACTTGGCGCTATGGAGTCCGCGGAATCCTGTCGCGTCGATCTCGTTCGGCGTCTCTGGACCCGCGCTCTTGCCCGTGGAGGGGCCGGCCTGCTGACATGATGAGCCGCAGGTTGACCCTAGGAAGGGCGGGCTGGTGCCGGCGAGTGTGAACGAGCTCCGGGTTTTCCTTGCATCACCCGGGGATGTGGCTAACGAGCGGGCTGCGGTCCGGGCACTGGAGTCGTCAATCAACAAGACATTCGCTGCAGCAGACCTGCGGGTCCGTGTAACCGGCTGGGAAGATCTACCGCCATCATTCGGCCGTCCACAGGCGGTCATCAATCCGATGGTCGACGAGTGCGACGTGTTCGTCGGCATCTTGCGTCGCCGATGGGGCACGTCGACTGGCGACTGCGAGACCGGCTTCATCGAGGAGTTCGAGCGCGCCGTGGAGCGTCGGCGTTCGACCAGTAGGGAGCCGGAGGTCTGTCTCTTCTTCGCAGACCTCCCCCGTGGCGAGATCGACGATGCTGGGCCGGAGCTGAGTCGGGTGCTGGGATTCCGGGCACGAGTGGAATCTGAGAAGACGACCCTCTACTCGACTTACCGCGACCACGACGATCTTGCCCAGCAGGTCTCTGGGATGTTGCACCGCTACCTGGTCGGTCGCATGGTGGATCGGAGTTCGGCGGCGGAGGCAGACGCCGGTTCAAGCGGTTCGGTATCGCGTGACGCCGAACCGGCGTCGGTCGACGACTCGGGAACACGTGACGGCCAAGAGTTGAGCGATGCGGCGATCCAGATCGTCGCCATGCTGGACTCGCTCCGTGCCGCGATTGGAGGGCAGGGCGCGGCCGGTTCAGTTGATCAGGACCGTCTCACGCTGCTTGGGATCGCACTCAGCCCTGACGACGAGACCATAGGTAGTCACCTGACCAACCGGTTATACCGGCGTCGCGACGAGCTTGAACTGATCGTTGCTGAGCACTCTGCCTGGGTGTCCGCCATGTTGGCCGACATCGGATCCGCCACCAACTCGTTCGTCCGGGTGATTCCAGGTTGGGGTGTCTTGGATCCCGAGGACGAGGAGACAGCGTCGATGCTGGCGCGGTTCGCCGCAAGCGAGGGTACGGTGGGCCGTGGCGCCCTGCGCAGCCTGTTGCGCCTTGGACTTCGTCCGACGTCACTGTGGCCGGCGACTCTGGCCATCGGGTCGGATGGAGAGGGATTGGTGCCGACTCGTGAAGAACTGACACGAGCGTGGATCTCGATTCTCAACGCGCATCCCGGTTCTGGAGCCGCTGTCGACGCCCTCCTTCGCGACCTCGACCGTGCAGGCGACACTGTGTTGGAGGAGCTTGGTCGACTTCTGGACGAACTCGCGGCCAGTGACCAACTGAATGACGAGAGCGCCAGCATTGTCACGGCCGCGCGCGAAGCTGTCACCGGGTCCTACGATGCGCTGATATCCGCCCTCGGCACTCCGTCGACGACGACCGCTCCCGGACGCTTAGTCCTCCAGCACATCAACGAACTTAGCGGTCCCGTCATCGATGAGCTCGCCGGTCAGACGACCGAACGTGCTCTTCGACTCGCCGCGATTCGGGCTGGCCTTACGGCCGGAACGATCTCTGACGAACGACTCGCCGACCTGCTGCTGTTGCAAGACGACCCCGAGATCACGGACCTTCTACTGCAGTCGACCGCGGAGGATGCGGAAGTCGCCGTGAGGTACGCCGGACTGATGCAGGCAGATGCGACGAGACGCCTGCCGTCGGCCACTGAGGCGCGACTCTTAGCTCAGCATGCCAGCCGTGAGCAGCTTGATGAGCTCATCGCTACCTCTAGTCTCTCGTCCCTTCCGTGGGAGGCACTCACTTATGCTTTTCCCGAGAGCGTCCTCGACGAAGCGCGCCAAGTGCTCCGTGCCGACCCTCGGTTCATACGTGACGCTGTTGAAGCCATACCCGGTGATGAGCAGCGGAAGGTCGGAGACTTCCTTGCGGACGCTCGACTGCGCGCGGCCGCCAATCTCCTGGCTCGTCAATCGGATCCCACCGGCGAAGACATTGACCTCGTATTCGATTGGATCCACAAGGCAATTTCGCCGGTCGGTGTTGTGACCAACGCTGCCTGGAGCGCCCTCAACCACATCGCCAGCAAGGTCTCGGTTGTTCGACTCGAAGACGAGCTCCGTCCTCACGCTGATGCGCTGGTAACCGTCCGAGTTCTCCGTCTGCTGGACTCTGGGGATTCTTCAACTCTCACGCAGGCGATGGCGTCGGTGCTTCTAAATGGCGAGGTGGACCTCATCCGGGCTCAAGCGAAGTGCTGGTTCCTTCGTTGTCCCGAGCGCTCTATCACGGAGCTTCGCGATGCGCTCTACGAGGAAGACGCCTCGGTTCGAATTTCAGCGGCCAAGGCTCTGACGGGGCGCCTCGGCCGAGAGGATCTTCTCGAGTTGCACAACGAGTATCCGAAGGCTCGCGAGCGGTACTGGTACAACGTCGTCGTCTTCCTTGACGAGAAGCTGTACGCGCCGACACCTTAGGCGGACAACCACCGTGGAGGGACGCCTGAAGTTGCCGACTAGGTGGCGTCGTGCAGTGATGGCCTGATGTCGGCATGTGAGTGAGCTTCGAGTTCGCGCCGATGTGCTACCTGTCCCAACCCACGTGGGGCGAACCGTATCGCGCGGCTACCTCGACGCTGGCCAACGACCTGCGGGCCATCTGGCGAGCGAACGGTTCGGGTCGCGAGTGGCGGTGGGTCGCCTCAGTCAGCCGGCGATAAGCGGCAGCAGGCCCCGGCGCCGAATCTGTCGAGACATGAGCAAGTCTCGCCGCCGCATGGACTGGCTGTCCTCGCCGGCCAGTTGCCGCGAGCCACTCGGCTAAGTCCGCGGCGGCACGACCCGACTCGCTGGTTCCGCGTCAAACCAACTCTGCGACGTCGGCGGTGACCAGTTCCGCTTGAAGCGGGATCTTCTCGTCGATATCGAACTCCACCCAGGCCATGAATCGTATTGCAATCGATGGATCATCTTTGACGGTTTCAGCGCACGCACAACCGCTGACAAGCGCCAGCCCTTTGTCGTCAACCGCGTATGCGCGAAGGTTCTTCAGATCCGACAGTTCCAAGCTAACGTCAGGCGGCCCGGCGGCGCCGCCAGCAGGAGCTTCGAAGAGGTCGACGGCTATATCCCAAAGTTCGAAGCCGAGCAATTTCATCAATGGCTCGGCATCCGACACGTCCGGTCCTTCGACCTTGTTCGCCAGAAGGTCGAACAGTCCATCAAGCCCGACCAGGTAGTTTACTGTGTCGCCTGCGGCGAGCTCTGCCGATAACGCTGGGTGCAAGGACTTGCCGCCCGGGTCTGCGAAATCCTTCGTGTTGCGACTCACGAACAACACGTCGTTGCCGTCCGCCGCCAAACGACGGCACGTCAACCAGATGAGACTGTCGCGAGCGCCTCGGCCACCTCTCGCCGGCGGAGTTCGAGTTGCCTCCCGGTTCAGGGATTCCAGTGCGTCCTCGGCGTCTGGCGGCAGGACTCGGAAGTCCGCGCGTAAGTCGGACTCCCATCGCGCCACCACCTCGTTCACGTCCGGCACGTAAACGCCAGGTAGGTCGAAATAGCGTGCAATCTTGTTGTTTGCCTCGAGAAACTCCTTAGCAGCTTCCTGATAGTGCTCACGTCGCAAGTTAGATGCCTCGTGAAGAACAATTTCCGGAATGCAGAGTGTGACACCAGATTCGGCGCATACTCGCTTTAGGCTGACCCAGAGTGGAGATGTGAGATCGGCACCCACGCCAAACACGTTGGTGTCGAGGACGGCAAGCCTATTTGGCATGAACCTCGCCCAGCCGCTTCTCAATCTTCTCCGCAAGCAGCACAAACAATTCGAGGGTGTCTACCGCCCGCGTGTACTGCGCTCCGCGTGCCTGGGAGCCGGTCAGCTCAAAGATTGCCTTGTTTGCCTGTTGGGCCATTGGTATCAGACTGGAAAGGTTCTTGACCTCACCCAATAGATGCGGCTCAGTTGGAATTGCAATTTCGGCCTTCGCCAATGGGTCAACAATTCCTGATTTGTATGTCTCGGGAATCTGTTGGATCCATCGTCGGAACGCCTCGGCTGGTGCCTTTCGGTAGGTCACGAACTGTTGGTTCACGAAGCCAAGCGGAGACGGGTAACCCGCCGGGAGTGGTATTTCGATCCTAAGTTCCGCACGCTCGGCAGCGGCGAGAGCGGCGTGCCAATCACCGACCCATCGCGAAGTGCTCTTACCGACACTTGGTAGAGCCGTCAAGGAGAACAGGTCCGGCGATAGGGGCACGACGAATCCTTCGGTTCCGACCATGATCGCACGGTTCAGCGCGCCCACGTTAGGTCCCAGGTCGATGAAAGCAAAGTCGGCGCCGACAGTTTCACCCAGGGACTCGATTAAGCGGAACATCGCACTCGATATCTGAAAGCCGCGATAGTTTCCAGCGACGGCCTCTACCCATGCCGTCGGTAGGATCTCCTCGAAAGCGCTGAGGCGAATATCGCCCGGAAGGATATATGCGCGATCGCGAATCTGAACGGGAGTGACTGCCTTGATATCTCCAGTGTTGTTGATAACTGGTAGAAGGCAAGAATGGATCGTCTGATCGGAGTTAAGGGCATTTTCGTAGGCTTCGACATCGATTGCCGCACTCGTCAGATTCGCCTGAGCGTCGGCGTCGATAAACAGGACTGTCTTGCCCTGCTGCGCCATCGCTAAGCCCACATTGAAGAGAAGCGTCGTCTTGCCCACGCCGCCCTTGTGATTGAAGAACGCTACTTGGTCCACGGGTTAGCCTCCTACCGAGACTCTATTGCATGCATGCGGGAATACGAGTCGTCATCAGACAAGCGTGTGGCACGCCGTGCGTCGTTCTGGGCGGTGCGACTCGGCACGGTTCGATCAACGGAGGTAGCTGCGAAGGATCGCCATGGTCTGGTCGAGCAGTGCCGCGAGGTCGCTGTCGGGGTCAGTCAGCCAGCCCTCGTACGCCGAGATGGCCAGCGCCAGGGAGACGCTGCCGACCGTGCGGGGCAGGGTGTCGTTGGGACGGCCGCCCGTCCGAGACGCGACGTACTCGGCGATGACGCTGCGCCACTCGGCGTACCGCAGGACGGAGTGGGCCTGGAGGGCGGGCGTCTCGAGGATGAGGCGCATCCGGTCGCGGTGGGAGGGGTAGGCGTCGGCCGGGTACTCGTTGAACGCGAGGACCGCACGCTGGACAGCTTCGGCCAACGGGACGTCGTCGGGGGTCGACGACAGGATCGCGCGGAAGCCGTCGAGGGTGCGGTCGAACTGGCCCCACGGGATGTCGTTCTTGGACTCGAAGTAGCGGAAGAGCGTGCGCCGGCTGACGCCCACCTCGGCGGCGATGTCGGCCATCGTCACGGCCTCGAAGCCGCGCTCGGCGAAGAGGCGGAAGGCGGCCGCCTCGATCTGGGCGTGGCTGGTCGCTCCCGGACGGCCGCGACTGCTCATGACGAGACCCTATCTTTTTGGCGCAGAGTGCCATTACTGTGTCCGGCACCACATTCTCACGAGGAGGCTGCCATGAACCCGGAGCAGAACGAGACCGTCGACCAGGACGTCACCGCCGAGGACCTCATCGAAGAGGTATCGATCGACGGCATGTGCGGCGTCTACTGAGCCGCAGCCCAGGAATCGATAGAGCCTCATGATTCTCGACGAGCCGTGGCGGCTGACGCCGTCGGTGGCGCTGCGCCCCGAGCCGTTCGGTGCGCTCGCCTACCACTTCGGCAACCGCAAGCTGACCTTCCTCAAGCGCCCCGAGCTGGTGCGCGTCGTGGAGCAGCTCGCGGACCACCCCGACGTCCGGTCGACGCTCGTCGCCGTCGGGGTGCCGGAGCAGCAGCACTCGGCGTACGCCGCGGCTCTCGAGGGTCTCGCCGACGCCGACATGATCCGTCCGCGCGCGGACGCACTGGAGGAGAGCGCATGAAGCTCGTCGAGCACTTCGAGCAGGGGCTGGACGCCCCGATCTGCCTGACCTGGGAGCTCACCTACGCCTGCAACCTCGAGTGCGCGCACTGCCTCTCGTCGTCCGGCCGGCGGGACCCGCGGGAGCTGACCACCGCGCAGGCCGAGGCGGTCATCGACGAGCTGCAGCGGATGCAGGTCTTCTACGTCAACATCGGCGGCGGCGAGCCGACGATCCGGCCGGACTTCTGGCATCTGCTGGAGTACGCCGTCAATCACCAGGTCGGCGTGAAGTTCTCCACCAACGGCGTCCGGCTCGACCCGGAGCGGGCGGCGTTCCTGGCGTCCCCGGCCTGCGGCGGGTACGTCGACGTACAGATCTCGCTCGACGGCGCGACCGCCGAGGTCAACGACTACGTGCGCGGCCCCGGGTCCTACGACACCGCGATCACGGCGCTGGAGAACCTGCGTGACGCCGGCTTCAAGGACGCCAAGATCAGCGTCGTCTGCACCCGGCAGAACATCGGGCAGCTCGACGAGTTCAAGGCGCTCGCCGACAAGTACGGCGCCACGCTGCGGCTCACCCGGCTGCGCCCGTCGGGCCGCGGCGCCGATGTCTGGGACGAGCTGCACCCGCTGCCGGAGCAGCAGCGCGTGCTCTACGACTGGCTGATGGCGTCCGGCGACAACGTGCTGACGGGTGACTCCTTCTTCCACCTCGCGGCGTTCGGCCCAGCAGATGGCAGTGGAGCCCTGCCCGGCCTCAACCTCTGCGGGGCCGGCCGCGTGGTCTGCCTGATCGACCCGATCGGCGACGTCTACGCGTGCCCGTTCGCGATCCACGACAACTTCCTGGCCGGCAACCTGCTGCGTGACGGCGGCTTCAAGGAGGTCTGGCAGACCTCCGAGCTCTTCCAGGACCTGCGCTCCCCGCAGACCGGCGGCGCCTGCGCGAAGTGCGACTTCTACGACTCGTGCCGCGGCGGCTGCATGGCCGCGAAGTTCTTCACCGGCCTGCCGCTCGACGGCCCGGACCCCGAGTGCGTGCAGGGGTACGGCGAGACCGCGCTCGCGTCCGGCGACCGGATGATCCCGGCCGCCAGCCAGGACCACTCCAAGGCCAACCCGACCCGCAACCAGCCGGTCATGCTCAAGCTGATGACGCGACCGCCCGTCAGTGACTGTGCCGAGAGTCCGTTGGCGGGGTTCACGCTGTGAAGAAGATCGAGAACCCCTGGAAGCAGAACCCCTGGTTCGAGTCCGTCGCCGTCGCCCAGCGGCGCGCGCAGAAGCGGCTGCCCCAGCCGGTGTACGGCGCGCTGGTGGCCGGCTCCGAGCGCGGCCAGACGATCCACGACAACCAGGCCGCGTTCGGCGAGCTCGGCATGCTGCCGCACGTCGCCGGGCACCACGCCGACCGCTCGATGTCGCGCACCGTGCTCGGCCACGAGGTGTCGCTGCCGGTGCTGATCAGCCCGACCGGCGTACAGGCCGTGCACCCCGACGGCGAGGTCGCCGTGGCGCGTGCGGCCAACGCGCGCGGGACGCTGATGGGCCTGTCGAACTTCGCGTCCAAGTCGGTCGAGGAGGTCGTCGAGGCCTGCCCCAACACGTTCTTCCAGATGTACTGGACCGGCGACCGCGACGTGATGGTGCAGCGGATGGAGCGCGCCCACAAGGCGGGCGCGGTCGGCCTGATCGCCACCCTGGACTGGTCGTTCTCGATGGGCCGCGACTGGGGCAGCCCGGAGATCCCGGAGAAGGTCGACCTCAAGACCATGGTGCGGATGGCACCCAAGGTCGTCACCAAGCCGCGCTGGCTCTACGAGTTCGGCAAGACCGGGCAGATCCCCGACCTGACCGCGCCCAACCTCGCGCCTCCTGGAGGAGACGCACCGACGTTCTTCGGTGCCTACTACGAGTGGATGACCACCCCGCCGCCGTCGTGGCAGGACGTCGCATGGATGCGCGACCAGTGGACCGAGCTCAGCGGCACGCCGTTCGTGCTCAAGGGCGTCGGGCGCGTCGATGACGCCAGACGTGCCGTGGATGCTGGGGTCTCGGCGATCTCCGTCTCCAACCACGGTGGCAACAACCTCGACGGGACACCCGCCGCGATCCGCCTGCTCAACCCGATCGCTCGTGCGGTGGGCGGCGAGATCGAGGTGCTGATGGACGGCGGCGTACGGCGTGGGTCGGACGTCGTGAAGGCGCTCGCGCTCGGGGCTCGTGCGGTGCTGATCGGCCGCGCCTACCTGTGGGGTCTCGCGGCCAACGGCCAGGCGGGCGTGGAGAACGTCCTCGACGTGCTGCGCGGCGGCATCGACTCGGCCCTGCTCGGCCTCGGGGTCGCGTCGGTCGACGAGCTGACGCCCGAACATCTGCTCGTCCCCGAAGGCTTCCACCGGTCATGAGCCGGTGGTGCCGCAGGGGAGCGGTGAGCAGGCAACCTTTCTCGGTCCATCGCGGGCCGATTTCGGTTGCTGGCTCACCGCCGCCCGGGACCATCCGATGAGCCAGCTGGCCGACGCGACCTCGCCCGAGACCGCCGGCGCCGGCCTGGTGCTGGTGCCGGTCGGGTCGATCGAGCAGCACGGGCCGCACCTGCCGCTGGACACCGACACGACGATCGCCATCGCCGTGGCCGAGGGGGTGGCCGCCGAGCGGCAAGGCACCTGGGTGGCGCCGCCGATCTCGTACGGGTCGAGCGGGGAGCACCAGTCCTTCGCCGGTACGGCGTCGGTCGGCACCGACGCTCTCACCCACGTCGTCGTGGAGCTGGCGAGGTCGTTGCGGACCTGGGCGGACCGGGTCGTCTTCGTCAACGCGCACGGCGGCAACGTGACCGCCCTCAGCGCCTCCGACGAGGTCGAGTGGGTGCCCTGCGCGACGGAGGAGGTGGACCTGCACGCCGGCTTCACCGAGACTTCGTTGATGCTGCACCTGCGCCCCGAGGCGGTCCGGCTCGACCTGGCCGAGGCCGGGAACACCCAACCGTTGAGGGAGATCCTCCCCGCGATGATGGCCGGCGGCATCGCCGCTGTGTCGGCGAACGGCGTGCTCGGCGACCCCGCGGGAGCCTCCGCGGCCGAGGGCGAGCGCGTCCTCAAGGCGATGGTCGCCGACGTCCTCGGACGACTCGGATGAGGGTCGCGCTGGTCACCGGCGCAGCCGGGGGCATCGGCTCCGCGACGGTCGCGCGCCTCAGCGAGCAGGGGTACGCCGTCGTCGGCGTCGACCTGGAGGAGGCACCGGAGACCGACACCGTGGCCCACGTCGTCGGCGACGTGCGGGACCGCTACGTGCTCAAGGGCGCCGTCGACTTCGCGCTCGCCCGCTGGGGCCGGCTCGACGCGGCCGTGGCCGCCGCCGCGGTCATCGCCGGCGGGCAACCGCTGTGGGAGACCACGGACGAGGAGCTCCAGACGCTCTGGGACGTGGACGTTCGCGGAGTCTGGAACACCGCCGCGGTCGCCGTACCCGCCATGCTCGCCGGTCCGGACCCGCGCGGCTGCCGGTTCGTCGCCGTCGCGTCGGCCGCCGGCACCTACGGGCTGTTCAACCTCGCCGGGTACACCACCGTCAAGCACGCGGTCGTCGGTCTGGTGAAGGGTCTCGCGGCCGACCTGGTCGCCACCGGTGTCACCGCGGTCGCCGTCTCGCCGGGCTCCACGAACACCCCGATGCTCGACGCGACCGCCGACCTCTACGGCGTCTCGGACCCGGTCATCTTCAGCCACAACCAGCTGCTGCGCCGGGTGCTCGACCCGGACGAGATCGCGGCCACGATCGCCTTCTGCTGCTCGGTCGACGGCGCGGCGCTCAACGGCAGCGTCGTGCACGCCGACGGCGGCTTCCGGCCTTGAACGAATCGGACGGAGCGTTGCCCCTCGGCTTCCGGGTCCGGGTCGGCGCCGACGTACGCGTCCACGACGGCGGCCGCACCCTGGTGGGTGGCTCCCCGCTGCGAGTGCTGCGGCTCAAGGAGCCCGCGCCGGCCCTCGGTCGCGGCGAGCTGCTCGAGGTCTCGGACCGTACGACGGCCACGGTCGCCGAGCGACTGCTCGCCGCCAACCTCGCGGCGCCGGTGCTGTCGGCCGCTGGCGACGCCGAGCTCACGGTCGTCGTACCGATCCGGGACCGCGCCGACCGCCTCGACCGGCTGCTGGGTGGGCTCGCTGGGCTCCCGGTGATCGTGGTCGACGACGCGTCCCACGACCCGGCGGCGGTGGCGGCGGTCGCGACGCGGCACGGCGCCCGACTGGTGGCCCTCACCGACAATGTCGGGCCCGCCGGCGCCCGCAACGCCGGGACTGAGCACGTGCGCACGCCGTACGTCGCGTTCGTCGACTCCGATGTCGTCATCGAGGCGGATGCCCTGCGTGGTCTGGCCGGCCACTTCGCCGACCCGCGGGTCGCGGCGGTGGGTCCGCGGGTGCAGGGGGTGGCGCGCAGTGCCGACCCGCGCAGGTTCGAGCGGTGGGACGTCGACGGACTGTCGCTCGACCTCGGCGCCGTGCCCGCGCTGGTGCGGCCGTGGTCCAAGGTCGGCTGGCTGCCCAGTGCCTGCCTGGTCGTGCGCGTCGCGGACCTCGAGGCCGGCGCCTTCGACGCGGGCCGACGCGTCGGCGAGGACGTCGACCTGGTGTGGCGGCTGATCCAGGCCGGCCGGCACGTCCGCTACGACCCGGCGTACGTCGCCGGCCACGACAGCCGCGGCACCTGGTCGACCTGGCTGGGGCGCAAGGCGTTCTACGGCACCGGCGGCGCGTGGCTGGCGCAGCGGCACGGCGACTGGATGGCGCCCGCAGTTCTGTCACCCGTACCGGCACTAGGTGCAGCAGCCCTGCTCGCCCAGCGGCGCTGGTCGGTGCTGGTGGCACTGGGATGCCTAGGACTGGTGCGGATCCGGCTCGGCCGGACGCTGCCGGAGACCCCTGACCGCGGCCGGTTGGCCACCGAGCTCACCGCCGAGGTCGCGGTGTCGACCCTGCGGCAGGGCTCGCACCTGCTGCTGCGGCACTGGTGGCCGGGAGCAGCGCTCGCCGCCCTGCTGTCACGCCGGGCGCGGCGCGCGGTCGCTGCCGCGATGGTGTGGGACCTGCTCGACCACCGCGAGGTCCCGATCATGCAGGCGCCGGAGGCGTTCGTCGCGCGGCGGCTGGACGACCTGGCGTACGGCGCGGGGCTGTGGTGGGGCGCCGCGCGCGCTCACTCGGTGCGGGTGCTGGTGCCCCGGGTCACGGGGTTGCGTCGCTCGCGAGCGCGGCGGCCGGCGGCCTGACGGGGGACTCGACCCGCTCGACCACGATCCGCTGCACGACGTACGCGATCGCCTCGGCGACGCCCTCGGTGGTCTCGCCCTCCATGCCCTCGAGGTTCTCGAGGATCCAGGCGCTGAGGTCGTCGCTCAGCCGGTCCACGGTGCCCTTCCCGAGGGCGGTTAGGGTGAGGTCGTCGAGGTTGCCCTCGGCGTACCCGTCCGCGACGACCTGCCGGAAGAGCGGCTCGAGGACGGCTGCCGGCAGGTGTCGCGACCACGCGACCTGGGCGACGTCGGCGCGGTGGCCGGACGCGGTGAGGCCGTAGACCTGCACGATCGCCCAGATGCTGGCAGCGTCGAGCGCCGACTCCTCGGACTCGAGAAGGTCGAGGACCCGGTCGCGGCGACGGCCGTAGAGGAGGTTCGCGATCCGGCGCGACAGGATCTCCTGGTTGGGCAGCGATTCGGGTGCGCCGAAGCCAGGCCCGAGGTCGCTGGCCTCGGGGGCCAGGCTGTCGGCGAGCTTGACCTGGGGCAGGAAGAGCGCGAGCACGAAGGCGATCAGTGCTACCGGCACCGCCCAGAGGAAGACCTGGGTGAGCGAGTCGGAGTAGGCGTTGACGATCGGTGCGATGACGCTGTCCTCGAGCTGGTGCAGGGCGCTCGGGGTGGCCAGGTCCTGCGGGGTCACGCCGGGGCTCTCGGCGATCGCGGTGGGCAGCCGGTCGCTCAGGAAATTGGCATAGAGCGTGCCAAATATGGCGGCGCCGAACGCGCTGCCCATGGTGCGGAAGAAGGTCACCCCGGACGTCGCGACGCCCAGGTCGGTGTAGGGGACGGACGCCTGCACGATGATCGTCAGCACCTGCATGCTCAGCCCGATGCCCATGCCGAGCACGAAGAGGTAGAGCGAGGACAGCCCGACCGGGGTGGACGGATCCATCGTCGAAAGCAGGAAGAGACCGAGCGCCATCACCAGGCCGCCGACGACCGGGAAGACCTTGTAGCGACCGGTCTTGCTCACAATGTTGCCGCTGGTGATGGCGGTGACGAGCAGGCCGAGCACCAGCGGCAGCATCCGGAAGCCGGACTGGGTCGCGGTCACGCCCTCGACGTACTGGAAGAACGTCGGGAGGAAGGTCATCGCGCCGAGCATCGTGAACCCGACCACGAAGGCCAGCGCACAGCAGTCGGCGAAGACCTTCGACTTGAAGAGCCGCAGCGGCAGGATCGGCTCCGCCGCGCGGCTCTCGATCAGGACGAAGACGCCGAGCACGGCGACACCGCCGACCAGCAGGCCGATGATCTGCCACGATCCCCAGGCGTACGTCGTACCGCCGAAGCTGGCGGCCAGCACCAGCATCGAGGCGCCGAGTGCCACCGCGGCCATGCCGGCGTAGTCGATGCGCGGCTTGGCGCCGCCGGGGACCTTGGGGATGGTGAATCGGGCGGCGACGATGACGATCAGGGCCAGCGGCACGTTGACGTAGAAGCACCAGCGCCAGCTGGCGTTGTCGGTGAGCAGGCCGCCGAGCAGCGGGCCGATGACGGTGGCGACGCCGAAGACCGCGCCGAGCGCGCCCTGGAACTTGCCGCGGTCGCGCAGCGGGATGATGTCGGCGATCAGGGCCGTGGCCGTGACGGTCAGGCCGCCGGCGCCGACGCCCTGCAGGGCGCGCGACGCGATCAGCCAGGTCATCCCGTCGGCCAGGCCGCACAGGGCCGAGCCGATGATGAAGATGGTGACGCTGAGCTGGAAGACCAGCTTGCGGCCGAACTGGTCGCCGAGCTTGCCGACCACGACGGTCACGGCGGTCTGGGCGAGCAGGTACGACGTCACCACCCACGACACGTGGTTGCCACCGCCGAGGTCGCCCACGATCGTCGGCAGCGCCGTCGACACGATCGTGCCGTCGAGGGCCGCCAGCAGCATGCCGAGCCCGATCGTCGCGAACGCCACGATCCTGGCTCGGCCCTCGAGGAAGGTCGGCGCGGGCGGCGCGGCCGGCGCGGGCGACGTGGCGGTGGCGGTCATCGAGCCTCCCGGCGTGGGTCCACGGTGTGAGGTCCACCACCCTGCCTCATCGCCTCATCCGCACGCCAGGCTGACAGAGTGTCGCCATGAGCAACCTGCCTGAGTCCCTTGCCGGCAAGACCGTCGCGGTGCTGGGTGGCACCGGTCCGCAGGGTCGCGGCCTGGCCCGGCGGTTCGCTGCCGCCGGCGTGCCCGTCGTCATCGGGAGCCGCAGCGCCGAGCGCGCCGCCGAAGCCGCCGCCACGCTGGCCGAGGCCGTCGGTGGCACGGTCACCGGAGCCGACAACGCGGGTGCCGCGGCCGCAGGCGACATCGTCGTCGTGGCGGTCCCGTGGGACGGACATGGCGAGCTGCTCACCGAGCTGGCTCCCGCCCTCGCGGGCAAGGTCGTCGTCGACTGCGTGAACCCGCTCGGCTTCGACAAGCAGGGTGCCTACGCGCTGCCGGTCGAGGAGGGCTCCGCCGCGCAACAGGCCCAGGGGATCCTCCCCGACTCGACCGTGGTCGGTGCCTTCCACAACGTCAGCGCCGTGAAGCTCGAGGACCCCGAGGTCACCTCCGTGGACACCGACGTGCTCGTCCTCGGCGACGTACGCGAGGCGACCGACCTGGTCCAGGACCTCGCCGGCACCATCCCTGGCGTACGAGGCGTGTACGGCGGCCGCCTCCGCAACGCCCACCAGGTCGAGGCGCTCACCGCCAACCTGATCTCGGTCAACCGCCGCTACAAGGCGCACGCCGGGATCCGGGTGACCGACATCTGAGCGTCGTTGCCGGGATAGTCCCTCACGTTCTGGCTGTCCCGTGCGGCGTGTCGCCAACCATTTCGTTAGGGACTATCCCGACGTAGGTCCCAGGACAGGAGAGCAGCCATGGCAGACGAGGTACTGGTCGAACGGCGCGAGGGCGTCCTGGTCATCACGATCAACCGGCCCGGGGCGAAGAACGCGATCAACGGGGCGGTGGCGGCCGGGATCGCGGCGGCCGTCGACGAGCTGGACGCGAGCGATGAGCTCTGGGTCGGGGTGCTGACGGGTGCCGGCGGGACGTTCAGCGCCGGGATGGACCTGAAGGCCTTCCTGCGTGGTGAGGTGCCGACGATCGAGGGACGCGGGCTCGGTGGGATCACCGAGCGCCCACCGCGCAAGCCGCTGATCGGCGCGGTCGAGGGCTGGGCCGTCGCGGGCGGGTTCGAGCTGCTGCTGGCGTGCGACCTGGTCGTCGCCGCCGAGAGCGCGAAGTTCGGGGTCCCAGAGGTCAAGCGTGCGCTGGTGGCCGGCGCCGGCGCGGCGATGCTGCTGCCGCGACGGATCCCGCAGGCGATCGCGCTGGAGATGCTGCTGACCGGCGACCCGATCACCGCCGAGCGGGCCGCCACGCTCGGACTGGTCAACCGGGTCACCGCGGAGGGCGGAGCGCTGGACGGGGCGGTCGAGCTGGCCGGCGCCATCGCGGCCAACGGTCCGCTGGCCGTGGCCGTGACCAAGCAGATCGCCCGCTCCTCGGCCGACTGGTCCGCCGACGAGATGTGGGCCAAGCAGGGCGAGGTGATGATGCCGGTCTTCGTCTCGGAGGACGCGACGGAGGGCGCGACCGCCTTCGCCGAGAAGCGGCCTCCGGTCTGGAAGGGACGCTGAAACGGGACATCTTCCGGCTTTGAGATCACGAAGCCGCAAGATCTGTGGGTGAGGTCACCCCGACGGACCCAACTTTTGGTCGAAAGTAGTCCGGAAGGTCAGTAAGATTGCCGGGTCGGCAGCGCGTACGCCGCCGGCCAACCCACCACAGTCAGCTTCGACGACGGTCGTCAGGTGCCCCGGCACCTGGCGGCCGTCGTCTGTGTCCAGAAGAAGAGAGCCCGTGCACATCTCGCTCGCGACCGTCGTCGGCCTGGCCGGCACGCTCCTCGCGTTCGCCTACACCGTCCCCCAGCTCCGCAAGCTGGCACGCACCGGCAGCGCCGCCGGCGTCAGCGTCGCCGCGCTCGCGAACTCGACGGTGAGCGGCATCGCCTGGACGATCTTCGGCGTCGTCGAGCACGAGGTCTGGGTGATCCTCCCGGCGTTCCTGGCGCTGCCCGGTACGGCGGGCGCGATGGTCCTGGCCTGGCGCCGCGGCGGCGACCGGGACCGGCTCTGGCTGCCGGTCGCCTGGGCGTTGGTGATCGCGGTCCTGACCGCCCTGGTGCCACTGCTCGGCTCGCGGCCGATCATCGTCGCGCTGGGCTGCTCGATCACGCTGATGGTCGGCCCCGCCGCGGTCACCGCCTGGCGTTCGCACGACGTGTCCGCGATCGCCGCGTCCGCGTGGGCGATGCTGATCGTCGACGCCGCCCTCGCCGGCGCCTACGGCCTGCTCGCCGACATCGACGCCAACCTCATCTACGCGCTGGTCGCGACCAGCGGTGCGGCGCTGATCCTCACCCGGCTCGCCGTACCCCCGCACGTGCACGCCCGCCTGGTGCGCCTCCCCGACGGCATCGACCCCGATGTCGCTCGCGAGGACCTGAGTCTCGCTGCCTGACCCCACTGCTTGACGGGGTCTGGCAGGCTTCCGGCATGGGGTTCCCCGGCGGCCGCCACGCGAAGCGCATCCTGCTGGAGGTCGTCGGCTGGACGCTCGTGCTGGCCGGCATCGCGGCGCTGGTGCTGCCCGGGCCGGGGCTGCTGATGCTGTTCGCCGGCCTGGTGGTGCTGTCCCAGCAGTACGAGTGGGCCGAGCGCCGGCTGGAGCCGGTGGAGCGGATGGCCAAGCGGGCCGCCGCCGAGGGCGTCGAGACCTGGTTTCGCGTCGCCCTGTCGACGCTCGGAGGACTGGCCATCCTGGCGTTCGGGGCGCTCTGGATCGTCGACCCGGACGCCCCGGGCTGGTGGCCGCTTCGCGAGTCCTGGTGGCTGGTCGGCGGGCCGGCGACCGGGGTCACCCTGGTGCTGTCCGGGTTCATCGCGCTGGGGCTGCTCGGCTACTCCATCTGGAAGTACCGGCTGAAGGGCGATCCGGTGCCGTGACGGCCAGGATCAGCCCGATGATCACCACGCGCCCGACCAGCGACAGCACGCTGCCCTCCGGGCCGTAGGCGCCGCCGCCGAGCCAGTCCGCTCCGGAGGTGTGCACGTGGAGCAGCGCGCCGCTGTAATCGTCGGTGCCGCTGACGGTGAACCCGAGCACGGTGCCCTGCCACCAGTTCCAGCCGATGTGTACGCCGAGCCCGAGCCACAGGTTGCCGGTGCGCAGGAAGGCGACGCCGTACATGACGCCGCCGAGGGTGCTGCTGATGACCGAGAGGGCGGTCGTGTGCGCGGTGGTCGCGAGGTGGAATGCCCCGACCGCGAGGGCCATCACCGCGAGTGCCAGCCAGGGCCGGCCGGTCAGGCGGACCAGGCCGCCGAGCATGAGCACCCGGAAGAGCAGCTCCTCGACGTACCCCGACAGCGAGAACACCACCGCCCCGAGCGCCAGCAGGAGCGGGTCGAAGCCGATGCCGTCGACGTGGGCGACGCCGGCGAGGGCCATCAGCCCGGTCGTCGTGAGGATGCCGGCGGCTGCGATCGCCAGGCCGGTGCCCACGCTGCGGGCCGCCCCGACGCCGCGGACGCCGGCGCCGAGCGGCTCACCGGCCCGCTTCGCACGTACGGCGGCCGCGGTCGCTGTACCGAGGACGACGACCACGACCGCCGCGAGGATCAGATCCACGCGCGCACCCTAAGGGCTACGCGGCGCGGGCGGACGCTCCTTGCGGCAGCAGCGAGCCGGGGCACAGGCCCGGGATCGGCAGGAGGGTGCAGACGACCGTGGGGTCAGGGGCGCCGCCACCGCTCGCTGCCGTGCAGATCGCCTGCGGGAGGCCGGCGTCGCAGAGCGGCTGGATCGGCGAGGCTCCACCCGGGAGGGGCGGCGCGGTGGCCGCGTCGCAGATCGCCTGCGGGAGACCGGCGTCGCAGAGCGCCTGGATCGGCGATGCGCCGCCGCTGCCGCCGGGCAGTGGCAGCTGAGCGAACGCGTCGCAGATCGCCTGCGGCAGTCCGGCGTCGCACGCCGGCTGCAGCGGGTTCGGGGTGGTGGGGCCGGGGCCGGGACCGGGGCCGCCGGGTGTCGAGCGGTTGCGGCACTTCTTCAGCGCCCGCTTCGCCTTGGCCAGCCTCTGGTGCGCCCGGTGCTGCTGCTTCTTGGCCTTCTTCAGCTTCGTGCTGGCCGTGTGCCGCTGCTTCGCGGAGTGCGCGCGCTTCTTGGCCTTCTTGGCGCTCTTGACCTTCTTGGTGGCCTTCTTGGCCTGCTTCTTGGCCTTGACGACCTTCTGCTTCTGCTTGGCGCACGGGGCGCCGGCCCGGGCCGCGCTGCTCCCGGACCTGGCGGTGCTGTCGGCGCTGCTTGCATTGCTGGCGTTGGCCGACGTCGTACCGACGAACGACATCGCAGCCACCACACACAGCGTCAGCAGTGCCTTCATGACCTGCCTGAACATCGGTTCTCCCCTCGTTGCGCGAGTCCGCGGCGCGGACCTGCGTCTCGTACCCATGAGCAACGAGGGGAGAACCGGAGGGTTATCTGGTCTGGACCAGTTAGTTCACCGGCGACTCGCCGAGCGTCACCTGGGCGCTGTGGGCCGAGCCGGAGGTGTCGGTCCAGCGCAGGGTCACCGAGTCGCCGGGCTGGTAGGTCGCGAGCGTCGACTTGAGCACGTCGTACGACGTGATGCTGGTGCCGTCGATGCCGGTGATGGTCGCGCCGGCCTCGATGCCGGCCTCGGCGGCGGCGCCGCCGCTCTGGACCTGGCCCACGACGACGCCGTTCGCGCCGTCGCCGGCCTGGCTGAGCGCGATGCCGAGGTAGGGCGACGGCCCGACCTGTACGCCGTCGGAGCCGGAACCGTCCTCGATCTGCTGGGCGATGTCGAGCGCGTCGTCGATCGGGACGGCGTAGCTCTGGGTCTCGCCGCCGCTGGAGGCGGCCGTCGTGATGCCGACGACCTCACCCTCGCCGTCGAGGAGCGCGCCACCGGAGTAGCCGCCGACGACGTACGCATTGGTCTCGATCAGCCCGGTGAGGTGCTCGCCGTCGACGGTGCCCTCGGACTGGGTGTCGATGGACTGGTCGAGCGCGACGACCGAGCCGGTCGAGGCGGAGAGGAAGCCCTGGCCCTGCGCGTTGCCGACCGCGGTGACCGTGTCGGAGACGGCCGGGTCGCCGTCGTCGTCGAGGTTGACCGTCGCCAGGTCGCTGGCGCCGTCGAGCTGGAGCAGCGCGACGTCGGCGGCCTGGTCGTGGCCGATGACCTTGGCGTCGTACGTGTCACCGGTCGTCGCGATCGTGACCTTGACCGAGGTGGAGCCCTCGACGACGTGGTAGTTGGTCAGCACCACGCCGGAGGCGTCGAGGACCAGGCCGCTGCCGGCCGCCTCGCCGGCGGTGGTCTCGGTGTTGATCAGCACGACGCCCTGCGCCTGGTCGGCGCTCGCGTCGGTCTGGTCGCCCTCCTGGCTGCTGGTGCTGCCGCCGAGCTGGTCGTCGGGGGCGCCGTAGCCGAAGCTGCCGCCGGTGTCGGGCTGCTGCGGGAGCTGCTGGCCCTGCTGCGGCTGCTGGGGTGCGGCGGCGGCCGGGCTGTCGGCGACCGAGGTCCCGCCGCCGCTGGCGAGTGCCCAGCTGACGGGGACGGCGATCGACGCCGCGATCACGCCGCCGGCGACGGCACCGGCCAGGGAGGAGCGCCAGCTCCAGCCGCCACGGTGGGCGGCCGCGGGGGCGGGGTAGGTGACGGCCTGCTGGAAGGGGGCGGCGTACGGGTCCTGGTAGGGGTTGCCGTAGGGGTCGTACGCCGGCGGCGCGGTCTCGGGCTGCGGGATGCGCCCGATCGGGGTGGTGTCTTCGTGGGACGGGTCGTGGTCGGTCATGGTCTCAGTTCAACCGACGATCCTGCTGTTAGCCCGAGGGTGACCTATGGGCTTGCTGTGAACGGAACCGGTCAGAATCCGATGGGGAGGCCGGCGTAGTTCTCGGCCAGCCCGGTCGCGCCCGCCTCGCTCGAGGTGACCCAGCGCAGCTGGGAGAGCTGAAGCTGCTCGTCGAACGGGTCGCCGCTGCTGTGCAGCATCGTGGTCATCCACCAGGAGAAGTGGGTGCAGCGCCAGACCCGGCGCAGCGCCGCGTCGGAGTAGCCGTCGGCGAGCGCGGGGTCGCCCTTCAGCAGGGCGGCGAGGGCCGGAGCGAGCAGGGCGACGTCGGCGACCGCCAGGTTGAGCCCCTTCGCCCCGGTCGGCGGCACGATGTGGGCGGCGTCGCCGGCCAGGAAGAGCCGGCCGTGCCGCATCGGCTGCTGCACGAACGACCGCATCGGCAGCACGCTCTTGTCGGTCACCGGGCCGGGGTCGAGCTGCCAGCCGTCCTGGCCGTGGCCGAGCCGGGTCGCGAGCGCCTCCCAGATCCGGTCGTCCGACCAGTCCTCGATCCTGGTGTCGTTCGGGACCTGGAGGTAGAGCCGCGACACGGACGCCGACCGCATCGAGTGCATCGCGAAGCCGTCGGGGTGCCAGGCGTAGATCAGCTCGTCGGTCGACGGGGCGACATCGGCGAGAATCCCCAACCAGGAGTAGGGATACGTCTTCTCCCAGGTACGACGGGTCGCCTGCGGCACCGCCTCCCGGGACGGGCCGAAGGAGCCGTCGCAGCCGACCACGACGTCGGCCTCGAGCCGCTGTGCGACGCCGTCCTTGTCGGTGAAGGTGACCGACGGCCGGTCGGTCTCCAGATCGTGCAGCGCGGTGTCGCCGATCTCGTAGTGGACCTCCTGGCCGCGGGCATGGCAGGCGGCGACCAGGTCCTTCTGCACCTCGGTCTGGCCGTAGACGAAGACCGAGCGGCCGGTGAGGTCGACGAAGTCGAGGTGGTGCCGCTCCTGCGGCCACTGGAGGTAGATGCCGCGGTGCGGGTCGCCCTCGCGGTCGAGGCGCTCGCCCAGCCCGACCTCGCGGAGCAGGTCGACCGTGGACTGCTCGAGGATGCCGGCCCGGATCCGCCCGGCGACGTACTCCTCGGACCGGGTCTCGACGACGACGGACTCGATGCCGTCGGCGGCGAGCAGGTGGGACAGGAGCAGCCCGGACGGGCCCGCGCCGATGATGGCGACCTGGGTGCGCATGGTGGGAGTGTGGTCCGTTGCGGGGCCGTCGGAGGATGGCGTTGTTCCGCTGGGTGGAAGGTGGTTTCGAGGCTCGTCGCTGGCGCTCCTCGCACCTCAACCACCGGTGCCTAGCCCAGGGAGCGGCCGATGCCGCGGGCGGCGACGTGGAGCGCACCGACGAGGCGGGCCCGGTCCTTGAGCGAGGGCAGCACCATGCCGAGCGCGGCGACCACGTCCGGGCCGCGCCTGATCGGGACGGCGAGCGAGCAGGCGCCGAGGCTCATCTCCTCGGTGGTGGTGGCGTAGTCGTCGCGGAGCGCTCGCGCCAGCTGGCGGCGCAGCAGGCCCGGCTGGGTGATCGTGTACGGCGTGATCCGGGTGAGGTCGGCGTAGACGGCGTGCTGCACGTCGGGCGGGGCGTGCGCGAGCAGCACCTTGCCGACGCCGGTCGCGTGCAGCGGCAGCCGCGAGCCGATGCTGCTCACGACCGGGACCGACGCGTGGCCGGCGAGCCGGTCGACGTACAACGCCGACGTCTGGTCGCGCACCGCGAGGTGGACGGTCGCCAGCGTGGCGCCGTACAGGTCGTGGAGGTACGGCGAGGCGACCTCGCGCAGCCCGGTCTGCACGGGAGCGAGCAGCCCGATGTCCCACAGCCGCCGGCCGACGGCGTATTCACCGGCCGCGTTGCGCGCCAACGCGCCCCAGGCGACCAGCTCGCCGACCAGCCGGTGTGCCGTCGGCATCGGCAGTCCCGCCCGATCGGCGAGCTCGGTGAGGGTGAGCCGCCGGTGGTGCTCGTCGAAGGCGCCCAGCAGCGCCAGCGCGCGCGAGGTGACGGTCGCACCCGGGGTGGAGCTGTTGCCCGCCATGGGAACAGTCTTCCACTGGATGGAAGGTGCGCGTCGTCACGCGAGCCACCGGTCCCTAGCGTCTGCCCGGTGAACACACAGGCCGAGTTGAGTGCGGAGATCGAGGCGATCTCGAAGGAGTACGACGCTTCAGGCGCTGCATCGGATTTCCGGGCGGAGACCGACGTCCGGCTCGACTACCCGCCGTACCGCTCCAGCATCCTGCGGCACCCGACCAAGGCGCCCCAGCAGGTCGACCCCGAGGGCATCGAGCTGTGGGCGCCGGTCTTCGGGCAGCGCGACGTCGACCCGCTCGAGTCCGACCTGACCATCCAGCACCGCGGCGAGCCGATCGGCGAGCGCATGATCGTCACGGGCCGGGTCACCGACGGCGACGGGCGGCCGGTGCGGCACCAGCTGGTCGAGGTCTGGCAGGCCAACGCCGGCGGGCGCTACATCCACCAGCGCGACCAGCACCCCGCCGCGATCGACCCGAACTTCACCGGCATGGGTCGCTGCCTCACCGACGGGGACGGCAACTACCGGTTCACCACGATCAAGCCCGGGCCGTACCCGTGGAAGAACCACCACAACGCCTGGCGGCCGGCGCACATCCACTTCTCGCTCTTCGGCACCGAGTTCACCCAGCGGCTGATCACCCAGATGTACTTCCCGGGCGACCCGCTCTTCGCGCTCGACCCGATCTACCAGGCCATCGTCGACCCGGCCGCGCGCGACCGGCTGGTCGCGACGTACGACCACGACGTGACCACCCACGAGTGGTCCACCGGCTACCGGTGGGACATCGTGCTGACCGGTTCGCACCGCACCCCCCAGGAAGGCGACGTCGAATGAGTCTCGTCCCCACCCCCGGCCAGACCGTCGGCCCGTTCTTCGGCTACGCGCTCCCGTACGACGGCGACAGCGAGCTGGTGCCGCCGACCCGGCCGGACGCGATCCGGCTGCACGGCCGCGTGTACGACGGCGCCGGCGACCCCGTCCCCGACGCGCTGATCGAGCTGTGGCAGGCCGCGCCCGACGGTGCGGTGCCGCGGGCGCCGGGGTCGCTGCACCGCGACGGCTACACGTTCACCGGTTGGGGCCGCGCGGCGACGGACCGCACCGGGCACTACCAGTTCTCCACCCTCCGACCGGGCGGCGGCGTTGCGCCGTTCGCTCAGCCGTTCTTTGCGATCACCGTCTTCGCCCGCGGCCTGCTCGACCGGCTGTTCACCCGGGCCTACCTGCCGGGCACCGCTCCGGCGCAGTGGCCGAGCCTCGCGGCGCGGGCGGATGACCGGGGCTTCGTCTTCGACATCCGGTTGCAGGGCGAGGGCGAGACGGTGTTCCTCGCCTATACGGCTCCGTGAGATCGGGACAGACTGCCCGCATGGCGAATCTCTTCTGGCCCGGTGGCGAACGCCGCGGCGACCAGTTCACGGAGGCCGCGTTCCTGGAGGCGATGGTCGCCGTCGAGGCCGCGTGGCTGCAGGTCCTGGTCGAGGCGGACATCGCCCCCGCCGAGGCAGCGGACGACCTGATCGGCCTGGTGACGCCGGACGACATCGGCATGATCGCGACCGAGGCGGAGGCATCCGGTACGCCGGTGCTCGCACTGGTCGGGCTGCTCCGCGAGCGGGTCGCGGGCCGCTCTCCGCTGGCGGCCACCTGGCTGCACCGAGGACTGACCAGCCAGGACGTCGTGGACACCGCGATCATGACGATGCTGCGCGAGACCGCCTATCGGGTCCGCGAGGAGACCGGGCAGCAGGTCGTGCGACTGATCGAGCTGATCGAGGAGCATCGCGACACCCTGATGGTCGCGCGCACGCTGACCCAGCACGCCGTACCGATGACCTTCGGGCTGAAGGCCGCGCACTGGCTGCGGTCGCTCGTCGACGTGCTCGACCGGCCGGGGGACCACCTCTTCACCGTCCAGCTCGGCGGGGCCGGCGGCACGCTGGCGGCGAGCACCGAGCTCGCGGCGTCGACCGGGGTCGCGGACCCCGCGCGGGCAGCGGTCGACATGATCGACCGGATGGCGGCGCTGGTCGGGCTCGCCGCGACTCCGCCCTGGCACACGTCGCGTGGCCGGGTCACCCGGCTGGGCGACGTGGTCGTGCTCCTGACCGACGCGTGGGGGAGGCTCGCGAACGACATCATGGTGATGTCGCGGCCCGAGATCGGCGAGCTCAGCGAGGGCACCCCGGGTGCGTCGTCGACCATGCCCCACAAGCGCAATCCCGTGCTGGCCTCCCAGGTGCGGCGTGCGGCGATCGTGGCGCCGGGGATGGCGGCGTCGCTGCACGTCGCCGCGATGGACTCGATCGACGAACGTGCCGGAGGCGCCTGGCAGGCGGAGTGGGGCATGCTGGCCGACCTCGAACGGGTCGGTGTCGTGGCGGCCTCCCAGACCACCGAGCTGCTCGGCGGGCTGGAGGTGCACGTCGACCGGATGGCTGCCAACCTCCAGGCATCGCTGCCCGGCATCCTGTCGGAGCAGGGGTCGATGGCGGAGCTGGTGGGGAGACCCGCCGTCACCGATCCGGCGAGCTACCTCGGCGCCACCTCGATCTTCATCGACGAGGAGCTCGAACGAGCACGGGCCTACCTGACGACGTACGGAGTCATTGCATGATCCCGAGCATCACCGTCGTGCGCATGACCGGCGCCCGGCACCGCTCCGAGCTGCCGCTGCTCGTCCTCGGCCCCTCCCTCGGGACGTCCGCGGCGACGCTGTGGACGGCCTGCTCCGCCGGCCTGACCGACGCCTTCGACGTCGTGGCCTGGGACCTGCCCGGGCACGGCCACAACCGCGGTGTCCCCGAGGAGCCCTTCACGATGGCCGAGCTCGCGGCCGGGGTGCTGCGGGTGGTCGACGACGTGCTGACCGAGCGCGGCGAGCCGCGTGGGCCGTTCTTCTACGCGGGTGACTCGGTCGGGGGCGCGGTCGGGCTGCAGCTCCTGCTCGACGCCCCCGACCGCGTGGTCGCCGCCGCCCTGCTCTGCACCGGTGCGCAGATCGCGTCCGAGGAGACGTGGACCGGGCGGATGAGCCAGGTCGCGATGTCCGGAACTCCGGTGATGGTGTCGGGATCGGCCGAGCGCTGGTTCGGTCCGGGCTTCGTCGAACGCGAGTCCGAGCGAGCCTCGGCGCTGCTGCACGCGCTGTCCGACGCGGTCGACGAGGGCTACGTCCAGGTCTGCGGCGCGCTCGCGGCGTACGACGTGCGTGACCAGCTGGGGCGGATCGCTGCCCCGGTGCTCGCGGTCGCCGGCAGCGCCGACGTCGCCACGCCGCCGGACAAGCTCCGCGAGATCGCGGACGGCGTGCAGGACGGGCGGTACGTCGAGCTGTCCGACGTCGCGCACCTGGCGCCGGCCGAGGCCCCGGAGGTGGTGGCCGGGCTGCTCAGAGAGCACTTTCTGGGTGAGCAGAGTTTGGGTGAGCAGAGTTTGGGTGAGACGCCTCGCGTCGAGGAGTCGGCCGGGATGACGGTCCGCCGCGAGGTGCTCGGCGACGCGCACGTCGACCGGGCGATCGCGGGCACCACCGACTTCACCCGGGACTTCCAGGAGCTGATCACGGCGTACGCCTGGGGCGAGGTCTGGACCCGACCCGGCCTCGACCGCCGGTCGCGCTCGATGATCACGCTGACCGCGCTGATCGCGCGCGGCCACCACGAGGAGCTGGCGATGCACGTGCGCGCCGCGCTCCGCAACGGGCTCAGCGTCGACGAGATCAAGGAGGTGATCCTGCAGAGCGCCATCTACTGCGGGGTCCCCGACGCCAATACCGCCTTCCGGATCGCCTCCGGGGTGCTCCGGGAGGAGGGCCTGCTCTGACGACTCTGCAGTCGGGCCCACTTGGGCCCGACTGCAGGGTCCTCACAGACAGCCCCTGACCAGCTCCGCGACCCGGCGCACGGCAGGGGAGCGGTCGCCGGCGCGCGTGGCGAGCGCGAGGTCGACGCTGGGAGGCTCGGTGAGCGCGACGTACGCCACCCCGTCGAGGCCGAGGCTGCGCACCGGCGCAGGCACCAGCGCCACGCCGAGCCCGGCGGCGACGAAGACCACGAGCGTTGCGGTCTCACCGACCTCGGTGACCGCTGTCGGTTCGAAGCCGGCCGCGGCGCAGGCCCGCAGGACCTCCTCGTGCATCGACGACCGGTGGCCGGAGGGGTGCATGACGAACGCCTCGTCGGCCAGTGCTGACAGGGAGATCCTGCGCCGTCCGGCCAGCGGGTGGTGCGCCGGGAGCACGGCGACAAGCGGTTCGGTCCGTAGATGCCGCACGGTCAGATCCCTGCTGTTGAGCGGGTCTGGGCGCAGCTGTGTGGAACGAATCAGGGCCACGTCGAACGTGTGGTCGGCGAGGCCCGTGACCAGCTGCGGCGACAGCAGCTCGCCATGCAGCTCGAGCTCGATGTCCGGCAGCTCGCGCCGCACCTCGCGGGCGACTCGGGGCAGCACGTCGTACGTCGCCGTCCCGATGAACCCGACCGACACCCGGCCGGCGTGCCCGGAGGCCAGCTGCCCCATGTCCGCCTCGGCACGCGCCACGTCGCCCAGGACGGCGCGGGCGTGCTCGGCGAACCGCAGGCCGGCCTCGGTCGGCTCGACGCGGCGGGTCGACCGGGTGAAGAGCGAGACGCCCAGCTCGCGTTCGAGCTGCTTGATCTGCTGCGACAGCGCCGGCTGGGCGATGTGCAGCCGGGCCGCGGCCCGACCGAAGTGGCGCTCCTCGGCGAGCACGGCGAACGACCGCAGGTGTCGCAGTTCCATGCCTGCAGATTATCAATCAGGATCAATTCGGTATTGGAGTCGATCACTGGTCTCGGCCTAGGGTCGGAGACATGAGCTCTGCCTATGTCACCAGCGCATTCGTGTACGGCGCTGTGCGTACGCCGTTCGGCCGCTTCGGCGGCGCGCTCGCGGAGGTGCGCCCCGACGACCTCGCCGCGACCGTGGTAACCGGCGCCCTCGCCCGGACGCCCGAGCTGGACCCGGCAGCGATCGGGGACGTGGTCTGGGGCTGCGCCAACCAGGCCGGCGAGGACAACCGCAACGTCGGCCGGATGGCGGTGCTGCTGGCCGGCCTGCCGGTGTCGGTGCCGGCGACGACGGTGAACCGGCTCTGCGGCTCGTCGCTGGACGCAGTGATCATCGGCTCGCGCACCATCGAGTCCGGCGACGCCGACGTGGTGCTGACCGGTGGCGTGGAGTCGATGACCCGGGCGCCCTGGGTGCTGCCGAAGCCGTCGCGCGCCTTCCCCGCCGGCAACGTCACCGCGGTCTCGACGACCCTGGGGTGGCGGCTGGTCAACGACCGGATGCCGGCCGAGTGGACGGTCTCGCTGGGCGAGGCCAACGAGCTGCTCGGGGAGAAGTTCTCGATCGGCCGGGAGCGGCAGGACGAGTTCGCCGCCCGCTCGCACGAGCTCGCCGACGCGGCCTGGGCCGCCGGCTTCTACGACGACCTGGTGGTCGCGGTGGAGGGGGTCGAGCTGACGCGGGACGAGAGCATCCGGCCGGGCTCGACCGCCGACAAGCTGGCGGGCCTGAAGCCGTCCTTCCGCAAGGACGGCACCATCACCGCCGGCAACGCGTCGCCGCTCAACGACGGGGCGTCCGCCGTACTCCTCGGGTCGGAGGCCGCCGCCGCGACCATCGGCCGCGCGCCGATCGCGCGCATCGCCGGGCGCGGGGTCTCGGCGGTGGAGCCGCCGATGTTCGGTTATGCGCCAGTCGAGGCGGCCGACCGGGCGCTGGCCCGGGCCGGGATCACCTGGGCCGACGTGAGTGCGGTCGAGCTCAACGAGGCGTTCGCCGTGCAGTCGATCGCCTGCGTGGACGCGTGGCTCAGCCAAGGTCTCGTAGACCCCGAGATCGTCAACGCCAAGGGAGGCGCGATCGCTATTGGACACCCGCTCGGTGCGTCCGGCGGCCGCATCATCGGCACCCTCGCCGCGCGGCTGCAGGAGTCCGGTGGCCGGTACGGCGTGGCCGCGATCTGCATCGGCGTCGGCCAGGCACTCGCGGTAGTCCTGGAGAATGTGGCATGACGACTGTCATTTGTGACACGGCGGCCGAGGCGGTCGACGGGATCGAGGACGGCTCGACCGTGCTGATCGGCGGGTTCGGGATGGCCGGCATGCCGGTGCACCTGATCGACGCCCTGATCGAGCAGGGGGCCACCGACCTGACCGTGGTGTCCAACAACGCCGGCAACGGCGACACCGGGCTGGCCGCACTCCTGGCGAAGGGCCGGGTGAGCAAGGTGATCTGCTCCTTCCCGCGGCAGGCCGACTCCTATGTCTTCGACGGCCTCTACCGCGACGGGAAGATCGAGCTCGAGGTCGTGCCGCAGGGCAACCTCGCCGAACGGATGCGCGCGGCGGGCTCCGGGATCGGGGCGTTCTTCTGCCCGACCGGCGTCGGCACCCCGCTGGCCGAGGGCAAGGAGATCCGCGAGATCGACGGCCGCACCTACGTCCTGGAGTACCCGATTCGCGGCGACGTCGCCCTGGTCGGCGCCCACCGGGCCGACCGGATGGGCAACCTCGTCTACCGCAAGACCGCCCGCAACTTCGGACCGGTGATGGCCACCGCCGCGACCACCACGATCGTCCAGGTCAGCAAGGTCGTCGAGACCGGCGAGCTGGACCCCGAGGCGGTCGTGACGCCGTCCATCTACGTCGACCGTGTCGTGAGTGTGGGAAGTGTCGCGCTATGAGCCTCACCAAAGACGAGATGGCGGCCCGGGTCGCCCAGGACGTCCCGTACGGCGCCTACGTCAACCTCGGCATCGGCCAGCCCACGCTGGTCGCCGACCACCTCGACGCCGCCTCCGGCGTGGTGCTGCACACCGAGAACGGCATGCTCAACATGGGCCGTGCCGCGGTCGGCGACGAGATCGACCCCGACCTGATCAACGCCGGCAAGATCCCGGTCGTCGAGCCGCCGGGTGCGGCGTACTTCCACCAGGCCGACTCGTTCGCGATGATGCGCGGCGGCCACCTCGACGTCTG
>Ga0190274_10000239_pt1 | contig 36316 bp, 30 predicted proteins | sample Popmic531T_FD_133002 | JGI IMG/M metagenome (GOLD analysis project Ga0190274, IMG submission 133002) | Populus adjacent soil microbial communities from riparian zone of Yellowstone River, Montana, USA - 531 T | ecosystem: Environmental > Terrestrial > Soil > Riparian zone | place: USA: Montana... | reverse complement strand
GGAAAACTAAAAATTTCAAAACGAAATTTATTGAAATTCATAGGCAAGGCACTGAATACAAAAGACAGGATTATTGACAACCTCTATATTTACGATACCCCTGCCGTTGTTTGGGAAGACGAATTTCTTGGCAAAGTGAATGACGGGCTAACCCAGACCTTCGATATATCCATTCGTTTTAAGGAACTCGAATACATGCTGAAAAGTGTCGAAACCAATATCACCGTATTTGTTGAACTAGCCAATGCGGAAGAAAGTAAACGGCTGGAATGGATTATTATCATCCTGATCTTCATTGAAATTCTTCATCTTTTTATCAGCCAGTTTTTAAAATAATATCCAATCGTTCATTGCTGATAAAACTTTCCTGAATTCAATGATGAGCGCAAGAATACAATACAACACGGGTGTATGCTTAACCGTTGGGATGGTTTAATAAATCAGCGTCCCGCCAATCTCTCGCCAGAAGCGGAACCGGCGTTGGATGTTCTTCGGGTCCATTCCCTGACTTTTGCCCCTTCGAATGCCTCCTTCAAAACTGCAATATTAAATTTCTTCATTTTCAAAAAGGCTTCCGTTACACGCGCGATTTGTCCTCTCGTTCCTTCCTGTAACATTCGGGTCATTTCTACAGGAACAATTTGCCATGATAGACCGAATTTATCTTTGATCCATCCGCATTGTTCTGACTTTGGGTCTGCAGATAGTTTTTCCCAGTAATAGTCAATCTCCTTCTGCGTTTTGCAATTCACGACAAGAGAGATCGCTTCATTGAACATAAAGTCATGCTCGCGGGCACTGTCTATAACACCCATCTCCGTCCCTTCAAGTATGCATTGACCGTACTTTACCGTGCCCTCTTTGTCGGGCCCTTCGCCTTTGCCGTAACGGAAAATATCCTCTTGCTTTGAATTTCGGAAAACCGATGTATAAAAATTCAGCGCTTCTTCTGCTTTGCCGCATAACTTACCGGCAAACATGAGCACAGGGGTGATTTTTTGATTGAATTCCTGCTCGCCTAAATAAATAAGTTGCCATGATATCCCATATTTATCCTGGATCCAACCATACAGTTCACTGAACGGGTAAGTTCCCAATTCCATTACAACTGTTCCCCCTTGCGAAAACTTATCCCATATCGCTTGCACTTCTTCCTTCGTTTTGCATTTTACATGGAAGGACACGGAAGGATTAAATTTAAAGAGAGGACCAGCGCTGATGGCTTCGAATTCCTGGCCGGCTAGTTCAAAAGATACCACGTCGACCGATCCGGAAGGAGTGTCATGCAGCGTACTTACATTTTTTACGCCGGAGTTTTCGCCGAAGGCAGAGACATAAAACTCAGCGGCTTCTATGGCTTCTTTATCGAACCATAGATGGGGGCAAATTTTTTGCATGGTTGCATTTTTTAGGTTAATTAATTGGATTCATTTTGTTGCCATTAATTACACGAATTGACAATTCGTATAATTCAAGGCTATAGCTGTTCTCCCCTCAGCCATTATTTTATTCCATTCATTTATTCGTCGGCTCTATAATGCTTACCCGGTTGCTTTCGGTATCAGTAAATGAAACATATTGCCCGATCCCGGGAATCTCAATTGGTTCGCCGATCACTTTTCCACCTGCGTCGGATATCTTCTTAATCGCATCCTTAATACTATCCACTTCTATCACAATGGATGGATATTGTGAAGGCCAATCCGGTTTTTTGGGATAAAAGCCTCCGTTAATGGTGCCAGGTGTCTTTATCATATTGTCTTTATCGGTTTCCGTAGTATGGGCCGTAACATAATCACCCTTTTCCGGACCCGTCTTCTCCATTTCCCAGCCAAAGGCTTTGGTATAAAATTTAGAAAGACGTTCGTGGTTTTCATAAGGCATTTCAAAATGCACAACAGGATTCTTTTTCATTGCTTTTATTTTTTGTCTGCCTGAGTTACGGCAGCTGGATTTAACAACTCGTTGGAGCGGTGCACCAAATCAGCTATAAAAATCCTGCCAAATTCAGTACTGCTGAATTAACATGATTCTATAGGAGAAACGGAGAAAATAATCTACATCCTGGGGAAGTAGAAGCAACAGTTTTTTAGAATCCCGGAGGTAGAAGTACTCACAACCTCTCCGTGCTTCTCTGCGAAATATATTCGTCCAAGAGCTCGAATCTGTCAGTGAATCATTTTCTTCATTTCACCGGCTACACCATCTACGATAATCTGGTAGGTATATACGCCCCTGCTGAGGTAATCCGCGTATATAAGAATATCTCCATCGCCGCGGTTTTCAATCTCCATCGTTTTTATGATGCGGCCTGTAATATCATGGAATTCAATCCGGGCTGATTGCACACTTTCAGGGAGGGTATAAGAAATTGTGGTTCGGTCAACAAACGGATTGGGATAATTCTGGCCCAGGTAAATGGCATCGGACAAAACGATGGACTGTGACATGCGTGCATTGCCCTTGAATTCCTTTGGGAATTGTTCCATAATACCATTTGCCAGAAAATCGGACATGGCAAGCACTTCATCATGGACAGCATCATACGCTGCAATATCTGCATCATAATCCTGGTTCAGCCTGGCCACAGCCTCATTGGCGGTAAGATCCAGGTGCATGTCCATCATTTCATCGAGCTCTGCTTCTTCGTAATTCGGATTGATTGAAACCAGGTAAGCAACAATGTCCTCGCCGTTTTCATACCATATCGCATTGGCTGCTGCGATGGATGCCGAATCACCCGTTTTCAATGCCACTAACAAATCGGCAGCTGTGGTAATATGAATAGTAAAGAGCGATGCAATAGAATCTCCAATGGTTTGGCCGTAAAAGACAGTAAAGGCATTTCCAATGTCCACCTGATTTTGTAACAGGCGGGCAACAGCCTGGTTGGTTCCGGGGAGGTTATCAATCACATTTAATATCACATTACGCGTCCAGGTGATATGATCTTCCCAAAGTTTTCGCATATCCGTTTTAAAATCACAGGCAGCCTTCCTGTTCGGAGAGTCAGCCCGGGCACTCACATTACATACTGCAACAAATGCAAGAATAAGAAGTAATGATTTTGTTTTCATCTCAGTAAATTTTAATGGTTAATACAATGCTTAATCGCAGGAGCGCCGGTATCATGCATACCGGAATAAACGATCCTGAAGGAGAAAAATCAGGAAAGGATGCTAGAAAATTCTGCTTGGTTTGTCCCACACCCTTCTCAAAATCAGAAAATAACAGATTTTGAGTTCAGAGTGAAAGCGCACAATAGACATGCCAATACCAATCCACATAAAAAATGAAGGTGTTTGCGTTTTCGTAAGGAAAATTCTTCTACAAAGGGGTTGTCCCTTCCACCTTGCAGGTCTTCGTCTGGCAAACTATATGGTTGAACCGGGAAAGGCTGCGAACACAAAAGTCTCGATATTAAGTATACATTCGTCTCTGACCTTATTCAACTCTATGCCTGATGCAAATTCTATGAGATACACTTCCATATTGATTTTACTCCTGGTTTCTTTCCGTTGTATGAGTCAATCCATTGACACATCCAGGTATCGTATTTCAGTCGAGTTGTCTGAGGAAGCCAATCGGTATTTTAAGAATGATGGGATTTGGTGCGGAGCCGATGGCGCCTCTTCGATTGATCTGGGTAATAATAGAATACTCTGGCTTTTCAGCGATGGATTCATTTGCTCAGATTCAACCCGCTCCCGGAAAAAATCGAAAATGATTCGAAACAGCGTTGCCATTCAGCGAGGTTACGATCTGAAAACTTCCTCCATCACCTATTACTGGGATAAAAGCGGTAAAGAAGCCAAGCCCTTCTTCACTTTGCCTGGAAATTATTGGGCATGGACGGGACATGGAGTGATGTTAAATGATAAGTTGATTATTTTTCTAATCAAGGAGCATGCTATTAAAGATAAATTGGGATTTGAAGCCTGCGGATGGTATATGGTGCTTGTTTCAAATCCGGAAGATGAGCCCTCTGAATGGAAAATGAAGTATGTAAAAGGCGCAGAAACTTTTGGAGTGATTGCCGGAGCTGCCGTTTTAAAGGACAGTAATTATGTTTACAGCTTTGGTGCTGTCGAACCTGATACCCATGAAGGATATTTGCTACGCTGGAAATCGGAAGCTGTACTTGCAGGAGATATTTCCAAACCCGAATGGTGCATCGACGGAAAATGGATTTTCAGAAAGTCAAAAGATCCGGTTCCGAAACCTTTATTTACGGGTGGTACAGAATTTTCAGTTCACTACGATTCGTTATTAAGGAAATACATCCAGGTGCAGTCGTTTGGATTCGGTGAAGGGACTATAGAACTCCGTATGGCTGACAGTATAAACGGGCAATGGACCAAGCCATTGTCATTTTATAAGCCTGAATATCCCGGGGTAAAGAAACCATTTATGTATTCCGCAAAATCGCATCCTGAGCTAAAGGCCGATGGGATGTATATTACCTATAATGTAAACAGCTTTGATTTCGGAGAACTGATAGAGAACCAGGATATTTATTTCCCGAAATTTATTTTAATCAAAATAACAGAAAATAAACCAAGGTAAACTCTATATAACCAGTTGAAATATTACATTTAAATTTCTAAACACTTCGACCATGAAAAAGACAATCCTGGCCATCCTCGCATTTGCCCTGACCTTTACGCTGGGCTACGCTTTCAATTCAATCACAACAAAAGAAAACGACAGCAAGTCCATTAAAAAAGTAACCGGCCTTGGCGGAATATTTTTCAAATGCAAGGACCCGGCGAAAATGAGAGAATGGTATCAAACGCATCTTGGGTTAAATACAAATCAATACGGTACTGTTTTCGAATGGCACCAGGGCGCCGACTCCACTAAAAAAGGTTATACCCAATGGAGTCCGTTCAAAGAAACAACAAAATACTTCGAACCCTCCACAAAGGACTACATGATCAATTACAGGGTCGCCGATATGGATGCGTTGGTAGCGGAATTGAAAAAAGGCGGTGTGACGATTGTAGACTCCATCGAAACGGTTGACTATGGCAAGTTTCTTCATATCCTTGACCTCGAGGGGAACAAAGTCGAACTCTGGGAACCCAACGACATTGAATTTGAGAAATTGGGAATCCAACTTGGGAGCAAGACAACAAAATAAACCCTGAAACAAGTGCAAGCTCTACCTCATGGTAGACCAAAGAATAAGGCAAGCTCCACTTGATGGCCTGCCATGAAGTAAAAGCGCAAGCTTTTTACTTCATGGGGAGGATCTTCACATTTGATGAGAATATTCCACTGTCCTTGACAATCCTTTTTTAGAAAGCAACTTGATGTTTATGCCAATTTGTTGGCTATCTGCCCATTTCCGCGCCTTGTAGATTGTTGGCACACTTTTTTAGTATGTAGGTTCAAGCAGCGCCGGGAACTATAAAACGAACGGCAAAAAGCTCAACCAATCAGGCTGTGATGAAACTCATTCCATCGGCCATGGTGAAGACCAAAGCAGCAGCGCTGATGATCGGCAGCACAGATTTCGGACACATGGATTATATCCCCTCCAAATTCTCATGCGAAGATCAGAATGTAAATCCTGTCATTGTACTCGATAATATTCCACCGGGAACTCAAAACTCCCGGTGGAATATTCTTTAATTGGATTGCCTGCAAACCTGATAGATGTTAAACAATTTTAAATCCAAACAAAATGGCACTTATTAAAGTTATTGAACTCCTGGCAGAATCTCCCAAAGGCTGGGAAGATGCGGCCAACACGGCAATCCGGGAAGCTTCCAAATCGGTTCGCAACATCCGCTCCATCTATATCCAGGAATTCAATGCCGAAGTTGAGAATGGAAAGATTTCGAAATACCGGCTCAACTGCAAAATAAGTTTTGAAAAAGAGTAAATACTGGATAGTGTAACCAGCGAAAAGCTTTGTACCTATTGGGTTTTTACTTATCGTTTGAAAATTATTCAACTCCTTCGGAGTTGTTGATGGTGTGATCTTTTATACCCCGAATTGCATCTGGCGTTATTCTAATTAAAGCCCATTCGGTCCTCTGCCAAGCTGCATAAGGATTACTAGGGGTGCGGTTTTTGTTTATGCCTTGAGCAGAAGCGGGCGATAAAGACCGTTCCCTTTTCCATGCAGACGCCATTTATTTTCTGGGTTTTCTTCAATGTCTTCGTACTTCTTATGCTGGCACTGGACTTGGGTGTTTTTCACCGGAAAGCCCATGTCATTGGTGTGAAGGAAGCCATGTACTGGACTTTGGGCTGGGTTACATTGGCCTTGAGTTTTAATGCCGGCATCTATTTCTGGCAAGGCAAGGAGCAGGCCATGGAATTCCTCACGGGGTATGTCATTGAAGAGGCTCTGAGTGTCGATAACATCTTTGTGTTCGTGTTTATCTTTTCCTATTTCAACATCCCGGCAAAGCACCAGCACAAAGTATTATTCTGGGGAATCATCGGGGTTTTGTTCATGCGTGCCGCATTTATTTTCGCCGGGGTTGCCCTCCTGGAAAAATTTCATGCCATGATCTATGTGTTTGGCGCCACGCTGTTATATGCGGGGTACAGGATGATGGTCCATGCCGGGAATCAAATTGTGCCGGAAAAAAACCCCGTAATCATGATCTTCAAGCGCATGATTCCAATCACAGATAAAATGCACAATGGAAATTTCTTTACAAAGATCGACGGTAAGAAATACGGAACACCCTTGTTGCTGGTCCTGCTGGTGGTTGAAACAACCGATATCTTATTTGCTGTTGACAGCATCCCAGCCATCTTGTCCATTACTCATGACCGGTTTATCGTTTATACCTCCAATGTGTTTGCCGTGCTCGGCTTGCGCTCTCTCTATTTTGCCATTGCCGGAATGATCGACAAATTCAAATACCTTACGAAGGGACTTGCTCTCATCCTGATCTTTGTCGGGGTGAAGATGATCGTACAGGATTTCTACCGGGTGCCTACGGGGTATGCGCTTTTGGTAATTGTTCTTATCCTTTTTACGAGCATAGTTATTTCCATGCGTGTTGTTAAAAAGGGAGCGGGATGAACAGGTGTGACGAGAGGAACTTAGTTTGCAAAAAAAACGCCACAGTTTCCGTTGGCGTTTTCAAACATGCTCCCTTTTGGAATAGAACCAATAGGATTTATGTCCAGTCTTTCCTGGTTCATTATTTTGTTACAATAATTTTTTCTACGTAAAGTTTTTCTTTTGTTTGAAATTGAAGAAAATAAACTCCGGCATTTACACCCGAAGCATCCCAAACCATTTTATTTTCTCCTGAGATATACATTTTATCGGCAAGCGTGGTTATTAACCTTCCATTCACGTCAAAAACTTTGAGAGACCCGGTTTGTGGATGTACTAAAGAAATGGTCACGGTGGTGGAATTTCTAACGGGATTAGGCTGAATCGAAAATCCAATGTCTCCTGCCTCTAAACCTGAAACGGATGTCGGTACAGCATCATACCTGGCAATGAAAATATCATAGGCTCCTGCAGGGCTAAGATTGGCTGTGTTTGTTCCCGGATCAAAGTCGGCTGTGCCTCCAAAGAACCCTGTGAGGTATGTGTTTCCGCCCCCATCGACGGCAATGGAAGTCCCCTCATCTTGTCCTGTACCGCCCACTGCCTTTGCCCAGAGATAATCGCCTGTTGAACTGTATTTGGCAAAGAAAATATCCTCCGATCCTGAGCTTGTGAGATTGGCTGTGCCTGCACCCGAGTCAAAGTCAACCGATCCTGTAAAGCCTCCCGTGATCCAGAAGTTTCCCCCGTCGTCCAAAGCAATGTCATCACCTACATCACTGCCTGTGCTGCCGATATTTTTTGCCCAAAGGTAATTACCTGATGCATCGTATTTAGCAATGAAAATATCAAAGGCGCCAGCGGAAGTGAGATTGGCTGTGCCGGCCCCCGGATCAAAGTCGGCCGTTTGCCAAAAGATTCCGGTTAAATACGTGTTGCCATTACCATCAACGGCAATGGCGCTTCCCACGTCCACCCAAGTTCCGCCGATGTTATGTGCCCACAGAAAATTACCTGATGCATCGTATTTAGCAATGAAAATATCAGATACTCCGACAGGGGTGAGAATAGCCATACCTGCACCTGGATCAAAGTCGGCAGCTCCCTGGAAATAGCCGGTGATATAAGAGTTTCCGCTTCCATCCAAGGTAACAGAATATGCCTCATCATTATTTGTGCTACCCATAGCTTTTGCCCAGAGATAATTGCCTGTTGAATTATATTTGGCTAAGAATATATCATGTGTTCCTAAAGCCGTGAGATTGGCCGTGCCTGCGCCAGGGTCAAAGTCCGTAGTTTCCCGAAAATACCCTGTCAAGTATAGATTACCACTGGCGTCCAATGTGATTTCATTACCCGTATCATAATCAACACCGCCAATACTCTTTGCCCATTGGTAATTACCTGATGAATTAAATTGTGCAAGGAATATATCTCCCAGTCCTATGGAAGTGAGATTGGCTGTAGCCGCTCCCGGGTCAAAGTCGACCGTTCCATAATATTCTCCCGTGACATATGCGTTGCCATTGACATCTACAGCAAGGCCAAGGCCCCTGTCTGTGTCAGTGCTTCCTATGCGTTTTGCCCAGAGGAAATTACCCGAAGTATCGTATTTGGCGATGAAAATATCGTCATCTCCTGTAGAAGTGAGAATTGCAATCCCCGCACCCGGATCAAAGTCAGCCGTGCCGCTAAAGTATCCGATGACATACGAGTTTCCACTGCCGTCCACCTTTATGTCCTGGCCCCAGTCATTACCTGTACTCCCCATGTTTTTTGCCCAAACATAATTTTGAGCATGAGCAGCATTAATAATAAATACCTGGATACTCAAAAACAAAATGCGAATGAGAATGCGGTTCTTCATAGATTTGTTTATTTAGTACAAGACAAAAAAGGAAAAACTATAGCAATATACCAAGTATGACGGATATGACAAGTCAGTTGTTACATCCTGAATAGCGACCCGTGCGGCAAAAAGTTAATGTCAGTAGGACAAACTAACCAGGCCACAAAGTTGAAGATACAAAAAACACAAAACGTATCCGCGAAATCCTCTTTTTGCTCTTAGTGCGTTGTTCCTTTGTGTGCTTTGTGGTTAATGAGAATCATGAATCTTTGGAAAAGGTAATATTGTTATTACGATTCAAGTTTTAAAAACTGACCGCAGAGAAGAGTGTGTTGCTAAAAAGGAAGCAGCTTGAGCAGGATGGTGATTTACCATTATTTGACTCATTGCCATATCATCCGTGCAAGGCATTTCATCATTATTATTAACTTGCTCCACGCACACATAAAAGAAATATGCGACGGTATCTCACCCTTCTGCTTGCTTTGTTTTCCCAGCATGCATTTTCACAGCTTGTAAGGCTCGCCATTCCCTTAGTCGGCATTGCCGTTATGCTCTCATGTCAAGCCAGGGCAGCGGAGCCGGTTATGCTGCTGAAAAAATATTTTCCGACAGAAGACATTGCGGTACATTCCAGGAAGTACGTCGGCTTCAATGAGGAGAAGTCTGACTTCAGCAAGTACAATCCCGTCTCCCTTTTCTTTAACGGGTCGATGTATATATACCAGAAGACACTGTCTGAGCAGATCGCCGCACAATGTACATTTACACCATCCTGCTCGGAATTCAGTAAAGCGCTGATCCGCCGGTACGGATTGTTCAAAGGAGTTTTTCTTACAGCGGACAGGCTGATGCGTTGTAACGGCAACGCCGGCGAAGATTACCCGCCTTCTTTTAGGGACAGGCATACAGGTAAGTTGAAAGATTCGTTAGATCTATATCAATGGCGAATCGAATACTAATATTGCTTTTCACCATTCTTTCTTTTTGTTGCCGGGCACAGACGGTTTCCTTTCAACAGGAAATGCCTTTCCTGGCTCATCTTGATTCGCTGAAAGCCATGGATGAAAAAATGGCTTACTTAGAATTCCTCTTTACAGATTCTTTAAACGGGGAGAATGACAGCCTGTCCCTGGAAATGGCTCGTACCTGTTTTGCGGTAAATAAATTTGAAAAGGCGCTGCTTTATTTTTTGTCGGTGCATATTGCTATTGAAGACAATACGGATCAAAGAAAATTCGGGTTGAGTCTTTTAAAAAATAAATCGTACAGGAAGTACCCGGAGTTTAATAAATCCTGGAACATAAGCGGCGACAGTGTCCTGGTTATCCAGGCTATGTCGGCGGCCGTCCTCGCCGATCCGGATAACGAAGCGGCGCGATTAAATTTAAGAACCAGGATGCCCATCCAGGTCCCTGAAAATGACTTACAGAAAAAATCACCGTTGCTGGCAGGCATTTATTCGGCCGTAATCCCCGGATCCGGAAAATATTATTGCGGCAAAAAAAACCAGTTCCTGACCGCCTTCCTCCCGACCCTAGCGCTGGGCATACAGACCTATGAAGCTGGAACCAAGGGAGGAATGGGGTCCGCCCGGTTTATCGTTTCCGGCATCCTGTTTTCTTTTTTCTATTTCGGAAACATCTGGGGCAGTGTTCTCGAAGCCAAAAATCATCACATTCAAAATTACAGAGAATTTGAAAATGAAATACTGGATTATAACAGCACTCTTGTTTATCAGCAGTGAGGTATTCGCGCTAGTCACCGACAGCCTGTCCCTTTCGCTTGCCCTTGTTGAAAAGAAAATCTTTCAAACACAGGACCCACTGCGGGTTAATGAACTCCTGGTGGCGAAGAGCGACATTGAAGTGGATAACAACCGACCGGAAGATGCTATCCGTACTCTTCGTCGAATCGACACGCTGCATTTTTCAACTGGCAGCTACAACGCATATTATTTCAAACTATCGCTGGCTAGTATCCTATCAACGCAGTTTGACCAGGCATTGGAGGAACTCAGCCGAATCCGTCCACAAAACGACAGCGAACTAAGCGAAATCCGTTTTCTCACCGTTTTCATTTTAAATGAAATGGAAAATTTTGAAGACTGCAACGCCGCGCTTATACGAGACAGCATGGCATCAACATGTACGGCTGTTTCACCCACGTCCATACCCTTGCATCCTGCCTACAAAGATCCCGGCAAGGCATTTCGGCTGTCTTCCTTTCTGCCCGGTGCAGGACAAACGTACGCGGGTCATTTCGGCAAGGGCCTATTGTCCTTTGCCCTCACTGCCGGGTTTATGACATTCGGCGTTTACAATTTTATCGACGGATATTACGCCATGTCTGTGGTCTCCGGACTGTTCCCTGCTCTCAAATTCTACCAGGGTGGAAAAAGGCTTTCGGAGAGCCTGGCTTTAAAATACAATTCGGAAAAAACAATGGAATTGAAACGGCTATACCGTTCTCAAATCTACATGCTGAACGACTGCAAGTGAATTCAGGCCTGGCTTACTTTTCGTTAAATAATCTAAGAGTTTTATCCACCGTCTCGGGCAAGTTGTATTCAGTCATCGTGTGATAAGAGTATTCCATCTGTTCATAATAGATGGCTTTGGTCTCGTTCTTTACATCCGCATAGCAGTAATACACACCATAAAAATTGTCCGATTGGCCGGTGAGCAGCGTATACAGGAAATGATCCGTCTGGTATGCGAGTACATCCAGGTACTGTACTGAACGGATATTGTTATTACGGAAAATATACCAAAGATCGGGGTTAAGGGAAAACAGTGCTTTGAATGAATTGTCCCTGGCTACATAGTTTTCTTTAAAGCGGTTCGGGTCATTGAATGTTTTGGTCAGCAGGTTCTGGGCCGATAAAATGGATTGTTGTAGATGGCTCAATTCAACGAACTGCCTGAAATTGGTTTGCTTTAATTCATTTTCGTCAACGTACTCCTTGCCTTTGTATTTCCAGGCCATCATCCTTTTTATGGATGCGCTGTAACCTGGCCTGGCGTCAATGGAGCGGAAATACTCCGTTCTGAATTTAACTCCTTCTCCTGACGTCAGGGCCATATCACTAAAAATCACCAGCTTTCTTCTATTCCCCGATAGCGACTCGAGCAGCCTATCCTCGCGCAAGGCACGGGCATATTCCGTATATCGCATGTTCGGTTTTTCAAGGTATTTGTCCAGGTAAAAATTCCGCAGGGGAATGGTGTCGTTATTCCTTAAGGCGATCGGCAAATAGTCTTCGGTATAATTCATGTCGATGGCCATGTCCGCAAAAAAGTTAAAGGCCTCATCCCAGGTTTCAAAGGCCACGTTTTTGGAATCGGTCAGCGGAGACTTTTTTATTTGTTTATAGTCGTTGGTATCCCTGACCTGTGCATGCAAATTGTGCAGGATGCCATGGCCTTTTGGGAAAATACCGTCCCTGAGATCTTCTGTCAGAAAGGCCTTATCAGCCAGTTTTTTATTGGCCTCAAATCCCCGCCGCATGCTTTCCAGCAGGTAATAGATATAAAGCCTGTCGCCTTCCAGGAGGTAATAGGAAAATGCTCTGCTGGTACATTCATGAAATTCAAATTCCGACAAAAGGATATCCAGCGATTCGACCCGCGATTGTTTCTGCAACTTCTTAAACACACTTTTCTCAGCAGTTATAAATTCCCTGGATCCGGGGCGATTGTGTTTCAGGATGTTGTTTGTAAAGAACCGGATCCTGCTTAACTCATCCGGGTGTGAAGAGAGTACCAGGTCTTCCATCCTGTCCAGCGAATCCCCCGACACGGCATCCTCATTTTTAAGAGCCATGCTGATCCGGGCCGAACGGGCCTTTGAATAGGAACCTTCGGTAAAGCCCTTAAGTTTGTAAAAACTTCCGATCACAAAGTTAATATCGTAGCCTGCATTGGCGGCGAGTATGGCCCCAAGGCTATCGGCGGTACTCTCCTGTTCCTTGTTGTAATCGGCTAGCTCCAGGTCATAGCTGTGGTATCGGTTCTTCTTCTTTTCCTTTTCAATCGCTATTTCCTTCCTTTTGTTATACGTCAGGACTGCATCTCTTTTCAGGTAGTGGCTGAGTTCATGGCCCAGGATAAAAGCCACGGCCGCCTCATTGGTCAGTTCAGCAAAAAAGGAGACGTTAAAGAATATGCTTCCGTCATGTAAACAAAATGCATTGAAGTCGGAGCTTCGTGCAGGAAAAACGTGAATACGGGGATTGTTTTTGCAGGAGTCCGGCATAATTTTGTCCAAGACCTTATTGAGATAGGTTTCCATTTCGTCCCAGCCCAGGTAAACCTCTCCGGACTGTATACTGCGAACCTTAAATACCGTCACTTGCTCGGCGAACTCTTCCATCCTGTTTTCCGGCACAAGGTGCATGAACTCCTTTTGTGTTACGTCGTATTCTTTATGCACGTCAAAGATGTACGATGCCGGCAACTTATCAGGGAACTGTATAGGCGAAGGCTCTTCCTGCGCGTTCACCTGGAAAAATAAATGACAAAGCCCGATAAATAAAACCGCTCTCTTCATGCAGGTTACCGATAGGATACTTTATTCAGGAAGAAGACGGCACGTTTTTCCTTTTTGCCCTTCTCGTTTTTCTTCTCCAGGTTTTGGTAGCCATAGGCAATGAAGTAGTTGCCATACCAATAGGAAATATTGCTGGAACTTTTGGCAACTTTTTCGTCAGTGCCGGTAAATATCTTGACAGAGGCTGCGGATTCTTCGAGTGTTTCACCGTTAAGCACCTTCGATTTGATCTCGCCGTCTGTGGCATACACCATGACGATTTTCTCGTTGCCAGGATTCTGCAGCACCTTCACTTGTTCGCGTAATAGCCAGGTCATTTGACCGGAGAGCCGGAGGGTCGTATTCCATTTCATATCGCCACCCTTGTCGAAACCGCCGACCAGGGCGTAATCGTACTTCCATCCGTCGAAGACCCGGCGTGTATGATTTTCCCATTTGCCGTTATTATAAGTCTGGTAAGATTCCGAATGATAGACTGAATGATAGGCCTCGCCGATCATAATATACTGGTCGCCATGGGCGATGATACGGTGCGGCAGAATATTGTAGCTGAATTGCGCTTCCGCCTTGGCTTTTTTCTTGTCGCTTTTATGCTCAACTTCCTTTTTCGCGACTTCAACCTGGTCGCTGATATCGGCAAACTTGGAGAAGGGATAGAATTGCTGAAAAGTCTGAGCCGTTCCTGAAATTCTTACGATGTACATACCGGTCGAAGCTGGCATGGCATTCCGTTCTTTGCGTGGAATGCCGAATAGCAGCGGGTCTTTGGGATCCCTCTTGGCATATGTGCCGATGACGATTTTATCCGTTGCGCTCACCGCCTGTACCTGTGCATTCAGAAGGTAGTAGTTGTTGGTGCCCTTGATCGTTGTGGGTTTTCCTGGGGATCCGCTCGAATTCAATTCGCAAACCATAACACGTCGGTCGACGGGCAGCGGCGCATCCAGTGCCGTACAGAGTATTTTTTTCTGCGTCGAATCGTAATCCAGCGCCAGCACTTCTCCCTGGTTGGAAATCGGCAATTTGATTTCATTCACCCCCTTTGAAGTAATCTTCACCAGGTAAGGAAATACATCGAAGCGCTTTTTGCCGCCGATAAAGCAGGTAATCATGGCCAGGCAAACTGCAGATCTCACTTGTGATTTTGTGGGAACAATGGAGCCGCCGATGTACAGGTCGCCATTAATCGATTTCATGAAATTCATGTGCATTTTTTGAGCGAACTCCCCCGTACGTCGGTTCATGCTTTTGGCATGGATATCGAGATCCACAATTTCGAATTTTCCAAGGTATCCGTCCATGACAGGAAAATTCGGAACTGCATCTGCCTTGCCGAACAGGATGTAAATATGTCCTGCTGTCTCATCGTAATAGTAGTCGCCATAGTCGAGCTTTGAATCCACGGTGAATGTATTGCTGGCTGTTTCCTCGAACTCCGTACTGTAAGTGCTCCACAACCATTCTGTCATCCCGTTTTTCTTATCCGGTGACGGGTATATGATGCTGACCCCGAGATTGCCGGTAGGAATCATGTAGTAAACTTCTGAGGATTTGGCAGCTTGGAATTCTTTTCGCAAGGGCTTTTCGCTGACGGCTTTAGTCGCATCAGTATTCGCTTTTGTCTTTTGTGTCGAATCGGCAACGGTTGCAGGAACTGGTTTAGTGGTACTTTTTTTCCGTGTTGACTGAGCCTGTATTGTAAAAACATTCAAAACAAGGGCTGCGATTAAGAGAAATCGTGTATTCTGGTTCATATATGTGGATTAGTGGTTCGCAATATATTAAAAAAGATACCGCGACAAAAAATAGTTCCGGGAAGGGTGGTGATAAAATTAGGTGTTAAAACTTCTGATTCTTTGACTGCTATCAGTGGCTAATCGAACAAACCTCAAAAGGCAAAAAGTTGAAGACACAAAGAAAACACAAAGGGTATCCCCGAAATTCTCTTTGTGCTCTTAGGGCGTTGTTCCTTTGTGTGCTTTGTGGTTATAAAAAAATTCCCCACGGACTCAAGATCTCAAAAAAGAAACCGCAGAGATTAAAAGACAAACCACAAAGGGCACAAAGTTGAAGACACAAAAAGAGCACAAAGGGTATCGGTGAAATCCTCTTTGTGCTCTTAGAGCGTTGTTCCTTTGTGTGCTTTGTGGTTAAAGAAAATATTAAAAGGACCTATTCGTAAATTCGTACTGATTGGTAATTAGTACCGCTTATACAAGTTCGATGTCGAATTGTACCAGGTCGACGAACTGCTGCACGCGTTCTTCCACTTCGGATTGTGTGAGGCTGAGCATGCGCTCCAGGCCGAATTTTTCTACGCAGAAAGAAGCCATGGCCGAACCATAAATGATACCGCGTTTCATGTTGTCGAAAGAGATGTCGCGGGTCTGTGCCAGGTAACCGATAAAGCCACCTGCAAACGTATCGCCGGCACCTGTTGGATCGAAGACTTCTTCCAGTGGCAGGGCGGGAGCAAAAAAGACCTGTTCTTTATTAAAGAGCAGGGCTCCGTGTTCGCCTTTTTTAATGATGAGGTAGCGGGGACCCATGGCCAGGATTTTCTGGGCGGCTTTCACAAGCGAATATTCGTTGGTAAGCTGGCGGGCTTCGGAGTCGTTGACGGTAAGTACATCGACGAGGGCAATCGTTTCCATCAGGGAATCCCACTGGGTTTCCATCCAGAAGTTCATGGTATCCATGACGATAAGTTTCGGCCGTTTGCGAAGACGTTCGATCACGGATTTCTGTAGACTTGGCATCAGGTTGCTGAGCATCAAAAATTCGCAGTCCTGGTATGATTCCGGGATCACAGGATCGAAGTCAAGCAATACATTGAGCTGGGTATCAAGGGTATCGCGGGTATTCATATCGATATGATACTTCCCCGACCAAAAGAAAGACTTCTGGCCATTTTTAACCTGGAGACCTTCTGTCTTGATGCCTTTTTTATTCAGGTCTTCAACGAAGGCTGTAGGAAAATCGTCGCCCACAACAGATACCAGTTTGATGTTTTTGGTGAAAAAGGAGGCTGCCATACCAGAATAGGTGGCTGCTCCGCCGATAATTTTGTCTGTTTTTCCGAAAGGTGTTTCGATGGCATCGAATGCCACCGTGCCGACTACAACTAAGCTCATGGGGTTATTATTTTGCACGAAGATATTGGAACTTTCTTTAAGTTTCTTGAAACCCGAAGGGTTGACATTATTATAGTACAACGTTTGGTATCAGGCACAACCCTGAAAGGGTGATATAATAAGGCTGCCAGATGCTGGAAGACGAACAAAATTCGGCTCATTTGAAGTAATGAAAATGGAATTCAATAGACATAGAGGGGTAGTACATTGGGGATATAAATAATCGAGTTTTTGCCCAAAAACATTGCATCTTTCTCAAAAGTTCTTACTTTTGTCGCCCCCAAAGAAAACTCTTTGACTGCATGCTTTATTCCCCCAAAACACGGGGGAAGGCTCAAGCGAAAAGCCGGAGTGGTCTTCTCCAGTATCCCTACGGGACCTAGAGAAGGAACATTCCTCCTTAGCTCAGCTGGTTAGAGCATCTGACTGTTAATCAGAGGGTCCCTGGTTCGAGTCCAGGAGGGGGAGCGAAGGAGTCTTGCATTAGCAGGACTCCTTTTTTATTTGGCAGAACAATAGATCCCTGCCCCGAGGCTTCAGGGGGCGAGTCAATTGGGGGAGCGTTAGCTGACGTCCAGTGACGTCCAAAGAGGTCCAAAATCAATTTGGACCTCTTTTTTTGACTTTTTTCAAGGTTGAACCTCGCCTGAAATGTCGTTCGGAATCAAATAAATTTCCCCCTGAGCTTCAACCGCATTTTGGAAGTGCTGTTTGGGAAAATTATGGGTTTGGGGGGCTAGCGATTGGATTCTAAAAACGCTTAAAAATGACGTAAGACGGAGCCGAAATTGGCCGACTTTCCGCATGAAATTGACCCTTGCTTTCCGGGCCAAAGTCACCCCACCTGGGTTGTCTTAAAGAAGTTTGATATGATTATTAGTGAAACAAAATTTTCACGACTCCTTCGACAAGCTCAGGAGTCCTGGGCCTGTCGAAGGGCAGTTTAAAATTTAACTATCATGGTTAGCACGTTGCATGTCCAGGACAGCTGTTCCCGTTGTGCGTGCAGTTTAGGGTGCATTTTTTGGAGTTGCCGCCGCACCCATTGTGTGATTGGCACAACCCCCCCTGTGTATACTGACCACCAATTTTGCTATTCAGTTCTGAGGGATCCAGATTTGAAATTGTCTTTTTGGAGAGACAGAGTTTTTTGAGTTGCTTTTTCATTTTTTTGGTTTAAATTATTAGCAAGTATAACATGTGTTGTGACCGGCACAAGTGTTTCCTTTTTGCGTGCACTTTAGGGTACGACAGGGTCCGCCGGCACAAGTATGAAGATTAGAATAATTACCTGAAGTACCCCCTCCGATAAAACGATTCATTTCAGAAAACTTTAAATTAGAAATAGTTTTTTTAGAAAGGCTGAGTTTTTTTGTTTGCTTTTTCATTTTGGTTTGGAATTATTAATGGGACAAATGTTTTACTGCAGTAGCTCCCTTCGACAAGCCGAGGGAACGCAGCGTGCGTTAGACGCAGGCCGCTTTGCAGGTTTGTTGATTGTTTGTGCAATTTTTGGATTTACCATACCAGGAGTAATTAAGATTTCCCCCAAATACATGACTCATTTCAAGAGAATTGAGATTAGAAATTGTCTTTTTGCCAATTCTCAGTTTTTTGATTTGCTTTTTCATTTTAATTAGATTTATTAATGTTTAACACAATTCTGGTTTGCAGAACCAAAGGTGCGGCAGGATAACGCTCCCGTCAATAGCTTAATCCGGTTGATTTGCACGCCCATAAACCACAGGAATATGGGGGTTTCCAATGCGCGAAATCCGACTATCTTTGGTTTATGGACAAGTGGCCTCGTTACATGAAAAACATCCTTGCCTTATCGGCATTGTTTTTCTTTTTGGCAGCGCGGTCCCAACAGGTTCCGTTTCCCTACAATCAGATAGAGCGCCTCACTATGGAAAACGGGCTTTCACACAATAATGTCTATGATATTCTCCGTGACAAAAACGGGTTCATGTGGATCCTGACTTTAAACGGGCTGGACAGGTATGACGGTTATTCATGCAAACATTACGCTTACCCGGGATTCTTTTTCAAATTGGAGGAAGACAGCAGGGGATTCTTATGGTTATGTGATGAGAATGCAGGCGTCAGCAGCTTCAATCCGGTCACCGGAAAATTTACGCAGTACAGGCATCTGGCAGGGAACAGCAATTCCATCAGTGATGACCGGTGTTTCAGCGTGCTTCCGGATAAAAATTTCGTCTGGATTCCCACACACAACGGCCTTGATAAGCTGGATCTGTCAACCGGTGCATTTATCCACTACAAGCATAACCCGAACACGACTTCCATCCGCAGCAATTTCGTCACCAGCTGCTGCCTTGACGAAAATGGAAAAGTATGGGTTACAACAGATGAACCTGGCATTGATTGTCTCGATCCATCAACAGGGAATGTGCAGCATTATGATTTTGGCAGCAAGTCGTCAATGACCAGCGATGCCACCTCGGGAATTTATGGCGTGAAAAAGGGAAAGAACGGAAACCTCTGGATCGCTGGCCGCGAAAATACATTCTTTTGTTACAATACAAGGACTGGTAAGTGCCAGCAATTTTATTTCCCGGGCACAATGAGTGTAAAGGGAAAAGGCCAGGCCACTTGTTTTCTTACAGAAGATACAAAGGGAAATCTCTGGTTTATGTCTGAAACCGGGGGCTTGTGTCATTTCGATCCCCGCTCAGGTGCTTATTCTATTCTTGATGAAGTAAAGTCACTGAATACACCGCTTGGCGTGCCGATCAATTTTTTTGAAGACAATAACCGGGAGATGTGGATGGCAACAGAGTATGGGGTTTTCATCGTTCATAACGGAACTGAAAATTTTGTTTCGTACAGTCACGGATCCAATCCTTCTTCGCTCAGCTCGGATGTTATCTGGTCGTTCTTGCAGGACACCAAACGCAATATTTATGTCGGTTCTGAAAATGTAGATCTCTTTGACGCTAAAACGAATTCTTTCTCCAAGATCAACATAGCATCAGGAGGCAGGGAAAAAGGAAATTACGTGTGGATGATGTACGAAGACGATAAGCATATTCTGTGGTTTGCGACAATGAACGGCTTGGTTTCTTATGACCCGTTCACAAAAAAATATGCCTGGTATGTTTATGACCCGGCGGACTCCACTTCTGTTTCTGCGCAGTCTGTAACGGGCATTATCCAGGATGCCAATGGAAAATACTGGTGTACGACGTGGGGCGGAGGGCTCAATGAATTCAACCCGGCAACCGGGAAATTCAGGTCGTTAAAAAAGGACGGAAGGAAGAACTCCCTAAGCACGAACAGCCTTTCGATGATGATGCTTGATGCGAAAGGTATTCTGTACATGGGCGGCTGGAAGGGAGGTTTGATCCTGTTTGATCCGGCAACTAAGCAGTTCAAATCTTACCTCCACGATGAAGACGATCCGGAATCGATCAGCTCGGATATTGTCACTGGTTTTGTTCCCGGGAAGGACGGGATTGTCTGGGTAACGACCAATGGCGGAGGCTTGAATGCCTTTCAGCCATCTTCGGGAAAGTTCAGGTCGTTCACGGTGAAAGACGGCCTGCGATCGGATGGCTTAAGTGGCATCCTGGAAGACAACGGGGATTTCTGGATAACCTGCTCCAAAGGCATCATCCGGTTCAGCCCACCCAAGAAACCCTTTGATCAATCGGCGACGTTCAATTTCCGCAATTATGATGTCAGCGACGGCGTTCCATCCAACAACTCATTCTGTTTTGCGCTCTTAAAGGATAAGGACGGAAAGATTTTCGTCGGCACGCAGGACAAAGGGTTTTACACTTTTAAGCCGGCCTCGCTTACCCATAATTCGTTTGTGCCCCCTGTTTATGTTTCAGGCATCAACATTTACAATAAGCCTGTCATTGCTTTTGCATCCGACTCTATTTTAAAGGAACCTGTCGAGCATGCGCGTCACCTGGATCTTGACTACAGGCAAAACGAGATCTCTTTTGAATTTACAGCCCTGAATTACGATCATCCGGAAAAGAACCAGTATGAATACATGCTTGAAGGATATGACATAACCTGGATCCGCACCGACGCGAAGAAGCGCTATGCCTATTATACGAACCTTGAGCCCGCTGAATATGTATTCAAAGTTAGAGGAAGCAACAATGACGGGATCTGGAACATGAGTCCGGCGACACTAAGCATCAGCATCTCGCCGCCCTTCTGGAAAACAGGGTGGTTCAGGATCCTGGTCGCGCTGGCTGTGGTCGGGGCAGCCTATGCGTTCTACCGGTACAGGATTGGCCAGGTGCTGCTCCTCCAGCGCATCAGGAACAAAATAGCCGCAGATCTTCACGATGATATCGGGTCCACACTGAACAGCATTTCCATCTACAGCGGTCTTGCAAAAAAGGATCCGTCGCAGACGCAGTCGGCGCTGGACATGATTGGCGAGAGCTCGCGGAAAGTGATCGAAAGCATGAGCGATATCGTCTGGTCGATCAACCCGGAAAACGACAGCTTCGACAAGATCATCCTGCGGATGCGATCGCTGAGCTACCACCTGCTGAACGCCACGCAAATCGAATTCACCTTCCGCGCCGACGAATCGCTTGACCAGGTAAAGCTGCCCATGGAAAAGCGTAGGAATTTTTATCTTATCTTTAAGGAAGTACTCAACAACCTGGTGAAATACTCTCGTGCCTCCCGCGCCTCCGTGCTGCTGACCTGCGACGAAAGGTTCGTAACATGTATTATACGGGATGATGGTGTCGGATTTGATACATCACTTCAGTTCAACGGCAACGGACTGAACAACATCAGAAAACGAGCAACAGAAATGAATGCCCAGCTCCATATTGAATCTGCCATTGGAAAGGGCACGAACATAGAACTTAACCTTAAATTATAAATTTAGCGCGCTGGCGCCTCTACGGTGAATACTATACGTGTAGCTATATTCGAAGACAATGCCCAACTGAGGGAGGGTCTGTTTAAACTCGTTGAAGCCAGTGAGGGCTTCACCTGTGTCGGGGCTTTTGCCAATGGCGTTGACGCGGTGCGCCAGACCATGTCCACCCGACCCGACGTCATCCTGATGGATATCGAAATGCCTATCGTCAACGGCATTGACGCTGTCAAAGAATTAAGAGAGAATTTCCCGGACATCAAGATCCTGATGGAAACGATTTTCGAGGATGACGAAAAAATATTCAATTCCCTTTGCAATGGCGCCAATGGCTATATATTAAAGAATACACCGCCGGATGATATCATGAGAGCCATCCGGGAGATCTATGAGGGAGGCGCACCCATGTCACCCATCGTGGCGGCCAAGGTGCTGAAGATGTTTAAGCACCATGTCTCCACCGGATCGAATGACAACAATTTGTCTACGCGGGAGAAGGAGATCCTGAAATGCCTGGTAGATGGAATGAGTTACAAGCTCATCGCTGCAACGTGTTTCATCAGCATCGACACTGTGAGTGGGCACATAAAAAATATTTACAGAAAACTCGAAGTACATTCGAAAGGTGCTGCTATTGCAAAGGCAATAAGGGGCAAAATTGTTTAGTAGAAAGCCGTTAGTAGCTAGTAGCCAGTAATTTGAAAAATTCTGCGTCTCTCCGCTTCTGCGGTAAAATCCTATTTGTGCCGGCAGGAAATGATTTCACCTGTCCTGAGGCGTAGGCTTCCTTGTTTAGTAGCGTATGAAATAAGCCTTCTGGGGTTGTCATTCGATAGATAATAGGTGCTCAAAGTTCGGCAATTGCAGATTAACACTTTCGAGCAGGTGAAGAGCTGAAGGATCATAGTGAATATCTATAAAAGCGGGGCTCTCAAATCCTGCACAGCGTATGGCATCTTTAGCGACTCATACAAACGTATCAACTCATTGAATATCACCAAATCATCCCTGAACCGGTTCGATACTTTTTGGACTTGGGGAGCAATGGCCGGTCTAAACAGACCGGCCATTTGTATTATAAAGTGCACTTGCCTTGCCTTGGCTCGACTCCGATTACGATCAACCACTCCCGCTGATGACGCGCAAAAATTCTTCCTTTTTCCTTCGTGACACATCCAGGGATGTTCCATCTTTCATCACCACATACCCGCCGTCGCCTTTGACATATCGTTGTAAGAACTTTAAATTGATGAGATGGGACTGGTGTATCCGGAAGAATGTATTTCCTGCAAGCATCTCTTCCACATCCTTCAGCGTTTTGGAAACAAGAATTTTCTCCTTCGTGATGAGTGAAATTTCAGTATAGTTGTCATCGGCGCGGCAATTGACAATTTCATTTATTTCGATGAAGAGGAATCCTTCCAGCGTAGGCACGGACAGTTTTCCCAGTTGCTCTTGCTGCGAACGGATATTTTCCAGGAAGGACTTCATTTTTAGATTGTACTCCCCGCGGTTTTGTTTTTGCATCGCTTTTTGTACAGCATTTTGCAGCTCTTCTGCATCCACGGGTTTCAGCAAATAGTCCAACGCACTGAACCGAATGGCTTTGAGAGCATACTTATCATGTGCGGTCACGAAAATCACATTCACATCCGATTCCTCAAGCTTCGTCAGCATATCAAACCCACTCATGCCTGGCATCTGGATATCGAGAAATATCAATTCCGGATGATGCATTCTTATCTGTTCAAGGCCGTCCACCGGACTTTCACTCATGGCAACAATTTTTACTTCGGGACAGTACCGCTCCAATGCCATGCGCAATGCGTCGCGTGCATCGGGTTCATCGTCAACAATGATGGCTTTCATATGTTAGAATTTAAGAGATTCATTCGTAGAACAGCATCATGGAAATCATGCCTTGCGTCTTCATAAAGGTATGGTCAGCTCCACCTGCGTTCCCGATGCAATGCCACCCTCATACAGATCCGTAATTTTCACTTCCGGCTTTTTGTTCTTTGCAATGGAAAGCAAATGCATGCGTTCTTCCGTCACACGTATGCCCATGCTTTTTTGGTTTAAGATCTTCGTCTCTTTTAGCTCTTTCGCCTTTACGCGACCGATGCCATTGTCACGGATAACACAATGCAGGTAATCTCCCCCATGATTTTTTTTAACCGTCATCGAAATTTTCAACTCCCCCTTTCCTTCCTTCGGCAGCAGCCCATGCCAGATGGCATTCTCTACATAGGGTTGTATTAGCATGGAAGGAATTTCAATATCGGCGGTAACGATGTGTTCGTCGACATGAATCTCGTATTCAAATTTTGTTTTAAAGCGATTTGATTCCATTTCCAGGTAGCCGTCCAGCATTTCCAATTCGCTGAAAAGGGAAATGACTTGTTGCTCCGAGTTTTCCAGGATCAACCGGATGAGCTTTGAAAACTTGGATAAATAGCGTGACGCCTTTTCCGTATCATTTTCCAATATGAATTTATTGATGGAATTGAGGCAGTTGAAAATAAAATGCGGATTCATCTGCGCCCTCAGCGCCTTCATCTCCACTTCGGCCAGTTGTTTGTTAAACTCTGTTTTTTGCTTTTCTTCACTGCGTATCACCCTTACCCTGCGGACGACAATCCAATAAATACAACCGCCGATAAAAAGCAACAACAGTGTCCTGAACCACCATGTTTTCCAATACGGCGGAAGTATCGTAAACGAGAGAGCATCCATTTCAGTGCTGTGGTCCCCAAGCGATGCCTTTAATTTGAAGACATAATCGCCGGGACCCAGATTGGAATAGCTTGCAAATCGCTTGCTGCCGGCATCATTCCATTCCTTATCCAAACCTTCGAGCAAATAATAAAATTTTGCCTCGTTACCGTCTTTAAAATTAACACTGGTATATTCAATGCTAATGTAATTCTGGTTGTAATCAAGCTGCAACGGACTGAATAAATTCATCGCCGTGTCTTTTCCATTGATTTGGACCTTCTGAATATAAAGCTTTTGGGCGGACGCTTTTTCGTTCACCTTATCCGGGTTAAAGTAAACAACTGCATATGAGGTCAGGAGGTAAACAAGATTTCCAGCGGAATCAAAAAAAGAAGCGCGCATAAATTCATTGTCAGGCAAGCCATCGGTCGTGTTAAAGTTCTTGAATTTTTTTTCCCTGGGGTTGAACATGGAAAGTCCGTCCTGCGTTCCAATCCATATATTCCCATTGGCATCGCGCGCAAGCGATTTGGTAATTTCATTGCACAATCCATCCTGCCTCTTGTAAAGTATTTCATTGCCCGTGCCATAATTGTAATGTCTCAAGCCATAGCCCAGCAAAGAAGTAAGCCAGACGTTATTGCCTGAATCCGGTAATAAATCACCAATCCACTCCGTAATCGTTGCCTTTTGATATTTCGCTTTCGGAAAACCAGTCATTGCATTTTCAGTCCTGTTCCATAGCACAAACCAATGTTCCCCTACGGTGGACAACAAAATGTTACCGTTTTTTTCTTCTCTTAGCCTGGACACATACGACTTGGAAAATTTTTTTTCTCCGGCTTTATTCTCGGTGGGTGCATAATACTTAGTAAGCTTTTTGTCTTTCGAAGAATAATGAACCAACATTATTCTCCTCCGGAATCCGAACCAATAATCGCCATACGAATCCTGGTGAATGGCGGTGACTTCCTCCTGCGGAAGTTCACTGAAAATCCCAGACGGACGGGTTAAGTTATTCTTGTCCGGATTGTAAATGAAAAATCCGCTGAACGTTCCTACCCAAATGGTTTTATGGTTGTCAACAAGCAACCGCACAATTACATTTTCGTGGGACCGGTTATTGCTTTTGCAATGTTTCACCTTTCCTGTACTGCGGTTCAAAAAGAAAAGCCCGTTTGTTTCAGTCCCGGCAAGCAGCCCTGTTGAATCAACCAAAGCAAAACTCAATAGCTGCGGATAAGGTTCATTCTTATTCATTCTGAATTCATCAGAGAAATAATGAAATGGTGTTTTGTTGAGGACCGTTTTTGAGAGGCCATTGTAGGTTGAAATCCAAAGATTTCCATCAACATCCACAAGCATTTTGACTGTTTCATCCGATGAAATTGAAAAGGGGTTATAAATATCGTGCGCATGAATTTTATACGTTCCGTCAGCAGGGTTAAATTCAAACAATCCGCCCGCTGCGCTGCCAAATAAAAGTTTATCGTCCACGGGAATAATTCCATTGAACGTATTGTACACCGGAGTAAACGATTTGTTGGGCGCAGGAAAAGTGTATTTGACCAGTTTTTTTGCGGATAAGTCATATTTCCACAAACCGTATCCCCAGGGAGAAAACCAAACAATATTTTTTGACTTATCTAGGTACAACCCGCCGATGGGATGGGGGTTAAAAAGTGAATCGTTTGAATTTTTATAACACTGAGTGTTCTTTGATTTATTGTCAACAATCACAATTCCAAAATTATCGGAGGGAATCCACAAATTATTTTCATCATCGAGAATGGGATAATTGAAATCAATGATTATTCCTTTTAAGATATTCCCTTGCGGCGAATCGGTATACCGGTATTTATAGTTCAGCAGCGAATCGAATATATCAATGACGCCATTGTAGTTGACCCACAGATTCTTTTGGGCGTCGCAAAATATTTTCCGGATGAAGCTGTTGTTCCCGGGTTGCAAGGCTTGCAGGTTGACCCTTTCATTTTCAAAATGGTTTTTGAAAATGTTATACACGCACAATCCGTTGTTGGTGCCGATGACGAGTAGCCCGCCGGGTAGCTCTGTCATCGTGCGGACAATATTGCCTGCTAGGGAATTTCGATCGGATGGATTGTGATAAAATGCCTGGAATGAACTTCCGTCATACCGGTTCAACCCGTTAGATGTGGCAATCCAGAGGAACCCCCGGCTGTCCTGGACAATATCCCTGCACGAATTACTGGACAACCCATCGTGAGCGCTATAATTCTGAAAGCGAAACTGCGTTGACTGTCCGGTGGCGGAATGAAAAAAAAGAACAAAGCACAGGATGCTCGTATAGAATGGGGCTTTTATGCTTTGAAACATTTATGCCTGTTCGGTTTCAGCATCGAATATAACCTTATTAACGGTACTTGCATGAATCTGACTTCACCTGAAAACTTCAAACAACACAGCCACGAGCAATAGGCCAAGTAATATTTCAGCAACAAACCAAAAGTGCTTATTCAAATAATACACTATTCTCTTCCCCTGATCATTCATCTGCTTTAATCGTTTGCTGTGTATTAGTACTTGACCATCTTCAGCGTTGCTGTTGCATTCCCAATCCGGGCACGGAGCAAGTAAAGTCCCGGTTCCAGTGCTTTTGTTTGGATGATTGTGATGTCCTGACTGATGGATTGGCTTTGGATTTCCTTTCCCGTAAGTTCGAACAACGTCAATGTTCCTGGCTCCTTTCCGGCAAACTGTTTCTGAATATGAAATACGATTTCCTGCGTGAATGGATTGGGGTAAACAGAAATATCAAGAACAGAAAACACATCTTCCATACCGGTAACCAGGTGATCGAGCCTTGCAAGGTATACATCGGTTTCACCGCCGCTGGCATTTGCATTGACGGTGTTGTTAAAGCCGAATGCAATGGAGGGACTATCAAATTCTCCGATAACAAATACATCGGCACTTGCATTCAAGGCGATAGACTTGCAATGCTCAGTCCCTGTTCCACCTGCTGCTTTTGCCCAAAGCAAATTGCCCATGCTGTCCAGCCTGGTAATGAAAATGTCCGACGACCCGTTGGAAACCAAATTGAATGTTCCTGCACCGGTGTCGAAATCCGCTGAATCGTTAAATACACCTGCAGTGAAAACACTGCCGCTTCCATCCGGGGCAAGTGCGGCGGATTGACCAAAATCGAAGCTCATTCCCCCCATTGCTTTTGCCCAAACAAAATTGCCGGAGCTGTCCAGCCTGGAAATAAATGCATCATTTACCCCGGCAGAAGTCAAATTGGAAACGGCCGGACCCGGATCAAAGTCCGTAGTACCTTCAAATGTGCCGGTCACATATACTCCCCTTTTACCGAAGGAAGCGATCGCAACAGAGCTCCCGCTATGACCGCCGATCCCTGTTATTTCCTTTGCCCAGGCGAAATTGCCGGCGCTGTCCAATTTAGAAACAAAGGCAGAGCTGCTGCCGGAAGATCCGGACAAATTTGCTGTGTCCACTCCCGGATCAAAGTCAACCAATCCCTGGAAACCGCCTGTTGCATAAACCGCTCCGCCTGCTGCATCATCGATGGCGATGGAATACGCATAATCGTAATTGTTCCCTCCTGTTCTCCTGGCCCAAAGAAAACTTCCGGATGGATCCAGTTTAGAAATGAACATATCCCAGCTGATCGCTGAAAGATTGGCTATTCCTGTATCGGGGTCAAAGTCTGTCGTGCCCGCGAATACTCCTGCCGTGTATACATTACCCGCTGCATCTACGTCGATGGAATACGCCAGCGTGGCAGCACCAGGCATTGCCTTTGCCCAGACAAAATCGCCGGCGCTGCTTAGCCGGGATATAAACAGATCATAACTGCCTCCGGAAAAAGTGATGGCTGCTGTAGCTGTCCCCGGGTCAAAGTCAACTGTTCCTGAGAAGCGGCCAGTCAAATAAACATTGCCGGAGTCATCCAATGCAATGGCATAACTTTCTGTCAAGGCATTCCCTCCTATTCTTTTTGCCCAGACCAGGTTGCCGGAGGAATCGGATTTTAGAATAAAAACGTCCTTGCTGCCGGTGGCAGTGAAATTAGTGGTGCCGATACCGGGGTCAAAATCTACCGTTCCTTCAAAATAGCCGGTGCTGTAAACATTTCCTGCAGCATCAACGGCAACGGACTGACCAATTTCTTCATCGGTTGCGCCCAGCGCATGCGCCCACAGCCAGCCTGGGGCCTGCGAGTAGGAACGATGAAAACAGAATGATGAAAGCAGGATTACCAGAAGCAGAATTCGTTTCATCGTGAACTATTTTTTAACCACAGAGACCGGAGATGGTGATGTTTGAACTTTTACACCTCCGGTCTTCCGTGATTTCTTAGGACTATTTATTTATTCAGAATCATTTTCTTTGTCTGTCTTAAACCGCTCTGAGTTTTCAGTATCAGGAAATAAACTCCGTTTGCCAATCTGCTTCCGCTGAAAGTCAGCTCGTAAGTATTTCCGGCATTTGCTACTCCGTCAAAAAGGTTTTCTATTTCTCTTCCGGCAACGTCAAATACCTTCACGTTTGCAAAATCATCTTCAGGAAGTATAAAACGTACGGTTGTCGTATTCTCAAATGGATTCGGGAATACGGTAAGATATCCTGGTTCGCCGGGTATTTCTTCGAAGCCGGAAGCTGATAACCTCAATCCTTTAACATTCCAGCCACAGCCTTTCGCGATGCCGCAGGTACCAAGCTGCTCGCCTGGATGATACCTGAAATGGTTTGCCGCATCAGCCTTATCCAGGCAAAGTGTTACGTATGGATTTGAAACACTTCCGGTTCCATGACAAACAAGCACCTTTTTATTGCCGCTGCCGCATCGCACATCCATCACGCAAACTTTTACGCTGTCGGTAAAGCTGCACCCGTTTGCATCGGTAACAGTAAGATAATAAACGGTTGTTGCGGTAGGGCATACATTGATGAACGCCGCATGGCTTCCATTGCTCCAGGTTAAAGTACGCGGAGCTACACCGCCGCCCGCGCCGGATGATTGCAATCGTGTGCAGGAAGAATCCGCATAGCCGCGGTATACAATTTTATTAGGTCCTGCATCAATGGTGAGAGCAGACGTTCCGGCATCGATCACTCCGTTGCAGTCATTATCTATTCCATCGCACAGCGATTCTGTGGCACCGGGGTGAACGGCTGTTTTACTGTCATCGCAGTCGGTGTGGTCAGCTATACCATCGCAGGGAACTAAAACTTGCGAACCGAATCCGTCACCGTCAACGTCAGCATAAGTCTTATCGTATTTTTCGCAGTCGAGGTTGTTGGTTACGCCATCGCAGGGAGCAAGGCTGAAAGGTGTACCGAATCCGTCCTGGTCATAGTCAATATATAGAACTAAATTGTCGTTACAGTCGGTGCTATTGGCTACTCCATTGCAGGGAACAGGAATGCCAACACCGAATCCATCATTATCGTTGTCCTGGTAAAGTGTCTGGGTGTCATCACAATCGAGGTCATTAAGTACACCACCACAGGCAACTTTGATGGCGGAACCAAAACCATCGCCATCATTATCCTCATATACTACCTGGGCATCACTGCAATCATCGGAATTTGTTACTCCACCACAGGCAACTAAAACAAAGATGGTTCCAAAGCCATCCCCATCATTGTCCTGGAATAACGCACGGGTGTCATCACAATCGAAGTTGTTGGTTACTCCTCCGCAGGCAATCGGTGCTGTCCAGTTGCCGAATCCGTCATGGTCAGCGTCTGCATAGTTCCGTTGGTTGTCATCGCAGTCAGAGTTGTTAGCTGCTCCACATGGTGTGGGATTGCCGAATCCAAATCCGTCATTGTCATTATCAGCATACCTCAACTCGTCGTCATGACAATCGAGGTTGTTGGTTACTCCATTGCAGGGAACCCGAAAACCGGGGTCTCCAAATCCGTCCTCATCTTCATCAGCATACCTCAGGCCGGTGACAGGTGTGTCATCGCAGTCAATGTTATTAGCAACATAACCTACAGGGGTTGGCGAACAGGCTTGAGTTATTGAGTTTGCAGGGTTTCCAAATCCATCACCATCCAGGTCTTGATAGAAGGTGCATTGTGCATTTGCCGAAGTAACGGACAAAGCAAACGAGAGAAGAATGCATACGCGAAACATTTTGTTGCGTATTCCGCTGTAAAGTTTTGTTTTCATTGTTATCCGGGTTTTAGAGTATGAATTATATTGCTGAGTTGAATTTCATTTTTGAACAGTAAAACTTCAAATCATAAATAAGACCGGATAACTTAAATGAGTATCCGGCGACACCGGATGAGTATGCGGTGAGTCCAGGCACTCTCATCAATATCCATGATGAATTACCTCCAAACTGGTCCCGCCAGGCTCCAATAGAATGAGATTACAGGATTGTGGGTAGCGAAGGATTTCGTCTTACTGCGCGTAAGTAGTACAAGGTTTTCTATATATTTACCCACCACATGGACACTTCCATTCTATACAAAGAGGGGCTGCACCTGATTTCGGAATTCTCTGTGAAGGACCCGGTTTTACTCGGCGACTACCACACAACCAAAATGTATTTGTCGAAAGCAATTCAGGACAGCGGCCTTGTTAAAATTGACGAGATCTACCACCAGTTTCCCGGTTCCGGGTTTACCGGTGTCATATGCCTGACGGAGTCACATATCTCCATCCACACCTGGCCTGAATTCAACAGGGTGACATTTGACGTCTTCCTCAGCAATTACATGAAATACAACGACGACATTGCCGAGAGAATTCACCAGGGACTTCTTGACCTGCTTGGCGCCGAAACCACTAACGTTACCCGGTTGAAACGATAAAAAAGATGCCCGCCGCTGAATATTTTTCCTGTCCATCCTGTGGTACCTCCACAGCTCTGGAAATCGATCTTCCTGTCTGGATCTGTTGTCCCAATTGTCACGACACCTATGAGATGGATGAGAAGCATACTTTATTTGCCAAGATGTATTCAAAATTTGAAGCCGATCCGGTTGCCCGGATTCGTATCGGCGACAGGGGGATTTATGCCGGGACGGCATTTCGAATTACAGGCGTGGTCAGGTCATTTACTACGGTGAGTATTGACCATGAATGGCTGATGCTTTTTGAAGATGGTCGCTGGATGTGGTTGGTGGATAGCTGTTTTCACTATTTTCTCGTCGACGCCGAAGAGACCGATGTTCCCATCACTTTTGGCAGCAACATTGAGCCTGGAAAGATGGTGACAGTGAATGGAAATAAATTTCTTGTAACTGACAAGTATGAGCGCAAGGGCGCAAGGCTCGACGGCCAGGTGAAAGCTGAGTTTTATACAAAGGACAGGTACAGGCAATACGACCTGTTTTCACTTGATGATAAATCCAATGTTACCATCAATGAATACAGCCAGAAGGAAACTACCATGCAGCGTGGCCGCCGTGTAGCGTTTGACGAATTGAAACTGACATCTTCCGGAAAATTTCAGAAATAAAATGACTCAGCCGGATTTTTCCACCACTGACTTTGCCTGCCTCTCCTGCAACGAGGTTCTTAAAATGTATGCGGGCTACCACGCCTTTACACTCGTTTGTCCGGCATGCGGAACGGTGCAGGAGCGTGACATAAACGGCTTCAAAGAAACCGGAAAGATGGAAGGGGCAGGTAAGGATATTACGATTCCATTGGGATCACGTGGTATGATCAAAGGATCGGAATACGTAGTCACGGGTTATGCCTATTGCAATGAAAAGGGGACCAAATACAATTGGGAAGAATATTCACTTTTCAACCCCATTGCAGGCATTGCATGGTTATCGGTATACAATGGCCATTGGGTTTTTCTCCGGGAGCTTGATCCCCTGGGGGAAATGCCGTATAAACATTTGCTATATGAAGGTTTTACGCATCACCTGTTCGGCAGGTATAAGAGTCAGGTGATGCGTGCAAGCGGTGAATTCATGTATAGACTGGACCCGGACGAGACAACATCCGCCAGGGAATATATTTTTCCACCCAGCATGGTTTCCGTTGAAACAACCGGGAATTCCATGACCTGGCTTCATGGAGAGCATATCAACCATCGAACTATTCGCAAGGCATTTAATCTCGGCTCTGTACCTGATCGCATCGGTGTGGGAATGATACAGCCGTACTTCGGAAAATTCAAACCGGAAACCCTTGTTTCGCTCTGCCTGGTTCTGGGAATCCTATGGGTCGGGTTGCAATTCTATTTTGTGAATACAGCGAGTGAAACAGAATTGTTTAAAGACCACCTGGTGATCGTTGACAGCATGGACTCCAGGGAATTGTTTACAGGCACATTTAATATTGGAGGAGGAACCAGGAACCTTGAAGTCGTCCTTAACGCTGATATTGACAACAACTGGATGTACTCCGGTGTGACGCTCGTCAATGAGCAGACCGGGGATATTTACAATACGGAACTGGAAGCCGAGTTTTACCGGGGTTACTCGGACGGAGAGAGTTGGACCGAAGGCTCAACGCGCAACTCCATCGTTATCTCCCAGGTTCCCGCAGGGAGGTATTACCTCATCCTCTACCCCGTGAAACCATCCATGCTTTCACAAGTGCATATCGATGTTTCGGTGATCCGTGACGTCTATGTGTTCTCCAACGGTTTGATCCTCCTGATTTTGCTTGCTGTATTTCCCGTATATTATTTTTACCTGGGCAGACTCATCGAACAAAGAAGATGGAACAATAGCGATTACTCAATCTATGAATAAATTCTTCAGCCAATTTAGTGGGTTACGCATTTACCTGGTTTTCGTCACGGTTGCCTTGGCCGTATATGTTTATGCCATGACAACAGGCTACCGTTTCCTCAGCTGGAACAGCACGAGTCATTCGCAGGAAAAAGAACAAACTCAACGAACTCATATTCGTACATTTTATCATAAATAAAAAACAATGGATTCACTACACCTAACGTACATCATCCCGGCCGTGGTTTACTCCCTCCTGGGAATCCTTATCATGTTGCTTACATTTATCGCCATTGAGAAAATCGCCCCGGAAAATCTCTGGAAGCAGATCATCGTGGAAAAGAATGTTTCGCTGGCCTTGCTCGCTTCCTCCCTGATGATTGCCATGGCCATCATCATTGCTTCGGCGATTCACAGTTAAGCCATGCTACAAAACAGGCAAAACCAGCTTTTGTTGCTGGCCTCAGTCCTGGTGATTGCCACATGCGGACTGATCTATGAGCTGGTTGCAGGCACGCTTGCAAGCTACCTCCTTGGTGACTCTGTGCGCCAGTTTTCCACCATCATAGGGGTTTATCTTTTCTCGATGGGCATCGGATCCTGGCTTTCCCGTTACGTACAACGGAGGTTGTTATTTATTTTCATACAGGTTGAGATCTGCGTAGCCATTGTGGGTGGATGGAGTTCCGCGCTTCTTTTCTTTTCTTTCGAACAAGCCAGCGGCTTCGGCCTGATTCTATACAGCCTGGTTACTGTAACGGGGATACTTGTCGGAATGGAGATTCCTTTGCTGATGCGTATCCTGAAAGATGAATTGGATTTCCGCGAACTCGTTTCCCAGGTATTTGCTTTCGATTATGTCGGTGCACTGTTCGCCTCGTTGCTCTTCCCGCTGTTCCTGGTGCCGTCATTGGGGCTGGTGCGGACCTCTTTCCTTTTCGGATTGATGAACATTATCGTAGCCTTGGTGCTGTGTTACAGGTTCGACAGAATTATACCGGGTATTCGTATCCTGCGCGCACAATCGTTCTCCGCTGCGCTGCTCTTGCTGGCAGGATTTGTTTTTGCCAACGACATCCAGGAATATACCGAGTCGATGTCATACCAGGAGAACATCATTTACAGCAAGTCGACACCCTACCAGCGCATCGTGCTTACCAGCAGCCGTGGCGTGTCGAAGCTATACCTGAACAACAACCTGCAATTCAGCTCCGCCGATGAATACCGCTACCACGAAGCACTCGTCCACCCGGGAATGTCGCGGATAGGTCAGCCGCAACGGGTGCTGATCCTGGGTGGCGGTGATGGCCTGGCTTTGCGCGAAGTGCTCAAGTACCCTGCCGTCAGACAAGTTGTCCTTGTCGACCTGGATTCAGCAATTACCGGCCTCTTCCGTTCCGCTGATATCCTGACCGCGCTGAACAATCATTCGCTTTCGGACCCGAAAGTAACCGTGATTAATGTCGATGCATTCCGGTGGGTCAGGGAATGCAAGGAGAAATTTGATTTCGTTGTCATCGATTTTCCTGATCCTTCAGGGTATTCGGTGGGGAAGCTATATTCCAATGCATTCTACCGCGAACTGCAACACGTTGTTGCTGAGAATGGCGCATTCGTCGTCCAGAGCACATCTCCGTATGTAGCCCCCTTGTCTTTTTGGTGTGTCAATCGTACCATAGAGTCCGTGGGATTCCGGACCGTTCCTTACCACGTCTACGTGCCCTCCTTTGGTGAATGGGGTTTTGTATTAGGTGGCCATGAGCTTGGCGATACAACCTTTTTTCTTCCTCCCGGCCTTAAGTATTATGATGCAATGGCATTCAAAGAGATGAAGCGGTTTCCCAGGGACATGGCTTATAAAGTGACACAGGTAAACAAGCTGAACAACCAGGTATTGGTTCAATATTTTGACGATGAGTGGGGAAAGGTTCAGTAATTCATGGAACAGAAGAGCCTTCCTGAAGGCGGCAGGAAGCCTGGCAGCAGCTACGTTTCTCGTTCGTTGCGGCCACCCGCAGTCCCGGCAAATTCCGGTTACAATCACCGGGAATGGCGCAAAGACCGGGCACCTGCTTCGCGACTACAGTTTCCCCGCTCATTCATCGGAAGAGCACATTGAAACCCTCATCGTAGGCGGTGGAATTTCCGGGCTGAGCGCTGCACGGTGGCTGAAGCGTAACGGACATCATGCATTCCGGCTGGTAGAACTGGAAGATGTCACGGGGGGTAATTCGCGCGGAGGAAAAAATTCCATCTCGGCTTATCCTTATGCAGCGCATTACCTGCCTGTTCCCGATACATCCATGAAAGACCTCCTGGATTTTCTGAAGCAGCATGACGTCATTACAGGTTTCGATTCCGGCGGACTGCCAGTATACAATGAGTATTTCCTTTGTGCCGATCCGCAGGAACGCCTGTTTTACCGGGGCATGTGGATGGACGGGCTTTTGCCTGGAACAGCTTTAAATCCTTCCGAGGCAGAGGAGCTGAAGAAATTTCTTGCGATGACGGAGAGCTACAAGAATCAGGTTGGAAAAGACGGCCGCCCGGCTTTTGCTATTCCTGTCGCGCGATGCAGCACAGATGAGGAGTTCATGACTCTCGACAGGATCAGCATCGGCGATTTCCTGAAGCAGGAAGGCTACCGGTCGGAGTTCCTGGAGTGGTACCTGGACTATTGCTGCAAGGACGACTATGGTTGCGGTGTTGCAAAAACTTCCGCGTGGGCAGCAATCCATTATTTTGCTTCGCGCAAAGGCATAGGTGCAAATGCCACTTCGCTCGATGTACTCACATGGCCTGAAGGCAATCACTTCCTCGCTTCCCGGCTTAATGACGAAGTCGCGCAGCACGTCAGCTGTGGTATGCTTACTTATAAAATTGAACGCAGTGGGGAAGGTTGGCATTGCTATGTCTACGATGTAGACAAGAAAGCAAGCGTCCGGTATAATTGCCGGCAGGTGATCATGGCCACTCCGCAATTTGTCAACAAGCGTATTTTGGGATCGGTAGCGGGCATCGAGTGGGAAGAATTTAAATACTACCCGTGGATTGTAGCCAACATCAGCGTGACGGATTCATTGCAACTGAATGGTCGCCAGCCGTTGTCCTGGGACAATGTATTTTATAAATCCGCTTCCCTTGGTTACGTGAACGCCAACCATCAGGACGTTCGGGAGACCGGTCGTAAAGCCGTGCTGACCTATTATTATAATTTCTCAGGAAGCGACGCCAGGAATGAACGAAAGCGCGTGCGGGATTATTCGGCAGACCAATGGAAACAGCTGATCATGGATGATTTACGTACCGTGCATAACGGGATTGAAAACATTGTCGAGAACATCGAGGTGAATGTCCTGGGTCATGGTATGATTGCGCCGGAAGTGAATTTCCTCCGCCGCTCTTCGCTTCCTCTTTTGAAGGCAGGT
>Ga0190274_10000238_pt1 | contig 36798 bp, 51 predicted proteins | sample Popmic531T_FD_133002 | JGI IMG/M metagenome (GOLD analysis project Ga0190274, IMG submission 133002) | Populus adjacent soil microbial communities from riparian zone of Yellowstone River, Montana, USA - 531 T | ecosystem: Environmental > Terrestrial > Soil > Riparian zone | place: USA: Montana... | reverse complement strand
GCGCTCTCCCGACGGCGGTCGGCTTCTCTATGCGTTCGACCGGGATCTTCGACGGCCTCGCTTCGCTCGGCCTCCATAGCTAGATCTCAGAAGAACAAGGGAGAGGTTCTCCTATGAGCGAGAGAAAACGGGGGCCGGCCGAGGCGCCCAACCTCGGCACGCCATCCGAGCCGCGCCCCGCCGCTTCCGTGGTCCTGCTGCGGCGCGGCGGCAAACACGGCGACCGCGAGCTCGAAGTCCTGCTCTTGAAGCGCAGCGAGGAGGCCAAGTTCATGCCGGGTGTCTGGGTCTTCCCGGGCGGCGCGGTCGACACCGTCGACGGCGCCGAGGAGGCCGGCTACCGCGCCTGCGCGGTGCGTGAGCTCTCCGAGGAGGCGGGCATCGCGCTCCCGGCCGACGAGGAGCTGGTCCTGTTCTCGCGCTGGATCACCCCGGAGGTGATCTCGACCCGCTTCGACGCCTGGTTCTTCCTCGCCCTCGCCCCGGCTCACACGCCGCCAAAACCGGACGGCGTCGAGACCACCGAGGCGGCCTGGTTCCGTCCCGCCGCGGCGCTCGAGGCGCAGGCCGAGGGCGAGATCGTGCTCGCCTTCCCGACCGTAAGCCAGCTGCGCTCGCTACTCGCTTACAAGACCTCCGACGAGGCGCTCGCCGCCCACCGCAACAGCACGGTCGAGGCGATCCTGCCGAAGGTGATCGGCACCAAGGAGGACCATCGCGTCGTCCTCCCCGGCGACCCCGACTACCCCGCCTGAACCGGGGTCAGAACTGGCGGGTGCTTGCGCCGGTGACGGCCGCGGTCGAGCAGGTGTTGCCGGCCAGGTCGTAGACCGACGAGGAAGGCGACCAGACCGGTGCCCGGTTGCCGTCGTCGTCGTTGAGGGTGCTCGACGAGCTGGGGCTGCCGAGCAGGATCGTCACCGAGTTGCCGCTCAGCGTCATCGACGAGCCCGAGAAGCTGACGGTTTTGCCGCTGTCGACGTAGTCGCCTTTGAGCGCGACCGAACCGAGGTCGACGTTGCCGACCGTGAGGGTCTCGTTGCCGGACGAATCGGCGATCGAGACTTTGACGCTCGTCGCCTCCCCGTCCCAGGAGGACTTGACCGAAGCCGGCTCGGGCGCGTCGCTGTAGGTGAAGGCGACGGTGTCGTCCTCCTCGGGTTCTCCCGAATCGTTCCCCGATGCGTTCGCGGTCGAGAACGAGCTCGCCGCGAACGGGCCGTTGTCGACAGTCACCGTGAAGCTCTGGACGCGGGAGTTGCCGGCGCCGTCGAGGAGCGTCAGCGCGTAAGACTTCGTCCCGGCCCCGGCCCCGCCGTCGACTTTCAGCTGGGCGCTGCGGTAGTTGTAGGAGACGCCGTCGACGCTGTAGGAGCCGGAGCTGAGCGCAACCGCCGTCTGCCCCGCCGTCAGCGCCGAGAGGTTGGCTTTGACCGAAGCGGTTTTGCTCGCCGGGTTGCCGGAGTCGCTCACGTTCGCGTAGACGCGGTAGTTGCCGCCGGCCCGCACGTAACCCGCCGCGCCGCCCTCGGCCTTGGCGACCGCGCTCGCCCCCGCGCTCGGCGCCAGGAAATCGGCGGCCGCGCTGAGCGTCTGCGGGTTCTGGGTCGAGTCCGTGAAGCTGGCGGCCGAGAAGGCGACCGCGAGCGCGCACACGGCGAACGACGTCGAGAGGAGCCCGACGACGACACGCGCCCTCATGGTTCGTCCCCTTTGGCGGTGCCGCTCCACTGAAAGGCGAGCGAGGTCGAGGCTCCCTGGAGCGACGCTTCGTTCGAGGCCGCCGGCCAGCTCAGGGTGAACCGGTACTCGCGCGTCGTACCGGCCGCGAACGAGCCCAGCTCGACGCTCCCGAAGGCGCCGAGCTTGCCGCTCCACTTCTGGGCCGAGCCCCCTCCGGTCACGTCGTCGACCCTCAGCTCGATCGCCGCGGCGAGCGCGCTCCCGGTCAGCCCGGTGGCTTTCAGGGACAGCGCCCCAGCGGCCGCTCCTTTGTTGCCGATCGCGATCGTCCCCTGGCGGCTGTCGCCGGGCTTCATCCCGGACGCCGCGACGATCGCCTGGTTCGCCGCCGAGGAGCTGAGCTGGATGCTGGCGGCCGCGAGCGAGGCGGAGTTGGCGCTTTTGGAGGTGAAGCTGGCGCCGCTGAAGATCGCCGAGCCGAGCGCCAGCGAAATCAGGGCGAGCGCTCCCAGCAGGAGCCAGCGGCGCGAGTGCAGCAGGACGCTCAGGCGGTCCATTGGGATCCGGCTTCGGCGGCTTCGGCCTCGCGTCGCCGCGCCTCTTCCCCGGCGCTGCGCCAGATCCCGGCCAGGAGCAGCAGGGCGACGATCACGGCCGGCAAGCCGATCGCCAGCATCCGCACCAGCGGAATCGAGAGCCCCGCCAGCAGGTAGCCGATGTAGGGCACCGAGAACGCGACCCGCGCCTGCTCGGAGCCGTCGAGGCTGAAGGTCCAGGGGTCGGCGCTGGGGTTGGCGTCGCCCTTCGTGCGGAAGGTCCGCGCGCCGCTTTCGTCGGCGCCGATCCAGACGATCCGGTGGGTGACCAGGTCCTGGGAGAAGGTTCCGGCGGGCGGCTCGTAGGTGATCGCGTCGCCCACCTTCAAGTCCTCGACCGGCACCGTCTCGTCGAAGACGATCGAGCCCTTGTCGTAGCTGCCGCTCATCGAGCCGCTGACGATCACGTAGCGCTCGTAGCCGAGCGCCGCCGGCACCAGGAGCAGCGCCGCGAGAGCCAGGCAGAGGACGGTCAGGGCCGCCCCGAGCCAGCGAGCTGCCGGGACCGACGTCATCCGCCGGCCCCGGCCCCTCGCCGGTGGGACGCCGCTAGGAAACGGCATCCCACTGGTAGCCGACGCTCATCGCCGAACCCTTGTAGGCGTTGTCCCCGGTCGTCGCAGACGCCGGAGTGCCGCCGTCGGGGAACGTGACGGTGAATTTGTAGGTGCGGGCCTCGCCTGCGGCGAATTTGCCGAGCGACTGGGCACCCATCGCGCCGACCTTGCCCGAGTACACGTTGACCGGCGACCCCACTTTGGTCACGTCCTGAATCGAGAGATCCAGCACGCCCGACAGCTGGCCGCCGTTGACGCCCGGCGTGTCGGTGAGGCTGGTCTTCGACAGGGTGAACGTGCCATCGGCGTTGCCGCTGTTGGTAATCGTCACCGTGCCGCTGGTCGAGGACCCAGGCAGCAAGCCGGCGGAGGTCAGAACCGCCGCGCCTTCCTTGGAATTGGACTGCGCGAGGTTGCCTGCGCTGAACGTGTTGCTGGGGTTCGCGGACTTCGAGGTGAAGCTCGCGCCTGATCCAACGACCGCGCCAACCGCGAGCAGCGCAACGAGCAGCGCTCCCAGCAGATGACGAGGACTCGAGAGGATCACGGAAATGCGAGACATAGGTGCCTCCTTCGGGGCTCGGAATTTGGGCTCCGAAAGCGGCAGCCGAGCTGTCTCGACCGAAGTCGAGACCTCTAGCTTTGCGTCCCCGCCTCACGGCGGGTTTGCCTTGAATCGCTTCCATGCCCAATGGGCATCGGCAACGAGGCGACCGGAATCAAGGCGAGGGAGAAAGAAAAGAACCCCGGTGTAATCGACTGAACTCGCGGCCTAGAAGAACCGGGCCGGATCGACCCCGCCGCCCCACGCCCCGCCGCCGAAGGCGACGGGCAGGGCGAACGCGAGAATGGCCACGGCAAGCGCCAGGGAGAGACTGGAGCGCAGCCACCAAGCGTGGGAGCGGGGCAGGGATCTCACGCCACTCCCATCGGCAGGCCCCGACCGCCCTGCAGCCGGGTGGACCTATTACCCAGGGCTGCGCTGCGACGCCTGGACCTTCATATGAACTGGTCAGCCGTCCGGAAACGGCTCGAGGCCGGCGTGCCACGGGCCGGGCGGGTAGGTGTGGATGCCGCTCTCGTCCATCTCGCTCTGCAGGCGTTTGAACAACTGACCGGCGTTCGCGAGCGCCGTCTTCAGCTCGGCCTCGCTGCGCTCGCGCAGCCGCCAGAGGAACCAGAGCTGGCGGTCGTTGACCCCGAAGTCGATCTCCCCGGTCATCGCCGTCACCCAGGCGAGGAAGCCGGGGCCGAACAGCTCGCGCAGCTTGACCGGGTCGAAATCGCTCGGCACCGTGGTCCAGAAGCGTTTGTTGAAGTCGATCGACTCGAACTCGACCTTGCGCGAGAGGCGTTGGGCCACCGCCTCGTGCCCCTCGACCGACTCGACGTTGAAGGCGGGGACGACCTTCGCCAGATCGGGCATGTGAGCCTTGGCGAGAACCGCCGTCGGCAGCACCGCCTTGCCGAAGATACCGCCGACCTCCCGTTCGTCGGCGTCGCACGAAGAGCCCCAGAACCCCTCGGTGAGCTGCCCGGTGAGCCGGTTGACGCCGCCGACGCAGAGCGCCACCGGGCCGTCTTTGAGATTGATCCCGCCGACTTCCTCGTAGGCGAGCCCGTGGCGCTCGCCGTAGCGCCCCACGGCCTCGGCCCACTCCTGCGCTTCCTGCTTGGCGCCCATTCGGCGATCCTATGGCCCGGCGTTAGGATGCCTTCAAGCCCGGGTCGACCACAGGAGCCGCCATGACCATCGCCCTCATCGTCATCGCCGCGATCATCGTCATCGCGGTCCTCTACTTCATCGTCAAGCGCAACTCGATCATCGCCCAGCGCAACCGGGTCGACGAGTCCTGGAGCGGGATCGACGTGCAGCTCAAACGGCGCCGTGACCTCGTCCCCAATCTGGTCGAGACGGTCAAAGGCTACGCCGAGCACGAGAGCCAGACGTTCGAGAAAACGACCAAAGCGCGCGCCGAGGCGATGGCGGCCCAAAGCGTCGGCGACACCGCCCAGGCCGAGGGGAAACTGTCCCAGGCACTGGCGGAGCTGCGCGCCGTCGCCGAGAACTACCCGACCCTGCGGGCGACCGAGAACTTCCAGCAGCTGAGCCGCAACCTCTCCGAGCTGGAGGACGAAATCCAGGCCTCGCGGCGGATCTACAACTCCAACGTTCAGTCCTACAACACCGACATCGAACAGTTCCCCGGCTCGATCGTCGCCAACGCCGGCGACTTCACCGCCCGCGAGTTTTTCGAGATCGCCGAGGCCGATCGCGAGCCGGTCGCGGTCAGCTTCGACAAATAGGGCTCTAGAATCAGGCCATGACCGCAACCAAGGAAGCCACGCTGTGGATCTGCGACAGCTGCGGGTTCATCTACGACCCGGAGATCGGCGATCCAGACGGCGGCATCCCCCCGGGCACCGCGTTCGAGGACATTCCCAAAGACTGGTTCTGCCCGGTCTGCGGCGCCCGCACCTCGGACTTCCGCCCCCTTGAGCCCGGCGAAGCCTGAGCGCGGCTTCCGCCGAACGAGAGTGACCAGGTGACCTACGACTACGACTGGATCGTGGTCGGATCCGGGTTTGGCGGGTCCGTATCGGCGCTTCGGTTGGCGGAAAAGGGCTACTCCGTCGGTGTGCTCGAGTGCGGGAAACGGTTCGGGGACAAGGACTTCCCGAAGTCGACCTGGGACCTGCGCCGCTACTTCTGGGCGCCGCGGCTGGGGCTGCGGGGGATCTTCCGGCTGACCCCGTTCAAGGACGTCTCGGTGGTCAGCGGCTGCGGGGTCGGCGGCGGCAGCCTTGGCTACGCCAACACGCTCTACATCCCGCCCTCGCAGTTCTTCGAGGACCCGCAGTGGGCCGACCTCGAGGACTGGGAGACGACCCTGGCGCCGCACTACACCGAGGCACAGCGGATGCTCGGAGTGGTCGTCCACGACGACGACGATCCCGCCGACGAGCTGCTGCGCGAGTTCGGCGAGCACCTCGGGGTCGGCGACACCTACCGCAAGACCCCCGTGGGGATTTACTTCGGCGAGGCCGGCGAGACCGTCCCGGACCCGTTCTTCGGCGGCGAGGGTCCCGACCGCACCGGCTGCACCCTCTGCGGCCGCTGCATGGTCGGCTGTCCGCACGGGGCCAAGAACACCCTGGTCAAGAACTACCTCTGGCTGGCCGAGCGCCGCGGCGTCGAGGTCACCCCGGACCGCACGGTGACCGAGATCCGCCCGCTCGGTGCAGCCGACGGCAGCGACGGCTACGCGGTGACCAGCGAGCGCTCCGGCCTGTTCCGCGGCCGTGGCCGCCGCACGCTCACCGCCCGCGGGGTCGTCGTCGCCGCCGGCCCGCTCGGCACCAACAAGCTGCTGCAGCGCTGCCGGCTCGGCGGCGCCCTTCCCCGCATCTCGAACCGGCTCGGCGAGCTGGTGCGGACCAACAGCGAGATGATCCTCGCCGTCACGGTGCCCGAGGACTACCCCGAGGACCTGACCAAGCGGGTGGCGATCAGCGGCAGCATCTACCCCGATCCCCACACCCACATCGAGACCGTCACCTACGGCAAGGACGGCGACGCGATGAGCCTGCTCTACACGCTGCTCGTAGGAGACGGGACCCGGGTGACGCGCCCCCTCAAGCTGCTCGCGCAGATCCTCCGCCACCCCGGCCGCTTCGCCAAAACGCTCTGGCCGAAGGGGTGGTCACGGCGCACGATCATCCTCTTGGTCATGCAGACGCTCGACAACGCGATCGCGCTGCGACCGAAGCTGAAACGCTCCGGGGACGTCTGGTTGCAGACCGAACAGGACCCGGAGCGCCCCAACCCGACCTTCATACCGGTCGCCAACGAAGCGGCCGAGTGGCTGGCCGAGCGCACCGGCGGGATCGCCCAGAGCTCGACCTCCGAGGCGATGATGAACGTCCCGACCACCGCCCACATCCTGGGCGGCGCCGTGATCGGCCACAGCCCGGCGGACGGCGTCGTCGACCGCCGCCAGCGCGTCTTCGGCTACGAGAACCTCCTGGTCTGCGACGGGGCGGCGGTGCCTGCAAACGTCGGGGTCAACCCCAGCCTGACGATCACGGCGCTGGCCGAGCACGCGATGGCGGCAGTTCCCGCCAAGGGCGGGGCGGAGCCGCGACCCGAGGCCGCCGACCCCGCCCCTCTCGCCTGACGCTCAGCCCGCGGTGGCGAAGCGCTGGGCCACGTGGTCCCAGTTGACGACGTTCCAGAAGGCGTCGATGTAGTCGGGCCGCTTGTTCTGGTACTTGAGGTAGTAGGCGTGCTCCCAGACGTCGCAGCCGAGCAGCGGGGTCTGGCCGTCGGAGATCGGCGAGTCCTGGTTCGGCGTTTTGGCCACGGCGAGGCCGCTGCCGTCGTGGACCAGCCAGGCCCAGCCGGAGCCGAACTGCGTGATGCCCGCTTCTTTGAACTCGCTCTTGAAGGCGTCGAAGGAGCCGAACTTCTCGGCGATCGCGCCACCGAGGTCGCCACCCGGCTCGCCGCCGCCGTCGGGGCTGAGCATCTGCCAGAAGAGAGTGTGGTTGTAGTGACCGCCGCCGTTGTTGCGGACCGCCGCCTGCTTGTCGGCGGGCAGGCTGGAGAGGTTCTTGAGCACGTCCTCGACGTCGCGGTCGGCCCACTCCGTGCCCTCGAGCGCGGCGTTCGCTTTGTCGACGTAGGCCTGGTGATGTTTGTCGTGGTGGACGCGCATCGTCGCCTCGTCGATGTGCGGCTCGAGCGCGTCGTAGGCGTACGGAAGATCGGGAACGGAGAAAGGCATCTGGTGACTCCTCGGTCTAGTCGGAACTGGTCCCCGGAGCCTAGCGGCGGCGCAGCGCCGGGGCGGCGGCGGTCTGGTCGCCCGCGCCCTCCGGCGCGCCGGCGACCGCGGTCTCGTCGGCGGGTTCGAGCTCTTCCCCGAAAGGGCCGAAGAGGCCGCGCGGGACGGTGTCGGGGTCGCCGCCGGTCCAGGCGTTGAAGCGGTACCAGGCGGGCTTCGCCCGGCGCTTCTCGGTCAGCAGCCCGGCCGAGCGGCAGAAGCTGCAGCCGCCGCCTTCGTCGGTCCAGGTGAACCACCAGGCGCCGCCGACCCGCCAGCGCAGCCGGTTCGCGGAGAGCATCCCAAAGGCCTGGGAGAGCTGCCGCGCCTGCCCGTAGAGGCCGCGCTCCCACCGGGTCGGGCCGCTGCGCGAGCCCCAGCCCAGCTCGGTCACGTAGATCGGCGTGCGGGCGTCGCCGTGGGTCCGCACGATCCGCCGCAGGTTCTCGATCTGGGCGCCCATCGCCCGGGCGCGGGCGACGTACGGATGCAGGGCGATGCCGTCGAAGTAGGGCTTCACGTTGCGGGCCCGGTAGAGGCCGGAGAGAAAAGCGCCCGAGGCGACGTTGGGCGGGATCTGCAGGGGCCGGCCGAAGAAGCCGCCGAGAATCACTTCCGCGTCCGGGTCGATGCGGTGCAGAAGCCGGCCCGAGATCCGCACCAGCCGCGCGAAGGCGGCCGGGTCGACCGGGTCGGCGAAGGTGACGATGTTCTCCTCGTTCCAGATCTCCCAGCGGCGGATCGGCAGCGACGGCAGCTCGGGATTGTCTTCCCAGAAGGAGCCGTTCGACCCGTAGCGCCGTGCCGCTTCGCGCAGCAGCTTGCTCCATCCCCAGCGCTGCCAGGCGGTCCGCACCGGCAGGTCGATGACCTGCGGCGCCACCCATTCCGGCGACCCCCAGACGAACGGCATCACCCGGATGCCCGCTTCGGCCGCAAGCTTGACCTCGTGGTCGAAACCGTCCCAGTTCGCCTCGGCCACCGCCGGGGGTCGCTCCTGCACGGCCGTCCAGTAGAGCGGCAGGCGCACGCTCCGCACCCCCGCTTCCCGCATCAGCTCGAAGTCCTCGGCGTTGGCGGGGCTCTGCGGAGAGACGCCGATGAAGCCGGGCGGCAGGTAGGCCGGCACGGACGCGGGCACGGCGGCGACGAGCGCCAGCACGAGAATCGGGAGGATCTTCCGGGTCATTGCCTTAATGGAACAGGGTCGCCGCGCAAAGTAGCGGCCGCGCCCGTCGAGGGCGGACCGGCTTTCCCGCGCCGCTCTGAGATAATCGACCCTCTCGGGGCGTGGCGCAGCCTGGTAGCGCGCACCGTTCGGGTCGGTGAGGTCCCCGGTTCAAATCCGGGCGCCCCGATGTAGCAATGGTTACGGTGGATCCGCCGAAGCATCCGCAGACAGATGGCGGCGGAGGAAGTCGAGTTGGTCGGCGACGATCGCGTCGTGCTCGGGGCCGTCGTAGATGTCGAAATGGTCCACGCCCGGATAGGTCCGCAGCTCCCCCGACGGCGCCCGTCGCGCGGCCGCGATCGCCGGACCGGGCTTCGCGACCCGGTCGGCCTCGCCGACGCAGACCAGCCAGGGGCAGTGCAGGCTCGATGCGAAGCGGGCCGGGCGGTACGGCCGACCGAGCAGCCAGCGAGCGGAGACACGGTTGCGCCAGCGCGAGTCCTCGCCGATCTCGACCACGTGGCGCCAGCCGGCGGCGCCGCCCGGGGCGTTGATGAAGGCCGCCTCGTGCGGATGCCCCACTGCCGGCAGGTATTCGCCTCGGGCCGCGGCGAGCAGCATTCGGGCCGATACCCGGGGGGTCGAGCGATGGGCCTGGCGCCAGATGTCCAGAAAGGGAACCTGGCTGATCGCCGCCGCGACCTGCTTGTCGCCAGCCGCTGCCGCCAAGGCGTTGCCACCGCCCATCGAGGAGCCGAACGTGACCACCCGCTGGCCGTCCACGCCCGGGAGCGCTCGGGCGAAGGCGATCGCGGCCTGCCAGTCCTCCAGCTGTCGGGCGGGATGGAAAAGGTCCGGCTCGCCGCCGCTGTCGCCGAAGCCACGATGGTCGAAGACGAGGGCGAGCAGCCCCGCCGCGGCGAACCGGGATGCAAATGCTCCCAGCCTGTCCCTTCGGGTTCCCGACAGCCCATGGGCCATGACGACGATCGGGAGCGCGTCGGCGTCTGGCCGGGGCGGCCGGTAGAGCCAAGCGGCGCAAGGGGCCGAGCCGGACGGAAAGCGAAGGTCTTCGCGGTCCATGAACTGGTTAACGAGCTGCCGCGTCGAAACGTGAGATCGCTACGCCCTCGCCGCTCGGCTCAGAGCGGCCGGCCGCGCATGGAACGCAGTTCCCGCCTGACCATCAATACGAGCGAAGCCACCAGCGCGGCGCACAGGCCGATGAAGGCGAGCAGGGAGAATTGACTGTCGGAAGGTATGGAGAAGCCCCGGGAGTCCGTGGACCCCGGATTCGGGGCAACGGTGCCTTTTGCGAATCCCGAAACACGGTCCACCCCAGCGGTTTCCGCAGCCGCCAGCAACAGTCGCGAGGGGTTGGACAGCAGGGGTCCGATCGCGATCTCCCTTCCAACCAGGAGCGTCGCCAGCAGCTCCCCTGCCGGGCCAAGGGCGACCGCGGGCCAGATGTAGGCGCGGAGCAGCCCAAGAGGCGCCCCTTTGGCGGCTTCGACCGAGCCGGCTCCGCTCCGGGAACGGGGGGCCCCACGGTTGGCCGCACCCTCGCCACCGCCTCCCGCAGGTGCGCTTGCCGGCCGCGCCGCTTCCGTCGAGGTGCCGGTCGCTCCGTTCGTCACGCCGGTGACGACCTCGGTCGAAGGTATGTCGACACCAGGACTGGAGACCTCTGCCGGGCCGCCGCCGGGAGATGCGGGCCGAGGGGCAGGGGAATCGGGCGACGTGGCGGCCGGCGCCCCGACCGCGGGGACCGGGGGCTTGGAGGGAATCGCAACCGGAGCCGGCGGGGTCGAACCCGAAGGCTGCGGCAGCACCTTTTCCGGAAGCGTCGGAAGGTCGGAGCCGGTCACCTGGGAAACGATGGCTCTGCCGCCATCGGTCACGCTCCCCAGGGAAGCGGCGGCGGCGGGAATGGTGGCGATCGACGCGACCAGAAGAGCGCCGGCGAGCATGATTGCGCGACGCCATGAGGGCTTCGACGAGAGCGCTGCTTCTTGAGATCGGCGAACCGGCATTTTCCCCCGTGTGTCGCGCCGTGCGGAGCTTTAATTCATACCCGGAATTTGGACGTATATACCTGACAGAGGAGTACTTTGAGCGGCAACGCCTGTCTTAGCGGCTGGTCTGGGCGACAGCCGCGATGGCGCGCTCGATTTCCGCCAGACCGGCCCCGTCCTGAAGCGTGCGCGTTCCGCCGGGGCCGGTGACGATCGCGGCCTGGCCGGTGCGGATACCGAGGTCACGGCCGAGCTCCTCGTACTCGGCAAGCCGTTTGGCGATCGGGCTGTCCGGGTCGTTCAGGCCGGCTTCGATGGCTTTTTCCCATTCCGGCGCTTCGAGCCTCTCGACGCCACCCGCGACCGAGGCCAGGTAGTCCTGATCGATGCCGAAGCGGTCGGCTTCGCCCTGGTTGCGGAAGAAGAGGTAGATGTACTGCCAGCCGTAGTTCTGCTCCGCCGCTGCCTCGGCGCCGTAGAAGCCGAGCTGCTCGGTGTTGATGCTGTTCGAGTAGTGGCGGTAGAGCAGCTGCACGTCGCCGGGGCGGGCGTAGTCTTCGGTCAGGGTCGGGATGGCGCGGAGGAAGTCCTCGCGGCAGCTGGCGCACTGCAGGTCGTTGAAGATCTGAATCGTCACCGGCGAGTTCGAGGAGCCGAGCCGGTCGCCTTCCTGCGGCACGCCGCCGAACAGCCGCTGGGCGTCGTTGATCCCATCGAGGTGAACGACCGCCGGGCCGGGCTCCCTGGTCGAGAGCTCGACGATCGTGTAGCCGAGTGCCAGCAGGCCCAAGGCGAGGATCCCGGCGACCCAGATCCGCCCACGGCGGGGCAGCGGCTTGACGGCGGCTTCGGACAAGAGCCGCATTATCGCGAGCGGTCGACCCCGCCCGTCGCAGCCCGCACGGGAGATTGACACGTCCGTCACGAGCGATAACACTTGGTACCCACTTTCAACGACACGGGAGGTCTTCATGGCCCATCATCTGACGCCCAGCGAGCTCGCCGACCAAATGCAGATGAAGCGGCATGAGGTGATCGGCAAATGCGTCGAAATGGGCGTCCCGATATTCCACGGTCGGATCGACCGGACCCTCTTCGAGTCATCCCTGCGCAGCGTCGCGTCGCGCCGGCGCCCGCGAAGCGCCTCCGCCGGTTGAGCTGAACTAGACTTCTCCCCCGCAATGGGGAGGGGAACCCACTCGAAGACGCTGGCCGACCTGCTGCCGCTCTCCGCGCAGGTCTATGGCGACGCACCCGCGGTCCGCTACAAGGACGGCGAGAGGTGGGTCGACCGCAGCTTCAACGAGGTGGTCGAGATCGTCCGTTCCCTGGCTCTGGGCCTGGCCGAGCTGGGGGTTCAGAAAGGCGACCGGGTCTCGATCCTCGGCAACACCCGCCCCGAGTGGACCTACTTCGACTTCGCGGCGCTCTCGATCGGCGCCACGGTCGTCCCGATCTACCAGACCAACTCGCCGGAGGAGTGCCGCTACGTGCTCGAGAACTCCGACTCGAAGGTCGTGGTCGTCGAGGACGACGAACAGATGGAGAAGATCCGCAAGGTTCGCGACCAGCTGCCCCAGCTGGAGCAGGTGGTGCGGATGACCGGCTCCAGCGAGGATTCGATCTCGAGCGAGGACCTGGCCGCGAAGGGCGCCGGCGTCGACGCGAGCCGCTGGGAGTCGCTCTACTCGGCGGTGACCCCGGCCGACATCTGCACCTTCATCTACACCTCGGGCACCACCGGACCGCCGAAGGGCTGCGTGATCAGCCACGGCAACTACCGGGCGATGCTCGACATGGTCAACGAGACCAGCGTCATCGAGGGCGAAGACGTCACCTACCTCTACCTGCCCCTCGCCCACTCCTTCGCGCTGTTGATCCAGCTCGGCAGCTTCGACCTCGGCGCCACGATCGCCTACTGGGAGCGCGATCCGCTGAAGATCATGCCGAACCTGGCGGAACTGAAACCGACCTACTTCCCCTCGGTCCCCCGCATCTTCGAGAAGATCTACACGATGGCCACCAGCGCGATGGAGAAAGCTGGTGGCCTGAAAAAGGCGATCTTCAACTGGTCGATCAAGGTGGGCGGCAAGGCGCGGGAGGCCGAACGGAGCGGGCGCAAGCCGGGCTTCCTGCTCAGCCGCCAGTACGCGTTCGCCGACAAGCAGGTGCTCTCGAAAATCCGCAACCTGTTCGGCGGCCAGCTGCGTCTCGCGGTCTCCGGCGCCGCGCCGATCAACCCCGACATCCTGCGCTTCTTCGACGCCGCCGGCGTGCTGGTGCTCGAGGGCTGGGGCATGACCGAGACCTCGACCGCGGCGACCATCTCCACTCCCGACGACTTCAAGATCGGGACGATCGGCAAACCGTTCCCCGGCTGCGAGGTGAGGATCGCCGAGGACAACGAGATCCTCGTCAAAGGGCCGAACGTCTTCCAGGGATACCACAAGAACGAGGAGGCGACGCGGGAGACGATCGTCGACGGCTGGCTGCACACGGGCGACCTCGGCGAGGTCGATTCCGACGGCTTCATCACGATCACCGGCCGCAAAAAGGACATCATCATCACCGCCGGCGGCAAGAACATCACCCCGGCGAACCTCGAGGCCGAGATCAAGCAGCACCCGCTGGTCTCCCAGTGCGTGGTGGTCGGCGACCGCCGGCCTTACCTGGTCGCCCTGGTCACGCTCGACCCCGAAGAAGCCGCCGCCTACGCGCAGGAGAACGGGCTCGGGGAAACGCCGGGACAGCTTTCCGCCAACCCCGACGTCAAGGCCTCGATCATGGCCCACGTCGAACAGATCAACCAGAAATTCGCCCGCGTCGAGCAGGTCAAGAAGATCGCGATCCTGCCGGAAGACCTCTCGCAGGAGAACGGCGAGCTGACCCCGACCCTGAAGGTCAAGCGCGCCGTCGTCACGGCCAAGCGCGAGAGCGAGATCGACCAGCTGTACGCGGGGTAGGCGTGCGTGGATGGGAGGGAGTTGGATGACCCTCCTCACTCGGTACCTCGTCGAAGAGACGATCTCCCGGCTACCGCCCCGCCAGAACTCCCCTCCTCCTCCGCAAAACGTTCGGAGGGTCATCCAACTCCCTCCCATCCAGCGTCTTCCCGCTGGATGAGGATGGCGACGGATCCAACCAGCTCGACGGATCGGGCTGCTGTGGCACCGCGCAGATTTGTGAAGCTGTCCGAGACTCGAGAGGGGTGTCGGTAGGCCCTCCGAACGTTTTGCGGAGGAGGAGGGGAGCTCAGTCGGGCGACAGCAGTCCCACTCCTATTCGACGAGGTACCGAGTGAGGAGGGCCTACCGACACCCCTCCCCCGCCCCCGCTACTTCAGGAAGCCTCGCCGCTCTGCCGCAGCAACACCGAGGTCGTCTGCTCGAGGACCCGTTTCCACGCCGAGGTCTGCTCGGGCTCCTCCTCAGCGGCGCGATCGACGACCCGGCGGACGCGGCGCTCGGAGATCTCGAGGCCGTGGCGCTCGGCGATCTCCTGGTAGCGGTCGTAGTCCTTGGCCAGGGTGGCGGTGACCGATTCGAAGCCGTGACGGGCGATCTGCAGCCGGCGCGAGTAGTCCATGATCGGCGTTCCGAACATCAGCTCGTCGTTGGGCTCGGGCTCGACCAGGATGATGTCGACGCCCGGGTACTTCTCCTGCCACATGCCGACGGCCTGGTGCAGGCGCTGGTGGGCGATCAGCCGGAAGGTCTGGTTGGCGATCGCCGGCAGGCCCATGTCGGAGACGCGGCGCACGCGGCTGCCGGTAACCGTGGGGATCGTCTTCGAGAAGTCGTTGACGAAGGGCACGAGCGGGTTGACGACGACGATGAATTTGGCGCCCTTCTCGACCGCGATGTCGACATTGGTGGTCGAGCGGATGCCGCCATCGACCAGCTGCCGCCCTTTGAGGTCGACCGGCTTGTAGACGATCGGCAGGCAGGTCGAGCACTGGATCGCCTTGGAGATAGGCACGTCATCCCAACCCTCCTCGCCGAAAACGATCCGCTCGCAGGTGTCGAGGTCGGTCGCGGTCAGGTAGAGCTCCCGCTCGAGCAGGCGGAAATCGTTGACCCGGCCCTCGTCGCTGAGCGCCTCTTCGACGTAGTCGGCCAACCCGGCGCCGGAGTAGAGCCCGGTGGGCAGCGACTCGGCCAGGCCGACGCCGATGTCGATCGCCGAGAGCTCGCCGATCCGGGCCAACTGGCGCAGCAGCCCGACGGTGCGCAGCGGCAGCGAGACCGCTTTGCCGAGGAACCCGAGGTAGTTGGGCCGCAGCGCCCGGTTGAGGTCGAGGTCGTCGAGGTCGGAGGCGACGCGGGCGTTCAGCACCTGCATCATCTCGTCCGGGGTGACGCCGTTGGCGAGCATCCCGCCGACGAAGGAGCCGGCGCTGGTGCCGACGTAGACGTCGAAGTTGTTGACGGTGCTGTTGACGGCGAGCAGGTCGAGGGCGCGCAGGGCGCCGATCTCGTAGACGCCGCCGGTGAAGCCGCCCCCGCCGAGGACCAGCGCGGTCTTCGAGGGCTTCTTGCGCCGCGGTTTTTTCCGGCGGGGCTTGGACTCGATGTCGACGACTTTGCCCATCAGGAACACGGAGTATCCCAGGCGGATCGGCCGAGCCAGCCGCTACCTTGGCCGCCTCACGTGTTGCTAACGGCGATGAGACGAGCCTCGATCCTGCTGGCGACGCTCTGTGCAGGGCTTTTTCTGCTGACCGGAGCTGCCCGGGCAAGTCAGGCCTGCGACCAGATGCGCAGCCTGCTCACCCGTGGCGGCGGGTCGGCGAGCGGCCTGATCGTGGTCGAGGCCGAAAGCCACGATGTGGTCTGCGCCCGCGCGCCCGGGCGCCCGCGGCCGCTGGCTTCGAACATGAAGCTGTTCACGACGGCGACGGCGCTCTCCCGGCTCGGGCCGAAGAGCCGGATCTCCACCAAGGTCTTCGGCGACGGGCAGATCGACGCCGGCGGCACCCTGCACGGCAGCCTCTACCTGCAGGGGGGCGGCGACCCCGCCCTCGGCACCCCCGCCTTCTACAACGGCTACCTGGGCGGCCTCGGCACCAACCTCTTCTCGCTGGTCCCCCAGGTGCGCGCCGCCGGCATCCGCGCGATCACCGGCCGCCTCTACGCCGACGACACGGTCTTCGACCGTCGCCGCGGCGTCGCCGACTCCGGCTACGCGACCAGCCCCTACATCGGCCCTCTCTCCGGCCTCGCCTTCAATTCCGGCTTCCGCGGCGCGAGCAGCAGCAGCGGCTTCTCCTCCGACCCGGCCAAGCTCGCCGCCGCGAAGCTCGCCCGGGCGCTGAAAGCGGGCGGGATCGCCGTGCCCCCCGAGGTGGCGCTGGCGCCGACGCCGCCGATCGCGGAGCGGGCGGCGATCGTCCGCTCGCCGACGCTGAGCCAGCTCGCCAACATGACCGATGTCTACTCGAACAACTTCTTTGCCGAGACGCTGATCAAACTGCTCGGCGCCCGGCTCGGGACCGCCGGCACGACGGCGGCCGGCGCCGCCGTCGTCGAGGCCTTCGCCCAGTCCCACAGCTCCGGCCTGAACGCGGTCGACGGATCCGGCCTGACCCGCTCCAACCGCGCCTCCCCGCGCCAGGTCGCCGACCTGCTGCTGGCGATGCGAGACGACCCGGCCGGGGACGACTTCATCCAAGCCCTCGCTCTGACCGGCAAGGAGGGGACGGTTGACGACCGCATGGTCGGCACCGCCGCCTACGCCCGCTGCCGCACCAAGACCGGGACGATCAGCGGCGTCAGCAACCTCTCCGGTTACTGCTTCAACAAGAACGGCCGGATCATGGTCTTCTCGATCCTGATGGGCAGCGTCACCGACCTCGGCCTCGCCCACCTGATGCAGGACCGGATAGCCGGTCTCGTCGCCTCCTACTGATCGTGCTCGTGGCGCCGTCTGTAGCGCTCGTCGAGGGCGAGAAGAATCGCGAAGTTGAGGAAAAACCACGCCAGACCGAAAACGTGCAACGCGTCTTCGTTGTTCCGGAGCAAGATCGCCCCAATCAAAAGAATCGGCGCCATAAACGCCAGCACGGCGTTTGCGAGGCGGAAAAGGCGGGTCAGTTCAGTCGTTCGCATCTCAGACAATAGGTTTCGGTTTTATCCCAGCTTAGCGCAGTGCCAAGTCGAAAAGCATGAGAAGAACGGCAGCGATCCCTCCGAAATAACCAAAGGAGACAGCCAGCTCGTCCCGCCTAATCCGCGGCACGCCCTTAAAGATTCCGACCGATCCCGCCAGGAAACCGCCGAGCAGAATCCCCGCTCCGACCGCAGCTGCCAGAACCTCGGTTGCATTCGTGAAGAATCCAATCCCACCCCACGCCATGCGCTGGAGCCTCACAACACCTAACGCACGCGTGGTGCGCACGGTGCGCCAAGTATGGGTTGTCTCTCCTACTTAACCAGCGCCAGCAAACCCGCCTCGTCGAGCACCGCGGTGCCGAGCGATTCGGCTTTGGCGAGCTTCGAGCCGGGGCTCTCGCCGGCGACTACGTAGTCGGTTTTCTTCGAGACCGAGCTGGTGACCTTGCCGCCGGCCGACTTGACCAGCGCCGCGGCCTCCTCGCGGGTCAGCTCCGGCAGGGTGCCGGTGAGGACCACCGTCTTTCCCTCGAGCGGGCCGCCCTCGGCCCGCCGTTCGGAGGGGTCCGCTTCCAGCTTCAGGCCCTTGTCCTTCAGTTTCCCGACCAGGGCCCAGGTCGGCTCGTCGGCGAGCGACTCAGCGATCTGCACGGCCATGATCGGACCGACCCCCTCGACCTCCTCGATCCGCTCGGGGTCGGCCTCGTGCAGCGCGTCGATCGAGCCGAAGTGGTCGGCCAGCGCCTCCGCCGTCACGTAGCCCACGCCGGGCAGCCCGAGCGCGTAGAGCACGCGTTTGAAGGGTCGCCGCCGGGACGCGTCGATCGCCGCGACGAGATTGCGGGCGGAAGTCTCGGCGAAGCGGTCGAGCTCGACCAGCCGCTCCACGGTGAGGTCGTAGATGTCGGCGACGTCGGCGATCACCCCCCGCTCGAGGAACACGGATGCCTGCTTTTCCCCCAGCCCCTCGATGTCCATCGCGCCCTTGCTGACGAAGTGCTTGACGTGCTGGAAGGCCTGGCCCGGACAGCCGGCGCGGTTGGGGCAGATCGTGAAAACGGCGCCCTCCGGCTTGACCGTCTCCGTGCCGCAGGCCGGGCATTTCTGCGGCGGCTTCGGTTTCGGCGCCCGCGGGTTCTTCCGCGGCAGCTTCGGCGAGACGACCTGCGGGATCACGTCGCCCGCCCTCATCACCACCACCTCGTCGCCGGCCCGGGCGTCCTTGCGGGCGAGGTCCTCCTCGTTGTGGAGCGTCGCCGTGGTGACCGTGACCCCGCCGACGTGGACCGGCTCCAGCATCGCGAACGGCACGAGGTGGCCGGTGCGGCCGACGTTCCAGACGACGTCGAGCATCCTCGTGGTCGCCGTGGTCGGGGGGAACTTCCAGGCGATCGCCCAGCGGGGCTCACGACCGACCACGCCCAGCTCGCGCCACAGCGCCCGCTCGTCGACCTTGACAACGACGCCGTCGATCTCGTAGTCGAGCTCCTCGCGCCGCTCCTCCCACCGGTGGCAGCGCTTCACCACCCCCTCCACGCCCTCGTGGTGAGCGGTCTCGGGGTTGACCTTGAAGCCCCGATCGTTCAGCCACTCGACCTCCTCCATATGGGTTGCGAGGTCGAGGTCGGAAGCGGCGCCGATCCCGTAGATCCAGGTCGAGAGCGGCCGTTCGGCGGCCAGCGAGGGGTCGAGCTGGCGGATCGAGCCGGCCGCCGAGTTGCGCGGGTTGGCGAAGGTCGGTTCCCCCGCCTCGGCGCGCCGCTCGTTGAGCGCTTTGAAGGCCGCGATCGGCAGGTAGATCTCGCCCCGCACTTCGACCAAGCCGGGGGCGTCGGGGATCCGCAGGGGGACCGAGCCGATCGTGCGCAGGTTCTGGGTCACGTCCTCGCCGACCCGGCCGTCGCCGCGGGTGGCGCCGCGCACCAGCACCCCGTCCTCATAGGTCAGCGAGACCGCGAGGCCGTCGATCTTCGGCTCGGTGGTGTAGCTGAACTGCGAAGCGGTGATGTCGAGTCGTTTCAGGTAGTTCGCCAGCCGGTTCTCCCAGGCCCGCAGCTCCTCCTCGTCGCGGGCGTTGCCGAGCGAGAGCATCTGCTCGTGGTGGCGGACCTGCTCGAAGCGGTCGAGCGGCGGCGCCCCGACCCGCTGCGTGGGCGAGTCCGGCGTGCGCAGCTCCGGGTGCTCCGCCTCGGTGTCACGCAGCTCGTCGAGCAGCGCGTCGTACTCGTCGTCGCCGACCTCCGGGTCGTCGAGAACGTAGTAAAGGCGGTTGTGGCGCTCCAGCTCCCGGCGCAGCCGCGCCGCTCGCTGCTCGGCCGGCTCGCTCACGCCGACGCGCTCGCCGCCAGCATCTCCTCGAACCCCCAGCCGCGCAGCCGCTCGAGGCCGCCGTGGTCGGTGAGGTCGAAGTGGATCGGCGTGACCGCGATCTTGCCCTGGGCGACCGCGTAGAGGTCGGTGCCCTCGATCTCCTCGTAGCCCGGCTGCCAGCCGTAGATCTCGTAGTGCCGACGCCCGTTCTCGGACTCCTCGACCAGCTTCAGCTCGTCGTTGTAGATGCGTTTGCCGAGCTTCGTGACCTCCACCCCGCGGGGCGCGCCGGCGGGGCAGTTGACGTTGATCAGCGTCGCCTCCGGCATCGGCTCGGTCCGCAGGCGCCCGACCAGCTGGGCGGCGAAGGCGGCCGCGGGCTCGAAGTCGAAGCGGCCGCTGACGTAGCCCATTCCGCCCCCGGAGGACTGCTGGGAAAAAGCCACGGCGGGGATACCGAGGACGATCCCCTCCAGCGCCGCCGCCACCGTGCCCGAGTAGGTGATGTCGTCGCCGAGGTTGGATCCGTGGTTAATGCCGGAGACGATCAGGTCGGGGCGGCCGCCGACCAGGCCAAGCTCGGCGAAACGCACGCAGTCGACCGGCGTCCCGTCGGTGGCGTAGCCACGGTCGCCGTCGCCGAACTCGACCTCCTCGATGCTGAGCGGCGAGCGGGTCGTGATGCTGCGCGCCGTCGCGCTGCGGTTCGAGTTCGGCGCGATCACCTCGACGTCGACCCCGTCGAGCTCGCGCAGAGTCCGGCGCGCCGCCTGCAGGCCCGGGGCGGAGATCCCGTCGTCGTTGGTCAGAAGGATGCGCACCGGACCGATTCTAGGTGGGTCGAGTGACACCCGACCCCTCCCATCAGGAGTAGGAGACGGACTCCAGGTAGAGCCCGTGGGGGGGCGCCGTGTCGCCGGCCGCGGTGCGCGGGGCCCCGGCCAGCAGCGCCGCGAAATCCTCCGGGGTGCGACGGCCGGACGCGACCTCCAGCATGGTCCCGACCAGGACACGGACCATGCTGCGCATGAAGGCGTCAGCGCTGATCCGAAAGGCGAGGACGTCGCCGGGTTCGGCCTCCCAGGCGGCGGCGAGGACGTCGCGCTCGAAGCGGACGTGATCGGTCTGGGTCGGCGTGAAGGCGGTGAAGTCGTGGGTGCCGGGCAGGGCCGCGGCACAGGCATCGAGCGCCGCGCGGTCCACCCGGTGTGGCCACCAGAGCGCGCGGCCCCGCTCGAACGGGTTCGAAGCGCGCCGGGTCAGCAGCCGGTAGCGGTAGGTGCGCGAGGTCGCGTCGCCGCGGGCGTCGAAGCCGTCCGCCGCCGGCCCGGCGGCGGTCACGGCGAGGTCGTCCGGCGCCAACCCGTTGAGGCGCCGCGCCAGGTCGGCCGGCACCTCGGCGGCGGTCCGGAAGCTCGCCACCTGCCCCCGGGCATGAACGCCGGCGTCGGTGCGGCCGGCGACCGTCAGCTCGACCGGCTCGCGCAGCACCGTCTCCAGCGCCATCTCCAGCTCCCGCTCAACCGTGCGCAGGCCCGGCTGCTTCGCCCAGCCGGAGAAGCCCGAACCGTCGTATTCGATGTCGAGACGGTAGGAGCCGGGGCTCAAACCAACTCGAGGTACACCATCTCGGTGCTGTCCGAGCGGCGCGGTCCGAGCTTGACGATGCGGGTGTAGCCGCCGGGCCGCGTCGCGTAGCGCGGCGCGACCTCGTCGAACAGCTTGTGGACGATGAACTTGTCGTTGTGCAGCGTCGAGAGCGCCTGCCGGCGGGCGTGCAGGTCGCCGCGCTTGGCGAGGGTGATCAGCTTCTCGACCTCGGGCTTGACCGCCTTGGCCTTGGCCTGGCTGGTCTGGATCCGCTCGTGCTCGATCAGCTGCTTCGAGAGGTTCGAGAGCAGCGCCTCGCGATGGGCGGCGTCACGGCTGAGCTTGTTCCGCTTCTTGCGGTGGCGCACAGGGTTCTCCGCTCCGCTCTCGTCGCTTCCTCAGTCCGCCTGCAGATCGAGGCCGCGCGCGTGCAGCGTCTCGATCACTTCCTCGATCGACTTCGAGCCGAAGTTCGGGATCGCGTTCAGTTCGCCGCGCGACTTGCGCACGAGGTCGCCGACGGTCTGCACGCCGGCCCGCTTCAGGCAGTTGTAGGAACGCACGCCGAGTTCGAGCTCCTCGATCAGGATCTCGTCGAGGCCGTTGTCGCCACCGGCCCCGTTGCCCGCCGGCGAGGAGAGCGAGTCGGTCGGCAGGGCGGGCACCGGCTCGCGGGCGGTCAGCTCTTCGACCCGCTCGGCGTCGGTGAAGATCGCCAGGCTCTTGATCAGGATCTCGGAAGCCTCGCGCAGGGCCGCGGCGGGCTCGATCGAGCCGTCGGTCTCGAGGTCGAGCTCGAGTTTGTCGAAGTCGGTGCGCTGACCGACGCGGGCGGCGGAAACCGCGTAAGAGGCACGGCGGATCGGCGAGAAGATCGAGTCGATCGGGATCACGCCGATCGGCTGCTCGTCCGACTTGTTCTCTTCGGCCGGCGAGTAGCCGCGGCCGCGGCCGATCGTCAGGTAGACCTCGAGTTTGGTTTTTTTCTCCAGCGTCGCGATCGGGGCGTCGGGGTTGAGGATCTCGACGCCCGAGGGCAGGTCGATGTCCTTGGCCTTGACCTCACCGGGGCCGGTGGCGACCAGCGGCGCCTCGACCTCGTCGGCATCCGTGTGCATGCGGACGACGAGGTCCTTGAGGTTGAGGACGATGTCGGTGACGTCCTCTTTGACGCCGGGCACGGTCGAAAACTCGTGCGCTACGCCCTCGATGCGGACGCTGATGATCGCCGCCCCTCCCAGGGAGGAGAGCAGGACGCGGCGGAGGCTGTTGCCGAACGTGTAGCCGAAGCCCTTGTCCAGCGGCTCGATCGTGAACGTGCCGCGACGGTCATCGACCTTCTCGGAAGTGATGCGGGGGACCTGGAAATCAGTCGTCATGAGTTCCTTGCGTATGCGTGTTCAGAAATTTGGGGTTCCGGGCTACTTGGAGTACAGCTCGACGATCAGCTGCTCCTGTACCGGCGCCGAGATCTCGGAGCGCTCGGGATAGCGCAGGACTTTGGCGGTGAGAGCGTCGTGGTCGGCCTGCAGCCAGGCCGGCACGGTGGAAACCAGTTCGGTGGCGCGGCGGATCGTGTCGGTGGCAGCCGATCCGGCCTTGATCGAGATGATGTCCTCGGGGCGGACCTGGTAGGACGGGATGTCGACGCGGCGCCCGTTGATCATCCAGTGGCCGTGGTTGATCAGCTGCCGGGCCTGACGACGCGAAGCGGCGAAGCCGAGCCGCACCAAGACGTTGTCGAAGCGGGACTCGAGCAGGCGCAGCAGGTTCTCGCCGGTCACTCCGTCCTGGCGCGAAGCCTTGTCGTAGTAGGCGCGAAACTGTTTCTCCAGCACCTGGTAGTAGCGGCGCGTCTTCTGTTTCTCGCGCAGCTGCAGGCGGTACTCGGACTGACGCAGCCGACCTCGGCCGTGCTCGCCGGGCGGGTAGGAGCGACGCTCGACGCCGCACTTGTCGGTGAAGCAGCGCTCGCCCTTGAGGAACAGCTTCTGCCCCTCGCGGCGGCACTGCTTGCACTGGGGGGAGGTGTCGCGGGCCACTAGACGCGCCTCCGCTTCTTCGGCCGGCACCCGTTGTGGGCCTGCGGCGAGACGTCCTTGACGGTGGTCACGTCGAGCCCGGCTGCCTGCAGCGAGCGAATCGCCGTCTCGCGGCCCGACCCGGCGCCCTTGGCGAAGACCTCGACCCGCTCCAGACCGTGTTCCATGCCCTTCTTGGCGGCGGCGTCGGCGGTGACCTGGGCGGCGAAGGGGGTCGACTTGCGCGAGCCTTTGAAACCGGCCGAGCCGGCCGACTCCCAGGCGATCACGTTGCCGTCGGTGTCGGTCAGGGTGACGATCGTGTTGTTGAAGGAAGTCTTGATGTGCGCCTGCCCGTAGGTGACGTTCTTTTTGACGCGGCGCCGCGAGCGCCCCTTGGCGGGTTTTTTCTCAGCCATCCCGGTGTCCTATGCCTTGCGCTTGCCGGCGACGCTGAGGCGACGCGGTCCCTTGCGCCCACGCGCGTTGGTCTTCGTGCGCTGCCCCCGGACGGGCAGGCCGCGGCGGTGCCGCAGTCCCCGGTAGGAGCCGACCTCCATCAGCCGTTTGACGTTCTGCGACCGGTCGCGCCGCAGGTCGCCCTCGACCTCGCGGTTCTCAATCGCCTCGCGCAGTTTGATGACCTCGTCCTCGGTCAGATCCTTGCCCTGGGTGTTCGGGTCGATCCTGGTCTCGGCGAGGATCTGCCGGGCGGTCGAGCGCCCGATCCCGAAGATGTAGGTGAGACCGACCTCGATCCGCTTGTTGACTGGGATGTTGACCCCGGCGATACGAGCCATGCGCTAACCCTGCCTCTGCTTGTGGCGGGGGTTCTGGCAGATCACAAGGACCGCCCCGTTACGGCGGATCACCTTGCACTTCTCGCACATCGGCTTTACGGAAGCTCGAACCTTCATTGCTCCGGTCTCGTATCGAATACAGGATTCCCACGCGCCCCATGAGTCGGACGGCAGGGCACAACCGGGCCACTTGGGCCGACCGCGAAAGATAGCAGGGTGGCGCGCCCGGACGTCGCCCAACCAGGCACGGTCAGCCACCCCCGGCGTCGCATGCATCCGCTCCCTACTCGGCTTCGTGCCAGGGGGTGAGGATGCGGGGTCCGGCGGCCGTGACGGCGACGGTGAACTCGAAATGGGCCGCGAGCGAGTCGTCCTCTGAGTAAACCGACCAACCGTCCTCGTCCATCCGCACCAGCGGCCCACCGGCGTTGACCATCGGCTCGATCGCCAGCACCATCCCCTCCTCGAGCTCCGGGCCCTTGCCGGGCTCGCCGAAGTTCGGTACCTGCGGCTCCTCGTGCATGTCGCAGCCGATCCCGTGGCCGACCAGGGTGCGGATGATCGACATGCCCTCGGCCTCGGCCGAGCGCTGGATCGCCGCCGAGACGTCGCCGAGGTGGTTGCCCGGCCGCATCTGCTCGACCCCGGCGAAGAGCGAGGCCTTGGTCACCGCGAGCAGCTTGCGCGCTTCCGGGCCGACCTCGCCGACCGGGACGGTGACCGCCGCGTCGGCGACCCACCCGTCCTTGACGACGCCGACGTCGATCGAGAGCACGTCGCCGCGCTTCAGCTCATAGGCGCCGGGAATTCCGTGGACGACCATCGAGTTGGGAGAGGCGCAGATCGAGCCCGGGAAGCCACGGTAGCCCTTGAAGGCGGGGGTCGCGCCCTGCGAGCGGATGAACTTCTCCGCCGCCGTATCCAGCTGCTTGGTCGTCACGCCGGCCCGCGTCTTGCGCTCCAGCATCTTCAGGCAGCGGACCAGGATCTCCCCCGCCAAGGCCATCCTGTCGACCTGCTCGGGCGTCTTCCTGATGATCATCCGCTTGTACACGCTAGACCTTCCCCGACGGCGCTAAACCGTCTCGTCCTGCTCGAGCCGCATCGTCGCCAGCGTCCTGCGAATCTGCTCGGCGACGTCGTCGGGAGCGCCGGTGCCGTCGATCCGGCGCAGCACGCTGCGGTGGTCGTAGTAGTCGACCAGCGGCTCGGTCTTGGCGTGGTAGGTCTCGAGCCGCTTGCGGATCACCTCGGGCTTGTCGTCGTCGCGGACGATCAGCGGGCTGCCGTCGATGTCGCAGGTGCCCTCGCGTTCGGGCGGGTTGAACTCGCGGTGGAAGACGTGGCCGTTCTCCACGCAGGTCCGGCGCCCGCCGAGCCGGCGCACCACCTCGTCGTCCGGTACGTCGATCAGGAGCACCGCGGTGACCCCCCGCCCCAGCTCCTCGAGCTTCGCGTCGAGCGCTTCGGCCTGCGGCATGGTGCGCGGGAAGCCGTCGAGAATGAACCCGTCGAGGGCCTCGGGGGAGTCGATTCGCTCCGCGATCACGCCGACGATCACCTCGTCGGGAACCAGGTCGCCGCGATCCATGTACTCCTTTGCCGTCCGGCCCAGGTCCGTCCCCTCCCGCACCGCACCGCGGAGGATGTCGCCGGTCGCGTAGTAGGGAAGGCGCAGGTCTTCCTGCAGCCGCTCACCTTGGGTGCCCTTGCCCGACCCGGGCGGTCCGAGCAGCACTAGGTTCAGCTCGGGCATCGCCGGGAGTCTATTTGAGGAAGCCCTCGTAGTTCCTCATCATCAGCTGCGCCTCCAACTGCTTGACCGTGTCGAGCGCGACGCCGACGACGATCAGGATCGAGGTGCCGCCGAAGAAGAAGTTGGCCGACGTCTGACTGATCAGGATGGTCGGCAGTGCCGCCACCGCCCCCAGGTAAAGCGCGCCGGGGAAGGTAAGGCGGGAAAGGATGCGGTCGAGGTATTCCGCGGTGGGCCGGCCGGGCCGGACGCCGGGTATGAACCCGCCGTATTTCTTCAGGTTGTCGGCCTGGTCGACCGGGTTGAAGGTGACCGCCGTGTAGAAGTAGGTGAAGACGATGATGAAGAACACCTCGCCGACCACGTAGGCCCAGGTGTTGGGCCCGAAGAAGGCGGCGAAGTCCAGCGCGGCCGGCGTGTTGAGCAGCTGACCGATGGTCGGCGGGAAGGCCATGATCGAGGCGGCGAAGATGACCGGGATGACGCCGGCCATGTTGACCCGCAGGGGCAGGTAGGTCGAGCCGCCCGAGGTCATTTTCCGCCCCACCACCCGTTTCGCGTACTGGACCGGGATGCGGCGCTGGCCCTCCTGGACGAAGACGATCGCGACGATCACGGCGAGGGCGACGAAGGGCATCATCACGACGAAGACCTGGTCGGGGTTGTCCCACCACTGGGTGATCCCGTTCGGCAGCGAAGCGACGATCGAGGCGAAGATCATCAGCGAGATCCCGTTGCCGATCCCGCGCTGGGTGATCAGCTCGCCCAGCCACATCAGCAGGGTGCAGCCGGCCGTGAGGCAGATCACGATCATGAACAGCTTCGCGAAGGTGAGGGTGCCGACGACGCTGGTGCCCGCTTCGTTGCCGAAGGAGCGGAAGAGGAAGACGTAGCCGAGCGACTGGCCGAAGGCGAGACCGACGGTCAGGTAACGCGTGTACTGGGTGATTTTCTGCTGCCCGACCTCGCCTTCTTTCTGCAGGCGCTCCAGCGAGGGCATGACCACGGTCAGCAGCTGCAGGATGATCGAGGCCGTGATGTAGGGCATGATCCCCAGCGCGAAAAGGGAGAGGCGTTCAAGCCCGCCGCCCGAGAAGAGGTTGAGGAATCCGAGCACACCGGAGCCGCTGAAGTTGTCCTGGATTTCCTTGACGGCGTCGACGTCGACGCCGGGAGCCGGGATGTAGGCGCCGAGCCGGTACAGCAGGAGCATCGCCGCGGTGAAGGCCAGCTTCTTGCGAATATCGGCGACGCTGAAGGCGTTCGCAATAGTTTTGAGCATTACGGCTCCAGAGTGTGACAGGAACCGCCGGCCGCCTCGATCTTCTCCTTGGCGGCAGCGCTGAACGCGTGGGCGTGGACCTCGAGCTTCTTCTTGAGATCACCCCTGGCGAGGATCTTGACCGGATCGGAGCGCTTGGCGAGCCCCTTCTCCTTGAGGGTCGCGGGGTTGACCTCGGCGCCCGCGTCGAAGCGCTCCTCGAGGTCGGAGAGATTCACCGGCTGCGTCCTGGTGCGGAAGTTCTCGAAAGGCATCGACTTCTTCATGTGCGGCCCGCGCAGCTTTCGCATCCGCATGTGGATCGGGTTCTGGCCGCCCTCGTAGTTGGCCTTGCGCTTGCGGCCCGAGCGGGCGCCGGCGCCCTTGTGGCCGCGACCCGAAGTCTTGCCCAGGCCGCTGCCCTCGCCGCGACCGATCCGCTTGCGGGGCTTTTTCGAGCCCGGCTTCGGCTTCAGGTTGTGCAGCCCGATCTCCTCGGAGCGGGATTTCTCAGCCATCAGGAGACCTCCACGAGGTGCGATACCACCCGCAGCTGCCCCTGCAGCTGCGGCGAGTCCTTCAACTCCACCGACTTACCGATCCGCCCCAGCCCCAGCGCCGCCAAGGTAGCTTTCTGATCCGGATTGGTCCCGTTGGCGGACCGAACCTGCGAAACCTTCACCCCGCTCACGAGGACTCCTCAGCTTTTTTCGCCTCCGGCGCCGTCTCCTCGACAGCCACTGGATCAGCAGCGGCCGGAGCCTCGCCGTCAGCCGGAGCGGCATCTGACGCGGGTAGCGTGGGGTCGGGCGACTCGCCCGCAGCTTGCGAGGACGAGTCGTCTGACCGCGCGACAGGACCCGCGTCCAAGTGCTCTCCGTTGTTCGGGGAAGCACCGTTCCCGTCGAGTCCAAGAACCTGCGTCACCGTGAGGCCCCGCAACTCGGCGACCTCCTCGGGCCGCCGCAACCGGATAAGCCCGTCCATGGTCGCCTTCACGAGGTTGATCGGATTCTGGGTCCCGATGCTCTTGGTGAGGACGTCGCGGACGCCGCCCAGCTCAAGCACGGCGCGGACGCCACCGCCGGCGATCACGCCGGTACCGGGGCTGGCCGGGCGCAGGACCACGTGGCCGGCGCCGAAGCGGCCGATTATCCGGTGGGTGATCGTGTTGCCGTATTTGGGCACCCGGATCAAGTTCTTGCGGGCGTCCTCGACGCCCTTCTGGATCGCCAGCGGGACCTCGCGGGCCTTGCCGTAGCCGATCCCGACCACGCCCTCCTCGTCGCCGACGGCGACCAGCGCGGTGAAGGAGAAGCGGCGGCCGCCCTTGACGACCTTGGCGACGCGGTTGATCTCGATGACGCGCTCCTGCAGATCGAGCCCGCGCGGGCTCACCGTCTCGACGTTGGTTGCGTTCATTCCCTTCATAGCGAGCGGTCCAAGGTAGCGGACTAGAAGACCAGCCCTCCCTCTCGTGCTCCGTCGGCCAGCGCCCGGACGCGGCCGTGGTACTGGTAGCCGCCGCGATCGAAGACGCAGGTCTTCACCCCGGCCGCCTTGGCCCGCTCGGCGAGCAGTTCGCCGGCCTTCTTCGCCTGCTCTGTGGCGGTGAGCTTGCGCAGCTCGGGCTCGATCCAGTTGACCGCGGCCAGCGTGTGACCCGCCCGGTCGTCGATGAGCTGGGCGAAGATGCCTTTGTTGGAGCGGAAGACCGAGAGACGCGGCCGCTCGGCCGTGCCGGTGACGCGGGAGCGGACCCGGCGACGGCGGCGCAGACGCTGCTGAGGCTTGGTGACGACGGTCATGCGCGCTTGCCCACCTTTCTCAGCACCTGCTCGTCGCGGTAGCGGATCCCCTTGCCCTTGTAGGGCTCGGGCGGACGGCGCTTGCGGATGTCCGCGGCGACCTGGCCGACCAGCTGCTTGTCGATTCCCCGCACGATGATCTCGGTCGGCTGCGGGACCTCGAACTCGATCCCCTCCGGAGCCTCGATCGAGACCGGGTGGGAGAAGCCGAGCGCCAGCTCCAGGTTCTTGCCTTTGAGGGCGGCGCGGTAACCGACGCCTTGGATCTCCAGCCGCTTCTCGAAGCCGTCGGTGACCCCCTCGACCATGTTCGCGATCAGGCTGCGGGTCAGCCCGTGCAGGGCGCGGTGCTCGCCGCGATCGGTGGGGCGGGCGACGGTGACGACGCCATCGCCCTGCTCGACCGTCATGTCCTGCGGGTAGCCCTGCGCGAGCTCGCCCTTGGGGCCCTTCACGGCGATGTTGCCAGGGGCGATCTCGACCGTGACGGCCTCGGGTACGGGGACGGGCTTTCTTCCGATTCGGCTCATGGGATCACCAGACGTAGGCGACGACCTCGCCGCCGACTCCTTTGGCGCGCGCTTCGTGACCGGTCATCACTCCGACCGAGGTGCTGACGATCGCGGTCCCGGTGCCGCCGTGGACCCGTGGCACGTTCTTGTGGTCGACCTAGCGCCGCCGGCCGGGGCGCGAAACGCGCTCGATCCCGACGATCACCGGCTGCCGGTCCTCGGTGTACTTGAGGCTGACGCTGATCGCCTCGCCGACCGTGGCGGGCTTGCGATGGAAGTCCTGGATGTAGCCCTGCTCCTTGAGGATCCGCGACATCTCCATCTTCAGGCCCGAGGCGGGAATCTCCACCTCGTCGTGGCCCGCACGGATGGCGTTGCGGATCCGGGTCAGGTAATCGGCGATCGGGTCGGTCTGCATTCGTCTCGTCCTACCAGCTCGACTTGGTCATCCCGGGGATGTACCCCTCGTGCGCGGCCTCGCGCAGGCAGATCCGGCAGAGGCCGAACTTCCGATAGTAGGCGCGCGGGCGACCGCAGCGTCGGCAGCGGTTGTAGCCCCGGGTCTTGAACTTTGGTTTGCGGCCCTGGCGGACCTTCTGTGAAGTCTTAGCCATTCTCTGAATTCTCCTCGTCGGCCGAGCCCTCGGCCTCGTCGTTTCCGCCCTCGGCATCCTCGGCGCCGCCCTCGCCCTCGCCCGCCTCGACCTCGGGCTTGGCGTAGGCCTCCGGGTTCTCCTCTTTCAGCTGTTCCAGAGCCGCCTGCTCGGCCTCGGCTTTGAGACGAGCCTCCTCCTTGCGCTGCTCCTCTTCGGCTTCCGCCTCGGCCTCGGATTTACCGGCGCCTGGCCGGCCCTCCTGGGCGAAGGGCATCCCCAGCCCGAGCAGCAGCTCGAAAGCCTCCTGGTCGGTCTTAGCCGAGGTGGTGATCGTGATGTCCAGACCGCGGACGACGTCGACCGAGTCGTAGTCGATTTCAGGGAAGATCAGCTGCTCTTTGACGCCCATCGAGTAGTTGCCCCGGCCGTCGAACGAGCGTGGGTTGAGACCGCGGAAGTCGCGGATCCGCGGCACCGCGATCGAGGTGAGGCGGTCGAGGAACTCCCACATCCGCGCGCGGCGCAGCGTCACCGAGATGCCTACCGGCATCCCCTCTCGCACCTTGAAGGAGGCGATCGACTTGCGAGCGCGGCGCACGTTGGGCTGCTGGCCGGCGATCAGCGCCAGCTGTTCGGTGGCCGATTCGAAGGACTTCTTGTCCTGTTTCTCGGTGCCCAGCCCCATGTTGAGGGTGATCTTCCGCAGCTGCGGCGCCTCCATCGCCGTCGAGTAGCCGAACTCCTTGGTCAGGGCGGGCAGGACCTCCTGCTCGTAGCGCTCGCGCAGGCGCGGCGGCGGAGCCGCCTGCGAGGTGGGGGTCGCGGTGGCCTCCATCAGTCGATCTGCCCCCCGCTGCGCTTCGCGTAGCGGACCCGCTTGCCGCCCTCGTCGCGGCGGACGCCGACACGGGTCGGTTTGTTGCCTTTGGGGTCGAGCAGCATCACGTTGGAGGCGTCGATCGGCCCCTCCTTTTCGACGATGCCGCCGGCCTGGGGGTTTTTCAGGTCGGCCTGCGAGCGAGGTCGTTCATGGCGCTTGACCATGTTCAGGCCATCGACGTAGACGCGTCGCTTCTTCGGCTCCGTACGCACGACGCGGCCCGTCTTGCCGGCGTCCTTGCCGCTGATCACGACCACCTGGTCGTCGGTCCGGATGCGCATCGACTTCGCCATCAGAGGACCTCGGGCGCGAGCGAGATGATTTTCATGAAGTTGCGGTCGCGAAGTTCCCGGGCCACCGGACCGAAGATGCGGGTCCCGCGCGGGTTGTTGCTGGCCGGGTCGATCAGCACCGCGGCGTTCTCGTCGAAGGAGATGTAGGTGCCGTCGGGCCGGCCGAGCGGCTTGCGGGTGCGGACGACGACGGCCTGCACGACCTCGCCCTTGCGGACGCCGCCCTGCGGGCTCGCCTGTTTGACGGTCGCGGTGATCACGTCGCCGACGCTGGCGTAGCGGCGGTGCGAGCCGCCCTTGACGCGGATGCAGAGCAGCTCGCGGGCGCCCGAGTTGTCGGCGACCTTCAGCCTGGACTCCTGCTGGATCACTTCGCCCTACCTCGCCTTCTCGACGACGTCGACCAGGCGCCAGCGCTTGGTCTTGGACAGGGGCCGGGTCTCGATGATGCGGACCACGTCGCCCTCGCCCGCCTCGTTGCGCTCGTCGTGCGCGTGCAGCGTGCGCGAGCGCCGGACGATCTTCTCGTAAGTCGGGTGACGGCGGGCGATGTCGATTCGAACCGTGATCGACTTGTCGCCTTTGTCGGAGACGACGACGCCCTGGCGGACCTTGGCGGCATTCGCCTCGTGCTCAGCCGGTTGCGTGCCGGTCCCGGCGGTTTTCTTGCCCTTCGCGGCAGCGCGCTCCTTACGCCGTTCGGCAGCCTTCGCCTTGCGATAGTCACGACGCGCCGCAGACCGCTCCTCCGCGGTCTGCTGCGGCTTCGCCTCGCTCGGCCGCCGCGACCGCTCCAACCGCAACCGCTCCTTCCAAGGAAGCTCATCCCCGGGATCCGGCTCCGAAGCAGGGGCCTCCGCCGGAGTCTCCTCAGCGGCCGGAGCCTCCTCCTGCTCAGCAGCAGGAGCGTCGTCAGACGAACCCGCCTCGGCGGCAGGGGCGTCTCCCCCGTCAGCCTCGGGCGCGTCTTCCGCGGGTGGCGTGGAGGATGGCTCCTCGCCCGCAGCTTGCGAGGACGAGGAGTCGTCCTCCGCGACAGGACCCGCGGACTGCGCGTTTTCGTCCTGCTGGGGAGTCTCCTCAGTCGTCTCGTCTTTTTTCGTCTCGTCGTCGCTCATACGCGCTTGATCTCTTTCTCGACATCGATACCCCGTGCCCTGGCCACGGTCTGCAGCCTCGCCACGTCCTTTTTCGCCTGCCTGAGGCGGGCGGTGTTCTCGAGCTCGCCGGTGGCGTGACGGAAGCGCAGGTTGAAGGACTCCTCCTTCGCATCGACCAGTTTCGACACGAGCTCGTGGTCTTTGAGGTTGTGGGCCTCGCTCGCCTTCATCAGGTCTCGACCCCCTCGCGCTTGACGAATTTGGTCTTGACCGGAAGCTTGTGCCCGGCGAGGCGCAACGCTTCGCGGGCGAGGTCCTCGGGGACCCCGGCCAGCTCGAACATCACCCGACCGGGCTTGATCACCGCGACCCAGCCCTCGGGGTTGCCCTTGCCCGAGCCCATCCGGGTCTCGGCCGGCTTCTTCGTGTAGGGCTTGTCGGGGAAGACGTTGATCCAGACCTTGCCGCCGCGTTTGATCTTGCGGGTCATCGCCACACGGGCGGCCTCGATCTGGCGGTTGGTGATCCAGCCGCGCTCCAGCGACTTCAGCCCGTACTCGCCGAAGGCGACGGTGCTGCCGCCCTTGGTGTTGCCGCGCATCCGGCCGCGGAACTGTTTGCGGTGCTTGACCCGTTTCGGCATCAGCATCAGCGACCACCCCCACGCTGTCCGCCGCGACCGCCGCGGTCGCCGCCCCGGCCACCGCGATCGCCGCCGGGCCCGCGTCCGCCGCGGTCCCCACCCGGCCCGCGGCCACCGCCCTGGCGCCCGCGCTGGCCGCCCTGCGGCTCGCCGTCGGTCGAAGCGAGATCGGAGCGGAAGCCCTCCGGCATCACCTCACCCTTGTTGATCCAGCATTTGACGCCGATCCGGCCGGTCGTGGTCCGCGCCTCGAAGAACCCGTAGTCGATGTCGGCGCGCAGCGTGTGCAGCGGCACGCGGCCGTCGGAGTAGCTTTCGGTCCGCGCCATCTCGGCACCACCGAGGCGGCCGGAAACCTGGACCTTTACCCCCTTGGCCCCGGAACGCATCGCCGAGGTCAGGGCGCGTTTCATCGCGCGGCGGAAAGCGACCCGGTTCTGCAGCTGCTCGGCGATCGACTGCGCGACCAGCTTGGCGTCGAGCTCGGGGCGCTTGACCTCGCGGATGTTCACTTTCACCGGGCTGCCGGTCAGCTTGTGCAGCTCCTTGCGCAGCGCGTCGACTTCGCTGCCCGACTTGCCGATCACGATGCCCGGGCGGGCCGTGTGGATGTCGACGGCGACCTCGCCGCGGCGCTCGATCGTGATGTTCGAGAGGCCGGCGTGCGAGAGCTTGTTGACGATGTGATCGCGGATCTGCAGGTCTTCCTGGAGGACGTCGGCGAAGTTTTTGTCCTCGAACCAGTTCGACTTCCAGTCGTGGATGTAGCCGACTCGGAAACCCTCGGGGTGGATCTTCTGTCCCATTGGTGCCTCAGTCCTCCGCGGGGGTCAGCGCCACGGCGATGTGGCTGGTTCGCTTGTGGATCGGCGTCGCCCGTCCCTGAGCCCGCGGCCGAAACCGCTTCAGGGTCGGTCCTTCGTCGACCGTGATCGACTTGATCGTCATCTCGTCGCCGATCATGTCGTGGTTGTTCTCCGCGTTGGCGGCGGCGGAGTCGATCAGCTTCTGGATGTCGCCAGCGGCGCCTCGCGGCGAGAACTGCAGCAGGGCCCGCGCCTTCTCGATGTGCATGCCGCGGACCTGATCGGCGATCAGGCGCGCCTTGCGCGGCGCGATCCGCACGTAACGGGCGCTGGCGCGGACGACCGGTGCGGTCGCCGGCGGCTTCGGCGCGGCTTTTTTCGCCGGCGCTTTTTTGGCTTTCGCGGCTTTTTTCGGAGCCTCTTTTTTCGCCGCGGCTTTTTTCGTTTCTTTTTTGGCGGCTTTGCTCTCGGTTTTTTTCGCCGTTGCTTTTTTGGCAGGCGCTTTCCCGTCGGCTTTTTTCTCAGCTGATTTTTTGCTTTTGCCGGTGCCGGTCGCCGCTTTTTTGGCTTTGGCCTGTTTGTTTTTCTTATCTGGGTTCTCGTCGGCCATCGCTCTTACTCCCTGCCGGTGCCCGAGTGCGAGCGGAAGGTGCGGGTCGGCGCGAACTCGCCGAGCTTGTGTCCCACCATCGACTCGGAGATGAAGACGGGGACGTGTTTCTTGCCGTCGTGGACCGCGATCGTGTGACCGACCATCTCCGGGAAGACGGTCGAGGTGCGCGACCAGGTTTTCACCATCTGTTTTTTGCCGGCCTCGTTCATCGCGTTGATCCGCCCGATCAGGCGCTCCTCGACCCACGGGCCCTTTTTCGTCGAGCGACCCATCAGCGACCCTTCTTCTTCCCGCGGCGCCTGCCGCGCACGATGTAGCGGTCGGACTGCTTGCCCTTCTTGCGCGTCCGGTAGCCGAGCGTCGGCTTGCCCCAAGGGGTGACCGGGTGGCCGCCCGGCGTGTGGTGCGCCTCGCCGCCGCCGTGCGGGTGGTCGACGGGGTTCATCGCGACACCGCGGGTCTGGGGGCGCTTGCCCTTGTGCCGGTTGCGGCCCGCCTTGCCGACCTTGAGGTTCTGGTGCTCGGCGTTGGAGAGGTTGCCGACCGTCGCGCGACACTCGGCGCGGACCAGCCGCATCTCCGAAGAGGGCAGCCGCAGGGTGACCATCTCACCCTCCTTCGCGACCAGCTGGATCGCCGTGCCGGCGGCGCGGCCGAGCTTGCCGCCCTGCCCGGCGATCAGCTCGACGTTGTGGACGATCGTGCCGGTCGGCATCTGGCCCAGCTCCATCGCATGGCCGGGTTTGACATCGGCTCCGGATCCGGACTTGACCTCGGCGCCGACCTCCAACTGGGACGGGGCGAGGATGTAGTCCTTGTACCCGTCGGCGTAGTGCAGGAGAGCGATGTAGCAGCTGCGGTTGGGGTCGTACTCGATCGTGGCGACCTTCGCGGGCACGCCGTCCTTGCGGCGCTTGAAGTCGATCTTGCGGTAGCGCCGCTTGGCACCGCCGCCGCGGTGGCGCGCGGTGACGCGGCCGTTGGCGTTGCGCCCGCCGGACTTGCGCAGGCCCTCGGTCAGCTTCTTTTCCGGCTCCGAGGCCGTCAGCTGCTCGCGCAACGGGTAGGTCGCGAAGCGGCGCCCGGGGCTGGTCGGTTTCGTTTTGCGGTTCGGCATCTCGGTCTCCTACGCGGTCTCGGCGCCCTCGAACAGCTCGATTCGTTCGCCCGGGGCGAGCTGGACGACGGCCTTCTTCCAGCCGCGGGTCCGCCCTTTGATCAGGCCGCGGCGCTTCGGCTTCGGCCGGACCTTCGCGGTCCGTACCTGGGCGACCTCGACCCCGAAGATCTCCTCGACCGCCTGGGCGATCTGGGTCTTGTGGGCGCGCTCGTCAACGCGGAAGGTGTACTTGCCTTCGGCGATCAGGGCGTAGCTCTTCTCTGAGATCACCGGCCGGATCAGGATGTTGCGCGCGTCCATCAGCCCAACCTCTCCTTCAGCGCGTCCAGCGCAGTTTCGGAGATCGCCACAGCGGCAGCGCCGATCACGTCGGCGACGCCGGTGGCCCCAACCTCGAGCACATGGGTGCGGGGGATGTTTCGGAAGCTCTTCATCGCACCGGTCTCCTCGGCGGTGAGGATGACCAGGACCGGGTTCCTGGCCCCCCATTTCGCCAGCGCTTCGGCGGCCTGCTTGGTCGACGGCGTCTCGAAACCGGAGGCGTCGAGGAGGGCGACGCTGCCGCGCTCGGCGTGGACCGAGAGGGCGGAGCGCATCGCCCGGCGGCGGGCTTTGCGGTTGACCTTGACCGTGTACTTGCGCGGCTTCGGGCCGAAGGTGACGCCGCCGCCGTAGCGGCTGGAGACGCCGAGCGTGCCCACACGGGCGCGGCCCGTGCCCTTCTGGCGCCAGGCCTTGGCGGTCGTGAAGGCGACCTCGCCACGGGTCAGCGTCGAAGCGGTGCCGCGACGGCGCGAAGCCATGTCGGCCCGGGCGGCCTCGTGGACCAGCGACTGGTGGAAAGGCTCTGCGAACAGCTCTTTGGGCAGGTCGGCTTTCGCCGACTTGCCGAGCACAGTCGCTTTGGCGCTAGCCATCGGTCCTCACCTCGACGATCGCGTTGCGCGAGCCGGGCACCGAGCCCTTGATCAGCAGCAGATTGCGGTCGGCGTCGACGCTGGCGACTTCCAGGCCCTTCTGGGTGACGCGCTTGTTGCCCATCTGGCCCGGCATCCGCATCCCTTTGAAGACCCGGGCGGGGAAGGCGCTGGCGCCGATCGAGCCCGGGGCGCGAACGTTGTGGGAGCCGTGGCTGACCGGGCCGCGGCTGAAGTTGTGGCGCTTGATCCCACCCTGGAAGCCCTTGCCGATCGAGATGCCCGAGACCTTCACCTTCTGACCCGCCTCGAAGCCCTCGACGGTGACGTCGTCGCCGATCTTCGGACCCTCCTCGGCCGCGAGGTCCTCGTCGCGGAACTCGACCAGGTGACGCAGCGGCGGCGCGCTCGCCTTTTTCAGGTGGCCTTCCTCGGCCTTGCTCAGCCTGCCCTGCTTGACCTCGCCGAAGGCGAGCTGCACGGCCTGGTAGCCGTCGCGCTCGCTCTCGCGCACGGCGGTCACCTTGCACGGACCGGCCTCGATCACCGTGACCGGCACGACGCTGCCGTCCTCGCGGAAGACCTGCGTCATGCCCAGCTTCTTGCCGAGAATCGCAGCCATGGCATCTAAAGGCGGATCTCGATGTCGACGCCGGCGGGCAGCGAGTCGAGGCGCTGCAGCGAGTCGACGGTTTTCGGCGAGGGCTGGAGGATGTCGATCAGCCGCTTGTGGGTGCGGATCTCGAAGTGCTCGCGCGAGTCCTTGTCCTTGAACGGCGAGCGGATCACGCAGTAGACGTTTTTCTCGGTCGGC
>Ga0190274_10000237_pt1 | contig 36927 bp, 28 predicted proteins | sample Popmic531T_FD_133002 | JGI IMG/M metagenome (GOLD analysis project Ga0190274, IMG submission 133002) | Populus adjacent soil microbial communities from riparian zone of Yellowstone River, Montana, USA - 531 T | ecosystem: Environmental > Terrestrial > Soil > Riparian zone | place: USA: Montana... | reverse complement strand
TCAGGCTGATGAACGGAGAAATTCTTTTTTTCGAAAATCATCTTGCACGGCTCAGGAGAAGCATGGATATGCTTTCAATGGATTGGCCGGAAGCATTTTCATTCCAGCAGCTTCACTTGTTAATACGTCATCTTGACCAGGTGAATAAACTAGGAGGAAATGCCCGCATACGGATGGAAGTTTACAGGAAGGAGGGAGGATACTACACGCCGCTTAACAATGAGGTCGGATTCATCATTGAAGCAGAGCCAATGAAGGAGACTGAATATGTTTTGAACCGTGTTGGTCTGCGCGTGGATCTCTATAATGAGGCACCAAAGTTGGTGAACCGGATCTCTTCTATAAAAAGTTCAAGTGCACTACAGCATGTGATGGCCGGCCTTCACAGGAAAAAAAGCGGGTACGATGATTCATTGTTATTGAATGTGGAAGGGAACATTGCAGAAGCAGTTTCTTCCAACGTATTCTTAGTCTTGCACGGAGGTATCTGCACGCCTTCGCTCGACCAGGGATGCGTAGCAGGCGTCATGCGCGAACGCATCATCCAGATATTAAAGTCCCAAAACAAAAAGTGCCTGGAGAAAAAAATCTCTCTCACTGAACTTTTGCATGCCGATGAAGTTTTTCTCACCAACGTGATTGATGGCATACGCTGGGTTGGAGCGATCAGGAACAAACGCTACTTTAATTCATTCAGCAGCGGGCTTATTCATGAACTTACAGAAGTTCATGAGAAGAAAGCCTGACCCGCAGGGAATAAGTCCCAAAGAATTTCGAACGCCGAACAGGGAACGGATGAACACCGAAGTAAAAGCCATTACCAATACTTCTTCATTCTTAATTCCCTGCATGCCGGCTGGCTTGTTCGGTGTTCGACATTTAGATGCCATCAATGATAGGGTAGTAGTTGGTCATCTATTCATTTGATTATTCAATAACCAGCTTGCCTGTCGCACGGTTTCCGGCTCCATTGCTTAATTCAAAAAAGTAAATTCCGGGGTTTAAATTTCCTTTGGTGATGATTATTTCGGAACCATTAACCATTTTTTTATTTACCGTTCTGCCCATGGCATCTATAAGAACAAGAGTTGTCTCAGTGTTTATAAAAGATTTACTGAATATCAATCTCGCATTGTTGCTGAATGGGTTCGGTACGACGGTGATGATTTCATTAGTGCCGAGAACCTGAGTTGTTCCGACATACAAATCTGAAACAAGTGTGTTCCAGACATTATTCGTCAGGACAGGGAAATTGCTGTCAAAGAAAATATCTGCTTCATTGCGAACCACAACTGGAAGTTGAAGATTTGACATTGGACGGATCCGGTATTGAATGTACCCATTACTTCCTGGTTCATCCACATTTGAATCGGGAAGAAGGATATTGTCAAATTTGAATTCAACCATTCTGTTAGGGAAAATAGTCGTATTCAAAGGGTGACTGTTTCCACAAATTTGCAGTGTACTTAAATCTAAAGAAGGATCGATGAAATCGTGGATGATAACTAAAAACGCCGTATCATTTCCAGTATTCTGGAAACGAATAGTGTATTGTAACTCTTCATTGTAAAGAGTACGATGATCTGAATAAAGTCCTTCAGGTAATACCAATTTATCGTTCGGATCAATAGCACAACTTACTATTTGTTGGAATGACTCACTGTCTGCTGTCACATAATTTCCACTTGAATCAAACTGTGCCAATGCTTCAAAATGGATGGTATCACCACCACCTGGAAGAAATAACTCCATGCTGATTTGACTTGAATAAGTTGGCCACAGGTTGGTAAAGTTGTAGATCAAACTATCTCCAGAAATTTGATCTGGCTGAGGAATGCTTGAAGTAAATGTAACAGCGCTGTCAATATTGAAAATAATTCTTCCATTTAACAGTGTACTTCCTGTATTTTGATAATTGATGTGATAATATCTGTTGCTATTACAACGTGGGAAAGCTTGCACAACCGCAACATTTAATCCATTTTCAGGATTCAATGCATTTATTCCGAAGTCCAAACCTGAGTGATCAGTTGAATCATAAGTAACGGTATAAGAGAGAGAATCTGAAGTGATAATCCAATTATTGAATGGATTGACTGTAATTACATGGTTGCCGCTTGTGGGACAATAAAAAATATACTCCCCATTTGTATTTGTGAACATGCTGATATTATCCGGCTGAACTGAAATAGATTGGGATGGAACATTTATATCCGTAGAATCTTTAACGCCATTGCTATTGGCATCATAATAAATTTCTCCTGAAAAATAGCCCTCTAAGAAAGGGGGAGTAACCAGCGTTGAATCATTTGTCACATAGATTAAAAAATATTTTGAAGTATAACCCTGCGTCGGGCAATTCAAATCCAAAGCTGTAACTGTGAATATATAAGGTTGTGGACGAACATCAGCGGGTGTTGGTGACCAGCAAAATACGCCCGTGGGACGCGATGCAGCTTGAACAGAAAAAATAGCCGATGGTATTCCATTATTCCAAATCATTGTCAGGGAATCGGTGGCATTACTATCATCACAAAAAATATTGAAGCATGTTGGTTGATCCGCCAGGATATAAATACTGTTCAGCGATGATCCGTTGAGACCGCTAACTGTAGGCATCACGTTATTGCTGCAAGAAACTGTATACACGCATAAGTCTTGCATCACGCTACCAATGATACTACCATTTCTATACTCGTCAACCTGGAATGCTATAGGTCCAACTTCTTGAATGGTGGGATGCAAAAATAAATCACCGGAGTTTGGATCTATAGTGATTGCTGTTTGAGATGATAATGGCTGTATACTGGAATATCCCACATTGTAAAGAACAGGTGTATTCTGATCTGTCCTGGCAGCGATAATTGAACAAACAAGGGAGTCACCATCAGGATCGACGATTCCATGATTAATCGTCAAGTCTTCTCCGATACAGAGAAATATATTAGGATCAATAGTAAACTGCGGTGAATTATTATCACCGTTGAGATTATTCAGCTTAGCTTCAATGTAAATGTCATCACCTCCGGGATTTTGTAACGTAGTGATGGCAGCATTCCTGGCTGACATTGAAATTGATATAATCCAATCAGCACATTGTCCAGGAAAGCAATATTGTGATTCGAATTCCCATTTCTGTATACCCGGCTCAGTTCCACCCGAACAGGTTGAGATGTGGCCGGGACATGGATGTGTAATTTCCTGCCCTGTGCCGGGAAGCTGGTCTAGCTGCAGTGTTGTGCTTTGTGCGCAGGAAGCAGAAGAAATATTTACAATAATGGGTTGCACAATTGCTATACCAATACAATCCCTGAAGAAAGTGAGACGGATATTGTAGCAGTTACCCTGGACGTGGGTATAGGTGATTTCTCCACCAGATAAATGAGTGGCATATGCCTGATCCCTCATAAACGTGAAAAAAGTGGCAAGAAAAATTGCGATGAACAGAAATGAAGTTGTGTATTTTGTTTTCATAAAAAAAAGTTTTTAGGTTAATTTTTTGATAAGGTTTAGAAACCACCGGGTCAATCAATGATGAATTTACCTGTTGCTCTTCGTCCAAACACGTTCCACAATTCGAAAAAGTAAATGCCCGGTTGCAGATCTCCTTTCGAGATTTGAATAGACGACGTATTTACTTTTCTGCTGTCAACCATATTGCCCATTGCATCAAAAATTTGGAATTGTGATTCAATGGCAGCGAACTTATTTCCCAACTGAATTTCAGCTTGTTGATGAAATGGATTTGGAATTACGATTAAATGTTCTTCATTGATCATCATTGAAGTTTCGCCAACTGTCAGGTCTGAAACGAGCGTATTCCAGACCGTATTTGTTAACACCGGTGCATTGCTGTCGAAATATATGCTGGCTTCATTTTCCACAACGACAGGCAATGAAAGGTTTTGCAAAGGCGTAATTTCATATTGTATAAATCCATTGCTGCCTGGCTCATCTGCATTTGAATCTGGAAGGAGAATATTATTGAATCGAAACTCTACCATCCTGTCAGGGAAAATGGTGGTGCTCATTGCATGACTGCTTCCTATCACATGCAAGGATTGTATATCAAGAGAAGGATCAATCTGGTCCTGGACAAACACTGTAAAAGCAGTATCGTTACCCGTATTCTGAAAACGAATCGTGTAAAGTAATGGATCAGTAGATAAAACGCGGTGGTCGGAATAGAGCCCTTCAGGAGAAACAGCTTTGTCATTTGGATCGAAGGAGCAGGCGACTGTTTGATGCAATAAATAGGAATCCAATTCATAAAAATTTCCGGCTGAATCCATTTCTACGACTGCGTGGTGATCCAGTTGGGTACCGGCTCCCGGAAGATTCAATTGAATCACTGCCTGGTGCGACTGGGAGGGCCAGAGGTTCTGGAAATAATAAATCAGCGTATCTCCGGAAATCAAATCTGGTGCAGGAATGGAGGAGAGGTAAGTAGTATTCGGATCTGGAATAAAAAAAGTCCTTCCATCGAGAACAGTAGTTCCATCGTTATAAAAACTCAAAATATAATTAACGGGCTGATTACACCTGGGGACTCCGGAGCCGGCATGGACACTCAGTGAAATATAATTTGAATCCGGGGCTAAACCAAAATCAAGGCCTGTATGATTAAGTGAATCATCAGGAATTGTATAAAAGAGAGAATCTGTTGTTATATGCCAGTGCAGTTCAGGATGAATACTCAGCATCTGCGTTCCATTGCCAGAAGTATAATAAAAATAGTTGCCGGAAGATCCTGTTAAGAGGGTCACGCTGTCAGGAGTTACCTTGATCATTCGTCCCGTAAGATCAATTTCAGAACTATCCTTCACACCATCCTGGTTCAGATCAAAGAATACATTTCCCGAATAGAAAGTCTCATTCGGAAAAACCGTTGCGGCGGAACTGTCGAATGTTACCGTAATTGAAAATGAATATATTTGGATTCCCGGCGACGGACAGTTATTATCCGTTACTTTAATGTTGACCATATAAGGTTGAGGCCTAACGTCACTTGAATCCGGTTCCCAGCAAAATGTGCCTTGTGGATGAGGTGATCCAGCTACATAGAAGGTTGCATCAGGAATATATCCCATATAACTCATTGTCAGAACATCCGAGGTATCAGAATCGTAAGTATAAATCTGAAAGCAAAATGGACCAGGTAGTACAACTAAAGAATAGTTGTTCAACCAATTTGGAATAAAGAATTCGGGAAGATCATTATTACAAGGTATTGTATAAATGGTGGTTTCAAGCATTCTGCTTCCTATCAGTATTCCATTTCTGTATTCAAGTACCCGGTAAACGAGTATACCCATTTCAATTGTTGTTGGTGCAAGGACCAGGTCCCCGGTATTGGGATCCAATGAAGCAGCAGGTGAGGATGTTATAGGCTGTTGTGCAGAATATGATCCTATATAAGTAACGTTGGTATTTGCATCTATACGTGCCGGAATCAATTCGTAAACCAGTGAATCTCCATCAGCATCAATCATCCCTGAATTAATGACTATTTGCTGATCAATACATAAAGGAAAGAATACGTCAACAGAATTTTGTGGTGTGTTATTATCGCCCGTTGTATTGTTCAGTCGTGCTTCAATGTAAAGATTGCTGCCTGAAGGATTCTGGATCGTAGTGATTGAATCACTCCTGGTAGCAAAACTTGCATACATTAACCAGTCAGCGCATTGACCGCTAAAAGTGTAAAGACTTTTGTATTGCCATTTTTGAATCCCTGGTGCAGTACCTCCAACGCAGGTAGTCTGTTGGTCCATACAAGGATGTGTTACTTCCTGTCCTGTACCGATAAACGGGTTCAATACAACAGAGTCTGTGATTCCGCATTGTATGGAAGTAATATAAACTGTAACGGTTAACGGTGCCGCATCTCCTAAGCAGTCCCTGAAAAATGTAACATCAATCTGGTACTGATTACCCAGGAGATGAGTGTACCCCATTGTACCGCCAAATGCATGGTTTGCAAAAAGCTGATTACAATAAAGACACAATAAAAAAATAAATAAAACGGAAATTTTAAGTAGTGATTTCATATGAAAAAAAATTAATGGTTAGCGAAATCAAAATCCGGAAAAAGCCGGTATCAACTAAACGAAATCATATGCAAGGTATAGAAAAGTGTTTAAGTTCCGCAGGTTTTTTTTGCACCTGGAAAGTGAAATATTCTCAAAAAAAAACATCCCGCTATAAACGGGATGTTTTGATAAAAATAGAAAGTTCCTTACTTGGTCTTAGGAGTTGTTGATTGTTCCAACTCGCTGGCCATTGCCATGTTCTTTGTTGTATTCTCACGGGCAGTAGCAAGCTGTGTATTCCATGTATCAATTTTTGTTTGTGCTTCAGTCAGCTTTGTCCTCCAGTCTGCAAGACCTTTGGTAGCATCTTCAGGTGACACTTCGCCTTTTGTAACTTTCGCTGACCACTCAGTGTAAGCAGTTGTGTTTTCGCTCCAGGTTGTTTGGAAAGAAGTCCACTCTGCAGTCATTGCATCCATCGTTGCAGCATCTTGTTCAGCCATTTTATTCATCTCTGCTGCTTTTGTCTTCATTGTCTCATCCTTGCTTGTAGACATGGACTCTGACAGCGTTTTGGTTTTTGTAGTAAAATCATGTGCCTGCTGAGTAGCAGTAGTAAGTTCATTGCTCCAGACCGTAGCTTTTTCTCCGGTAGCAGCCCACTCAGTTCCGAACTGGTTGATTTCTGTTACGGTTTTTTCGTCTACTTTATTTGAACAGGAAGAAAGTGAAATTGCGCCGGCAGCAACAAATGCCAAAAGGACGTTCTTTTTCATTTTGTTTAATTTAGAATTAAGATTATTAGGTTAATTATCTGGCGAAGGTATGGAGAAATTCTACCCGCTAACCCGGTACCAATGGGTTTTACCGACAATGAAATGGTAATAATTCCAAGGCAATTCTGAACTCAATCTCTAAACTCGAATGAATGAACTTCACCCATACTAGCGTCCACCGTAGCCTTGGAATAGGTGGGCAAATGTTCATTTCTGGGAGGAATAATTGAATATCCTTCGTACATAATCCATCGTTTTCCCGTCTTCTTCACCTCGCCGGAATACTCCCTGGTTGGCAGCCCTGACGTCCTCAATTGAATAAAAGGCTTGCGGATTGTGGGTGTTTATCAACCGCCTGATAATCTCAATATCCTTCCTGTTTGCAATAGTGAAAATGATTTTAACCGGACCCATGGCTCCCTGGCCGTCGATTACTGTGATCCCGATGTTTTCATGCTTCAACGCCTCGATAAGTTGCACTGAATCCTGGCTGGTGATAATGCGGATTACCTGCACCCCAAGTGCCAGCCGAGATTCGATCTTCAGCCCGACATATGTTCCCATGGAAAAGCCGCCGGCAAAACTGATATAACACATTACGTTGTCGAGATGCTGCATGATCTGGCGCATTGAAATAAGCCATATCAACACTTCAAAAAAACCGATCACCGGGACTATATGCCTGAGGCCTTTTGAAATGAAAACATTGCGCAGGGTGCCAAGCGTTACATCGCACATGCGGGCGAGAAATATCAGCAAAGGCATAAACACCCATCTGAATAAATCGGTGTCGAGAAATGAAGTGTCTAATGTCATCAGGCTGCGAAGGTATATGATGAACTTGAAAAATTACATCAGGCCCGGCGGATAATACCAATGCTTCATTGTTAAAAAAATGTCAACTGAAAATTAGAATGATCCGATCAGCTTTTTTACAAGTGCAGGAACGCCGTCGCCCGCATTTAAGCGGATCACTTCAAAGCCACCGGTGATGCTCACGGCCTTTGGATCGATGTAAAATTTTTCTGCATGCAACGGAGCAAACTGCGTGAGTCCCGCTGCGGGATATACCTGAAGCGATGATCCTACCACCAGGAAAATATCTGCCAGCGAAACAATTGCGGCAGCACGTTCAAGTTCGGGAACCATTTCACCAAACCAAACAATATGCGGACGAAGTTGTGAACCTCTTTCACATTTATCCCCTGATTTAATTTCCCATCCGTCGACAGTATAAACCAAATGCGGGTCAAGTGTGCTGCGGGATTTTAGAATCTCACCATGCAAGTGAAGTACTTTTGTGGAGCCTGCGCGCTCGTGCAAATCGTCGATGTTCTGTGTGATGATGTGTACATCAAATTTTTTTTCCAGGTCAGCCAATGCTTTGTGTGCAGCATTCGGTTTGGCGCCAATCACTTGCTTTCTTCTTTCGTTGTAAAACTTCAATACGAGCTCGAAATCATTTTCCCATGCTTGCGGTGTGGCAACATCTTCCACACGGTAATTTTCCCAAAGTCCATCGCTGTCGCGAAAGGTTTTCAAACCGCTTTCAGCACTGATGCCGGCGCCAGTAAGTACAACTACTTTTTTCATCACGCTAAATTAAGTAATCAGAGGTAGAAATGAGATTCAAGTCTCACCACAGAGGCACAGAGGCACAGAGAAATGCCGCTAAGAACGAACAGGTTAAGTAGGAGGTAGAGAATAGATTCATTTCTTATTTCTGAGGCATAAACACACAATGAATACATCTCTCTCTGTGTCACTGTGCCTCTGTGGTAAATTTTTTTCTTTGTCTCCTAGGCTGCTTCTCTCAACTCTCAACTCTTCTCTTTCGGAAGTATATCAGCCCGGCAATACCAGAGAAAAGGAGCAAGAGCGAGATGAGTTGTGCCTGGGTAAACGCCAATCCGGCGATATGGTATTTTGAATTGACCCTGATGGCTTCTATTGAAAACCTTTCAAGACCGTTCAGTACAAGGTAAAGCGAAAAAAAGCGACCAGGTACATTGAATTTTTTCCGCACACTCCACAGCAGGAAAAAGAAACCGATGCAAATAATGCTTTCATAAAGTGGAGTAGGGAATACAGGCTCGGCTAGAACGCTGCAATGTTTACCTATACAACCCGCAATCGGAATTCCTTCGTTGAGGACGTTATGTGGATAGTTGTAACTCCAGAACCAATCAGGAAGAAATCCCATCCATCCCGGCTGTGGCTGAAGATTTACAATTCCCCAGTCACCGTCGCCTGCAACCTGGCAGCCGATTCTTCCGAAGCCATAAGCGAGCATCAACCCAGCAGCAGTTGCATCACATAAATGAAGAACCGGAATACCATGTTTTTTTCCGTACCAGGTTGTGGCAAAAAATGCAACGATCAGTCCACCGTACATCGTGAGCCCGCTAAAGGACAGAAGTGCGCCTATCGGATCCTCTATCAGTTCATCGGGATATTCAAGGTTGTGAAATATTTTTGCACCCAGCAATCCGCTCACAGCAGCAATCATTGTAATATTCCCGACGAGGTCATGAGGTGCAACAGTTTCATCAACCCATTCAGGCTTTTCTTTTTTGCTGAAATTCTTTTCCCTGAACTTCCAATAGCCCAAAGCGGCTGCAAAAAGAATTCCCCCGAGGAACGAACCTTCAGTGGATAGGAGTGCCTGCTGTGGATTATCAACAAGTTTGGAATAATTGGCAAAGAAGTAAAAGAGCTTGTAGCCAACCAGGAACCCGACGAGTGCATTGAACAGTATCTCCTGCTTTGTTGCCGGTGCGCCCACAAGCACCTTGCGCATGGCCGGTTTTAGCAAGCCCTGTCTTTCCTTTCTTTTCAATTCAAGCGACAATGTATATGCAGCAAGCAGGAATGAAATGGCTACAAAAAAGCCAAAGGATTGTATCGGCAGCGGAATATTGATTCCGAAAAGATCATGAAGTAAATCTGAGATGGTGGGATACACGCAGTTCTTTTTTATGATGATTTAAACCAGCGTATCACTAGTTACACTACACACAACTTCCATGTCATCGTCAATGCTTTGTAATTCAACTTCTGCCAGCTGACGAATGAGAGCCGGATCAAAAGCTGTTTTTACTTTGATGTAATTATCAGTATACCCATGGAGCATTCCGCTGTTATTTTCTGTTTCAAACATGACCATTGATTTTTTTCCAACGTGCAGCTCATAAAAGTGATGAAGCTTTTTCTGTGAAAGAATTCTCAGCATTTTATTCCGCTTCCTGCGTTCATTCACGGGCACTGCATCCCTGATGTTGAGCGCTTCTGTACCGGCTCTTTCAGAATATGTGAATACATGCAAATAGGAAATGTCCAAATCGGTGAGGAAGCGGTAAGTCTCCTGGAAATCTGTTTCCGTTTCGGAGGGAAAGCCGGTAATAACATCAACCCCGATGCAGCAATGAGGCATCAGCGATTTGATTTTTTCAACACGGTTGACATAAAGTTCACGCAAATATCTTCTGCGCATCAGCTTCAACACTTTATCAGAACCGGATTGAAGCGGAATATGGAAGTGGGGGACAAACCTTTTCGATACCGATACAAATTCAATGATCTCATCTGTTAAGAGGTTCGGCTCGATGGAGGAAATTCTGAAGCGCTCAATTCCTTCAACTTCATCAAGAGCTTTGATCAGCGATAAAAAATTCTCGCCCTTGACCGTCCTGAAATCCACGATATTGACTCCCGTCAGTACAATTTCCTTTATCCCCTGGCTTGCAATCTCATTTGCCTGGGTTACTACATTTTCAATGGAGTCACTTCTGCTCACCCCGCGTGCGAATGGAATGGTGCAGTAAGTGCAACTGTAATCACATCCATCCTGTACTTTCAAAAAAGACCGTGTGCGGTCACCGGTGGAATAGGCAGCGATGAAATGATGTGCAGCTTCCACCTCACAGGCGTGGATCTCTGTGCGATCTTTTTTAGAAGTTTCCCTGAGGTAATAAGGAAGATTGAATTTCTCTGATGCACCTAAAACAAGGTCAACACCATCAATGTTTGAAATCTCTTCCGGCTTCAGTTGGGCATAACAACCGATGACAGCGATAAAGGCACCGGGGTTATTTTTCAATGCCTTCCTGACTACAGCCCTGCATTCACGGTCGGCGTTTTCGGTTACAGAGCAGGTGTTGATGACGTAAACATCAGCTTTCGATTCAAAATCTGTTTTGATAAAACCGTTTTTACGAAGCTGTCTGCCAATAGCCGAGCTTTCTGCAAAATTGAGTTTGCAGCCCAGGGTATGAAAAGCAACGGTTGGATCAGGATTCATTTAAGCGCGCAAAGATGGCAATTCGTGGCTGGAAATAATCACCGGCTTCGTATTAATTCCTGAAATTAGTGGCTTACTTCAAGTCGTCAAAACTCACATCTGAAAAACCGGAACCTTCAGCAGGATTTTCCGGTGGAGTGCTTTCATCACTTTTGGGTTTACGTTGTTCAAAAGGAACAGGTGGATTTTCAGCAACAAGCTGGCTTATTTTATTCGTGCACTCATTGAAGCCATCCATGAATTTTTCGAAGTCTTCCCGGTAAAGAAAAATTTTATGCTTCTCATAAACCGGTGTGCCGTCATCTCCGAACCTGCGCTTGCTTTCGGTGATGGTGAGGTAATAATCGTTCGCCCTTGTTGATTTCACATCAAAGAAATAGGTGCGCTTACCCGCCCTGACGCTTTTTGCAAAAATCTCTTCCCGTTGAAAATTACTGTCTGACATATCCTTTTAACTGTTTTGAATTGTGTTATTGATCGTTCAGGGCAAAAATAGAAAATTATTGAGATTTGCAAATCAAATCAATTCTTGCCACCAAGACACTAGGGTACAAAGAAACACTAAGTAATAAAAAAAATCAATTGACTGAAATACCTTTAAACTTAGTGTTTCTTAGTGACTTGGTGACTTTGGGGCCATGGCTGCTTAAAAAAAATGCCGGCGAAAATTCACCGGCACTTCCCAAGTTATTGTGTTGCTATCTTATTTTAATTTTTGAAGCTCCACTTTAAGGGCTTTAAATGCTGCCTGCGACTGTATTTCCACATTGCTCATCAGCTGTTGAATGGTATCCAGGTTTGTTTTTGTAATGCTGTTGTTTTCGATTTCCGCAAGCATGCCATGTATTTGCTTCAGACCGATGTAGGTATAAGATGGCTTGATCCTATGTGCAATGTCCTTGAGGTCGTCCCAGCTTTGCTGTTTGAATTTTTCATTCATTTCTTCCAGGGCACCCGGAGTTTTTTGAAGAAACATTTCTATCATCTGCATAATGAAGGCAGGGTTATCGCCGCCAATCTGCCTCAGGTATGATAAATCTATTTTCATTTCGGGGACAGAGGAGAAGGTATCTTCAGCTTGAAATGTTTTTGCCTGCTGTGCAGGATCAACAACCACAGAAGAAGATTTTTCCTGCATTGGTTTCTCCATTGATGTTTTGATCCCTGTCACAGCAATGATTTTCTTTTTCAGCTCAGCAGGGTCAAATGGCTTGCTGATGTATTCATTCATACCGCTCTTAAAACATTTCTTTTTTTCAGAAGAAGTAGCATGGGCTGTCATGGCCATAATCGGAATATTGCAATAGGGCGCCGGCAATTCATTCCTGATTTTGCGCGTGGCAGTATTCCCGTCCATCTCCGGCATCTGTATATCCATTAGCACCAGGTCATAAGTACCTTGCTGCAACATCTGCACACATCGCTCTCCATTTTCAGCAATGGAAACATTCACATCCCAGCCGGAGAAAACTTTTTTCACGATCATCTGGTTGATTGCGTTGTCTTCGGCAACAAGAATCCTGAGGTGGCTGATATCCGTGTCTGATTCGCTATCGCGTGATGCACGTTCGATTTCAGATTCCGATGCACGGCCAAAGCTGAGATGAAAATAGAAAGTTGTCCCTTTTCCTACAGTGCTTCTAACGCCGATTTTACCGCCCTGCAATTCAATAAGCTTTTTCACAATGGTCAAACCCAAACCGGTTCCGCCGAACTTCCTTGTTGTGTCATTGCTTGCCTGCGTAAAGCTTTCGAAAATGCTCGACAGGCTCGACTCAGGAATACCAATGCCGGAATCGGTTACTTCAAAATCAATCGTCAGGCTTTCCTTCCGTTCACTTCTTATCTTAATATGAACTGCAACGCCGCCGGTATTTGTAAACTTGATGGCATTGCTTACCAGGTTGTTGGTAACCTGGCTCAACCTCGTAGGATCTCCAAGGATAGCAACCGGAACTGACTTGTCGATTTCGTAATTCAGCGAAATATTTTTCTCATTTGCTTTCGGTTCGAACAATTCGAATGTATGATTGATGATGTCCTCAAGACTGAAAGCAACCTTTTCGAAGTTCATTTTTCCTGCTTCTATCTTTGAAAGGTCAAGGATGTCGTTAATTATGACCAGCAGGTTATCCGAGCACGTCTTGATACTCCTCAGGTAACGGAATTGTTCATCCGAGACACTGGTTCCAAGCAAGATCCTGGTGAGTCCCATGATGCCGTTCATCGGTGTCCTGATTTCATGGCTCATGTTTGCAAGAAATTGCTCTTTCATTTTTGCAACATCCTCGGCATATTGTTTTGCTTTGGTGAGTTCTTCTTCAGCAAGCTTGTGAATGGTAATGTCAGATGCAACACCGATCACTCCAATGATCATATTATTTTCATTCCGCATCGGCGAGTAAAAGACTTCATAAAATTTATCGCCGATCTGGCAGACAGAAGTTTTCTCCTGGCCGTTCATGGAATCATTAAAATCGCTTCTTGATAACGGAATGATTGAGGTGATGCTCTCAATTGGGTTGCCAACCTGCTGCTTGGTGTCAATTCCTCTATCATGCAAACCTCTTCCTTCAAAGAGCGTGAAGTTTCCATGTTCATCTAGTAAGAATAAAATAATCGGAGAATTGGCAACAACTGTTGCAAGTCGTTTCTGGGTTTCATGCAGCTCACGTTCGATGCGTGCTTTTTCCCGCTCGGCAGCTTTCATCTTCAGTACGAAGCGTAAACTTTGCGCAAGACCTTCCGGTGTGAGCAGATCCTTGGGAATGTAATCGCTTGCACCATACTTCATTGCATCTACTGCGATATTCACATCTCCCTGGCTGGTAACAATGATCACGGGTGAAGGATTATTGTTCATCCGGATGTATTTCAAAAGCTCTATGCCACTTCCCCCGGGAAGATTATAGTCGAGGAAGATGCAATCGTACTCGGTGTTCGATGTTTTTTCTTTTCCTGCATCTATGTCTTCTGCAAACGTCAGATCAATAGCCATCCCTGACTTTTGCACAGCGCGTTTGATGATGACGCGGTCCAGTTCGTCATCCTCTACACAAAGTACCTTTATTGATTTATCAGACATAAATTGGGATATAAAAATTGCAGCAAGGACACACTACGCCCTTGTTATACTTGTACTTTTTTAGCGTTCTGCGGTTGACCATTTAATAGTTGATTTCTTACAGAAAATGAGCAATATTTTTTCAAGGGAACGGTTTTAAATGAAATTGCGGGCATTGATGTGCGACGTATCTTAGCAGACTTTCTTATGAAATTCAAGGTTTTCTTCTTTTTTATATTGCTGGGCTTTGTCCATTCGGTGAAATCGGCTACCATTTCAGGTGAAATCACCGATTCTCAAAAACAGCCTATACCTTTTTGCAGCGTTTACCTGAAGGGAACAACCATTGGAACGACGGCAAATATTGATGGAAAATTTTTCCTCGAAGTGAGCCAGGGAAGTTTTGAAATCGTGTTCAGAAGTATTGGATACAAATTGTATTCAAAGCAAATCCTCGTTGGAAATGATGACATCAAATTGAATGTTTCACTTGTGCCGGAATCATATATGCTCAAGGAAGCTACCGTGAATGCTTCTGCTGAAGATCCTGCCTATGCCATCATCAGGAAGGCAATCAAAAACAGGAAGAAGTATCTGAATGAAGTCGATGCATTCTCATGCAAGTCTTATGTAAAGTCTACACAAAAATTGACCGAATATCCAAAAAAATTCCTCGGACAGGATGTAAACTTTGGCGATTATCTCGACACTGTTTCAAAAATATTTTACCTCAGCGAATCTGTGGCAAACCTTTCATTCCAGGGAACTGACAAGGTGAAGGAAGAAATGATCTCATCAAAAGTAAGCGGCAACAGCAGGTCATTCAGCTTTAATAAATCTTCTGATCTGCAGGTAAGTTTTTACAACAGCCTGATCTCTCTCGGAAACCTGAGTCCGCGCGGCATTGTGTCGCCAATTTCCGCAACGGCGATGATGTATTACGATTACAGGCTTGAAGGAACATTTATACAATACGGACAAACCGTAAATAAGATCAAGGTCATTCCGAAACGGAAACATGACCCGGTGTTTACAGGTGACATTTACATCCTTGATGATTCGTGGCGAATCCATTCTCTTGATTTATATATTTCCAAAGACCAGCAGATAGAGTTCATTGACACTTTCAGGATTTCTGAAACATACATACCTGTTGAAAAAGACATTTGGATGATGCTGAACAGTGAATTTAATTTTGAATTCAGTGCGCTTGGTTTCAGGGGGAAGGGGTTGATCCTCGGCGTCTTTAGCAATTACAATTTGCATCCGGATTTTCCGAAACATTATTTCGACAACAATGTGCTGAAGATTAACACTGATGCAAACAAAAAAGATACTGTATACTGGGACGAGGTGCGGCCGGTGCCTTTGACGCTTGAAGAAAATCGGGACTATGTGAAACGCGACAGTCTTTTTGATGCGCACAGTTCGAAAGAGTACAAGGATTCAGTTGATAAAGTGAACAATAAATTTTCGCTTATTCAGTTCATGCTTGCAGGATACAGGAAAGAAAATTCCTATAATTATTCTGCAACAACCTATACCGGCCTGGCCCAAAATATTCAGTTCAATACTGTTGAAGGCTGGGTTGCCGCTTTAACTGTACGGTATGATAAATTCAAAGGGGAGGAGGACAGGCGTTCATATTCTGTAATAGCAGAATCGCGCTACGGTTTTTCAAATACACATTTCAATGGCAACCTTGCATTCCAACACAGGTACGATCCATACAGGTTAAGTGCATATACGATCAGGGCAGGAACAGAAGTAAGAGATTTCAATGAGCGCGCACATTTTTCTCCGCTCGTGAATACATTGTATACATTGATTGCAAATGAAAACTGGCTCAAGATGTATGAAAGCCGGTTCGGGGAAGTGGCACACAGAATGGAAATTTTTAACGGGATGATGATGCGTGTGAAGGCATCATATGATGACCGCATTCCGCTTGTCAACACAACGGATTATACATGGAACGACAGTGAAACAAAATATCTTTCGAACGACCCGGAGCATCCGGAAACAGATTCGCTGCACTTTGCGCGTAACCAGTCCTTCCGGCTCGACGTTAATTTCCGATTCAGGTTCAGGCAGAAATACACGTTGCGTCCTGAGGGTAAGAATATCATCGGATCTGTCTATCCACAGCTTTCCGTTGGATATACTATTGCCATTCCCGGTGTTGCAGGTTCTGATGTGGATTATGATTTGGCAACGGTGTCGGTGTTTGATGAGATCCGTTTCGGGTTGTTTGGATCCATCCGTTACCAGGGAACCTATGGAAACTTTTTACGGAATAAGAAAATGGAATTCATGGACTACCATCACTTCAACGGAAACAAGACGGTCATTTCTGATTTTTCATTGATTGATTTTGCGCTTCTCGATTATTACAAGCATGCTACCAACAAAGATTATGTTGAACTGCATGGTGAATACAACCTGGGCGGGTTGATCCTCAATAAGATCGTATTGCTGCGAAGTTTAAAGCTGAATGAAATCATAGGGGCACATTTTTTTAATGCGAGGTACACCGGTACAACTATGGTAAAAAATTATTACGAGACATCCTTCGGGATAGAAAAATTCGGATTACTTCGCGCGGATTTTGTACTTGGATTTGAAGACGGAATGAAAGCACGAACAGGATTCGTGTTTGGACTAAAACTCAACATCTCCGACGGCTCGATCCGGTTAACAGATTGATCAACTAAGAAAACTAATGTATTCACCCTTACAGGATTTAAAAGATAATAAAAGCCAAAGAAGAAAGCTTAAAGGTTTTCTACGAAAGCTTGAACTGAATAAAGGCCGCGGCACCGATGCCCTTGCACGCAAAATCAATACAGATGCCTTTCGTGAAATTGATTGTCTGAAATGCGCCAACTGCTGCAAAACAATGGCACCTACTTTTAAAAAAACGGAAGTGTTGCGCATTGCCACGCATATGAAATTGACCTATGATGAATATTTCAAGAAGTATTTAAAAGTAGATAAAGAAGGAGACATCATAAACAAGAGCACTCCATGCCAGCATCTGGGAGCAGATAACATGTGTTCGATTTACGACATACGTCCCGGCGATTGCAGCGGATTTCCACATACGCATAAGAGGGACTTTATTGAATTTATTCCCGAGACACACATTCAAAATGTGGATTTATGTCCAGCTACTTTTTATGTTGTGGAAAAAATGTTTGAGAAACTAAATGGCATTCGCCCTCAAGGCAAACACTTGTCCCAATTTCCTGAACAATCTAAAGGGAATTAACTTAGGCATAGTCCGCCGAAGCCTTGGCGAAGGTGGATTGAATGCTGTGCAAAAGTCCTGGTAAACCAACGCAACGATAATTAATTATTGCTTTTCCAGCCGCGACTCCAACACTTCCTGGTCATTAATCAACACAACAGTAAAAATTCCGGCTTCCAGTTTATCAAGGCTGAGCGGAATTGTATTGATACCATTTTCACAAACAACTGATCCTGAAAAGCGCTGGATCCCCTGCATGTCATAAATTTTAATTGACGTCTTGGAACTGGCAGGAGCGTTATAAATCAAATCTGTTCTGTCATGCCCCGGGTTGGGAACAAAGTACATCGTACCGCGACCTGGTTGATACCTTACAATAACTGGTGATGACGTAGTAGAACTTCCATTCCAGTCAGTTTGCCTGAGCCTGTAATAAATCAGACCGGGCATTGCTTCTTTATCTTCAAATGAGTAGTTGAGCGTTGAAGAACTGTTACCGGCTCCTACCAATGTTCCGATTGAAATATAATCCCGGCCGTCATACGACCTCTCAACCGTAAAGTGATCGTTACCTGTTTCGCTGGCAGTGGTCCATGATGTGAGCACACCTTTTATTTCAGGAACGGCAGAAAAATTAATCAGCTCCACAGGCAATACCAGGCAATTCAATGACGTAGTACTTCCGGTAAAATCAATTGTGAATCCTGCCCCGCCGGCACTCCACTGACTTATCATGAGATAATAGCATTGGCCTGCCGTGACGTTCAGTGGAGCCACCCAACCATCGCCCGCAACATTTTCAGAATTATCCACAGAAGCTGCACGCAAACCTGTATTCCCGCCTCCGGCAGCATAGGAGCAGCGGATAGGGGTTCCGAGTGTGCCACAAGTCACGTTTGGACCATAGAGTGCAAAATCATAGTCCTGGGTGTTTACTGTAGGGTCAATTAAGAATTGTAGTACGCCTGTTGTTTGTGCACAGAACTTATACCAGTTCGTAAAGTGTTCGCTTGTATTGCAACCGGCGCATCCTTCGGAAGAAGTTCCGGGGCCAATGCTTGCACCGCTAAAGCTTGCGTTGCTGCAAATGGCTGTGGAAGAAATGCAATCGTTATTGTCAACAATGTTGTTTGCAGTACAGCTTACGCAACTGATGGTAGCGCTCCAACCGGCTGCATTGTTTGCCGTTGAACTGAAGAAGCGAAACGAAAGACATCCACTTGCACTTGTAGCAGTAAAACATGGAGTAGTACCATTGGCAGTATAGTCGAGCACCGTGATGATCGGACTGTTTTGCGTTGGACCATCCAGGACATAAAGTACATCGCAGGGAACATTTCCAGGAATGCAGTTGGAGACATGGAAATTGATCATGTTAAAACATACCCGCATACATTGACCTGGAGCATTGGGGCAGAAAGTCCTATAAATCCCGTTTATGGCATTTGAATAATTTCCGCCGCCGCCGCCGCCATCATCTGTAAAAGTTCCGGTACAGGTTGCAGTCATGCAGGCACCGATGTATTCTCCCGCAATTCCCAATGTAGGTTGTGTGTAGGTTTGAGAATATGAAACCAGGGTCAGAGAAAGAAAAATAAGAAAAAGAAATTTTTTCATTTCGTTATTGCATTTCCTCCATCGGTGGCAATGGCTTTATCATTCTTTCGCGCTGCACGAGGATTCTTTGTCTCAGGGCTTCAAGGTTTAGTTTTTCTTTTTGGATCAAATCCATCTGCGCTGCATCCGGGTTCGACTTCGCAACATAATTATTCAGTGCTGATGTTTTTAAGTCTATCAACATAATTCCATCCTTTGTTATTTCACCATATTCCCGATAAGAAATCATGCCAGCGGAGTTGAAATATGTTTCTAAATAACCTTTGGAAAGAGCATCCTGCGCAAAGGTCGTTACAGCAAAAAATATGAACGGGATAATCAGGAGGAATTTTTTCATCCACGCAAATATAATGTCGGAATCCGTGCATTTAAAGTAACTGTCTGGAAATTTGGTGAATCCAATCTTATGCTACGCCAACAGCTTTAAATGAAATGTGGTTGAAAGTTAAAAAGCTTTGAAATGCTGTCTGGTCTTAGCGTAGAGGGTCCACTTGGCAGATTAAACCAATGATATCGCTATATCAGCTTTCAAATAATTGCATGCTGGTTTTTATTCAAAACTGCTTTCACTTTCCCCGACAGTTTCATCCCAACAAAAGGATTGTTCTTTGATTTTGATTTGATGTCGGATTCATTTACAGTCCAGGCTTCATCCGGACTAAACAAAGTGAGACAAGCATTTTCACCTTCAGCAATTTTTATCTGCTTTTGTGAAATTATTTTTCTCGGACCCGAAGTAAATTTTTCTATGATTTGTTCAATCTGCATTGAATCCTTTAGTGCTGTGTGTGCAGCCGCAAATGCAGTTTCCAGTGCTTCGGCACCAAATGCGGCAAGGTCAAATTCTTTCTGTTTATTTTCTACGTCTTCCGGAATATGATCAGAACAAATCGCATCAATGGATCCGTCTTTCAGTCCTTCTTTCAGAGCACTGATATCTGCTTGTGACCTTAATGGAGGCTTGATCTTAAACCGTGTATCAAATTCTTCAAGAGATGATTCATCGAGCAGAAGATGATGCGCAGCAACATCGCAGGTAATTTTTAGTCCGGCTTTTTTTGCTTTCCGTATCAGATCTACAGATCCTTTTGTAGAGATCGTCGAAAAATGAATCCTGCCTTCAGCATATTCGCAAAGCATGAGATCCCGTGCCACCATCATTTCTTCTGCAATTGCAGGAATGCCTTTTAACCCGAGCTGTGTGCTGGCAGGTCCTTCATTCATCTGGCCTTTTCCGGAGAGAGATCTGTCGTCAGGAAAACTCATCACAAGTCCGTCAAAAGTTTTTGCATACAACAGCGACCGAAGCATCATGCCAGCATCCTGTACAGCATTTTTATGATCGGTGAAACAGACTGCGCCGCTTTTCTGCATGTCATACATTTCAGTCATTTCCTTTCCTTCCATTTCCACCGATAGCGCTCCTGCAGCATGAACAGTCACCAACTCACTTTTAGTTTTATTCGTGATCATCTCAATCCCTGCACTATTCTGCATGACAGGAAATGTAGCGGGCATTTGTATCACATCTGTAAATCCTCCGGCAGAAGCAGCTTTGCATCCGCTTGCAATATCTTCCTTGAATTCAAATCCCGGTTCGCCAAAGCTTACATGCAGATCAAAAAAACCGGCAGAGAGAATGCAGTTCTTTCCGTCAATGACGAGGTCGGCTTTTACATCAATACTTTTATCAATCTTTTTTATGATTCCGTCACTCACAAGTACATCGCAAATTTTTTTGTGATGCGTAAAACCAGGTTCAATGATAAGGGCGGCTTTGATGAGAATGTTCATGGTCTGTTATCTATGGTGGCAGGTTTTATAGGTTTCGCGGCTGACATGAACCGGATTAGAAATATTTCGCAGGCAATAAATAACAAAGCCAGCCAGATACAATACTTCCAGAGACGTATTCCTTCATTTTGCACGGCGACACTATGTGTAAGTTCAGTGTTGCTGTCGAAGAAATTTACGTTTTGCAGCCGGGCTTTTTCGGCAAGTGATTTCAATTCATCAAGCGAATAATACGACAGGTCACTTTCCCTGCGGTCGAAGTTATAAGAAACGGCTCCGATCATTTTACCATTGGATTCAATGGAATAATTCCCTGCAGATTTCACCTGTCCATGTTCTGAAATCGCCGGCTTATTATTGATCATCCGCGTTTCAGGAATGATGTCAAACTTTTCACTGTTGTTCACCATGTGAAGGATGTTGTCGCCTGACAATTGAACATTATTTATTTCTATCAGTGCGTTTTCTCCGACAGTAAACGTAGGCTGAAACGAACTGAATCCGCTCATTGCAGCTTTAAGCATGACAGGAACAATGAGTGCATGTCGTGGAAAGTTACTGGAGGTTTCGTCAAGGGGAGATGCACATAGATAAACAATGCCCTTGCCTGTTTGAACCGATGATAAGAATACATCTCCGCCTAGCAGCCGCATCAGTATTTCCTGGTTTGAACGAGCGCCTCCCGACAGCTGGAAATGTTTTGTGACAACCGGATAATCGATATTATCACTGCTTGTCTTTCCCTCGAAAACATTTTCAAATACGGCATTCTTTTTCTCAATGAAACTGACTTTGTCTTCGGCTTCCACCATTTGCAAAAAGGATGGAGTATTCAGCGCCTCTGTAAGCAGGCGGTACGATGCCAGGTTTAATTCTTCTGATGGAAAAATAATTAACGCCCCGCCTTGTTCAACATATTTTTTCAGCTCCTGCACCAAACCCGAAGAAATATCTTTCAGGTTATTCAAGGTGATCAGGTTTTGTGAAAGAAAGGAAGCATAATCGAGTTGACTAACAGCAGAATTGTGAAGCTGAAAATAAGGATCATTGCCAAACAGTGCGCCGATATACTGAGAAGGATTGCTTTCACTAATACTCAACACATTCAAGTGCTCCTTCACTTCAAATGAGAGATAATAATTGTCATCAAATATAACAGGGTCGTCGGCAATGGAAACCATGGCCTGTTGCCAGCCGGGTGTAATGATGGAAAATGAGAGCTTAGACTCAGCTTCTGCATTGGCAGGGATGGTGATGCTTGTGAGCGAACGTTGTGCACCATTGATGAAAAGCTTTACGGGTACATTTTCAACGTCCTCGTCTGAAATATTTTTCAGCCTGATGGTAAGTTCATTTGGCGTATTGAGCTGTACAAAAGGCGTAGCAAGAGAACAGGTATCGATAAATATATTCTTTGAAGTAGAAGGAAGGAGCGGCACAAGATTTATCTGTAGTGAAGAATCATTACTGACAACGTCCAGGTCGGTTACAGACCTTTGAAAATCTGAGATCTCATACAGGAGTATTTTTTCATTTCCTGCAATGGAAAGCATGGCATCCTTTTGCCGCGTTATGACTTCAGATAAACTCCTCACGGAAGAACCTGATCTTACATCGTCAACCATTTCAAGGAATTCTTCCCTGTTTACAATGCGCTGGTGACGCGCTTCGAAATCGTTGGTGAGAAGTTGAAATTTATCAGCCGGCTGGTAGGCGTTTGCAATTTCTCTTGCCTTTCTTTTTGCAGTCTCCACCAGGCTGCCGTTTTTCCCGATGGCATCCATGCTGAAGGAGTTGTCGATGTAAATGCTCACATGCTTCACCCCGCCGACAATGGCATTTTTACCTGCAGGTATCAGCGGCTGTGCAAAAGCCAGCACCAGGAAGGTGACTGCCAGGAGCCTACAGAGAAGGATGAGTAAATGTTTGAGTCTGGACCTGGAGCGGGTATCCTGTTTGATTTCCTGCAGGAAGCGTACGTTGGTAAATAAAATCCTCCGGAACCGGCGGAAATTAAAAAGGTGAATGATGATGGGAATGCTGAGTGCGGAAAGTGCGAAAAGGAATCCGGGATAGACGAATTGCATATTAAAGTGCGAATGTACAAATTGAAACTGTACTTCAAGAAATTAAGCCACGAATTACACGAATTAACTCGAAAGGACTTATAGAAATTAATTAGTGCTAATTTCCGAAAGAACTAGCAAGATTATTTTTAGATAATTCGTGAAATTAGTGGCGACGGATCTAAAGATTTTTTAGAACTTCTCAAAAACCCCCAGCCCAAAAAGCGCAATATCATATTTTACCGGATCACCAGGATCGAGCATGCGAAGGTTTGAAGTGAGTTCTTCAACTGCTTTCCAGTCGTTTTGCTTTCTCGTAAGGAGTCCGAGTTTTCTTGCAACGCGACCGGAATGCACATCCAGCGGGCAGGAAAGCAGGGCAGGGGAAATAGATTTCCAGATGCCGAAGTCTACACCGTTTTTATCCCGCCTCACCATCCACCGCAGGTACATGTTAATGCGTTTTGCTGCTGAGTTTTCTTCCGGGTTTGAAAAATGTTTTTCTGTGCGCCTTAAATGCGAGAGCTCAAAAAATATTTTCCGGACATGGACAATTGAGTTTTTAAGATCAGCATCACCTTGATTAAGACCGGAATGAAAAATGCTTTCCAGTCCTCCGTGCTGCTGATAAATATTTTTCAGTGCATGAAAAAAGTATATGCAATCAGTTCCATTGAAAGTGCGGTGAATAAAGTTTTTGAAACGCTCCAGGTCGGAATTCTGAAAGCCAATAATGAACTGGTGAGGACTATGATCCATACGTTCCATGAGTGACCTTGCATTTTTTAGAATGGTTGTCCGCTGGCCCCAGGCAATTGTGGCTGCCATGAAGCCGGCAATTTCTATGTCTTCTTTTTTGCTGTAGAGATGGGGAATGGAAACGGGATCGGTTTCAACAAACGCAGCACTGTTATAGAGTGCAGTTTTTTCTTCCAGGAAAGTTTTGATGCTGAATCCTAGCGGTCTCAATGACAAAGGCTGTTCAATGACCATGGCTGTCTGCCTTGTCGGATCCGTCCTTTGGCGGATTTAATGACCAATGACTCCATAAGTCTATTATAAAACAAAAGCAGGCCTGAATTTCTATCAGCCTGAAAAGATTCAGTTTAGGATTTTTTATCACCGTAGGTTTTCGTTGCCCCATGACAGCATATGGAGGCAACGAAATTAACGCTTACGGTGAACTTAACTTAAAACACTTAACACAAATTGTCCCCGGTTTTAATTCTGGGATTGGACCCGGGGTAACCAAAGGTTATTTTTTAGCAGAGCTTAATCAATGTTATCCTTATGCAGCTTGTCTCTTTGACATCACAGCCATTTTGAACTTTGTAAAATTGAAAGCTGATTTTCCCTGGATTGCAGCATGTGGATCGCAGATCATCATACTCCGGCGGATCATAGCAAGAAGTTGTTTCTCAGTTTGCAGGGCGGTTGGGTGAATTTTTTCCATTGTAATAAGTATTTAAATTTTTGGTTGGTTTTGATTTGATATTTTTTACCTGATGGTTTTGTCGTAGGTGAGGAACTTCCTGGCATTCTCAGCATCGAGGGGCTTCACCACGTAATCAATGACACTTGGATTGGTGTAGGTCATGTCGATTGTTTTTTGATCATTGTTTGCTGTTACCACTACGATGTTGCATTTCTGCCTTACAAATTCAGGGAGTTCATTGAATGACTGGAGGAATTCGAGTCCATCCATTCCAGGCATGATGAGGTCGAGGAAGATGAGTTCAGGGACTTCATCCAGGCGTCTGATATTTGACAATTCATTGATCACGTCTTCTCCTTTTGTTCTTAAATCGATTCTTTTCGCGAGGTTTATTCCTTTCATTATGATTTTTTCCACTTCAAGATCAATTTCGCTGTCGTCGATGATGATCACCCTGTTAAACCGGGGTGCCGGCCGGTATTTTATCTCATACCCGGAGATTTCATTTGCTGTCATAGTGTTAAGTTTTAAGAAGAACTAATTAGAACCAGTTAAGTGGGACAAAGGTGCAGCAAGGTGATACCCCATAAAAAGAGACAAATCCAAACTAATTAGACGTTCGGATTTGCAACCAATAAAATAGAATTTATTTGATTTTATTCTAATATAATAGAATAACTGCGCTTAGCGCCATAGCATCATTTGGCCAAAAAATATTTCAGTAAATTGTCAAAAAATAAATTAATTTACTGAATATCAAATATTTAGTAAGAATAATAATAAAAAATTTGGGGTAATAAATTATTACCCCAATATTGCATTAGATTGGACATTTGAAATATTTCTATTTCAAAATACTTTGAACACTAAATCAACTATTTAGCGTTTGTTGCTTCTGAGGTAGGATCAATTTCGTCTGCAATGATTACTGTTTCCGAAGGTAGTAAATCTGAAATCCTTTGAAATTCTCCAGAAGTTGATAATATCCTTGCATCGCTAGCGGAAATCTGGACATACCTGTCATCAAGAACTGTATAATGAATGTTTAAAGTCATAAAAATCGAAATAAGTAGTTCTAACATAGTGTATTTGTTTTTTGTGTTTCTTAATGCAATATGCCCTCATCTTAGCTCCCAAAACGTCAAAACCGGGCTTGATTCTTACACTGTAATAAACTTTAGATTTTATCCTAAAAATTATTGAAAATGACGACTTTAAGCAGTTTTAAAAGCCTTATAGGAAAACTCAAAAGGGAAGAGCTGAAATCATTGCTTAAATTTCTTCGGTATTACCAGGATTCCGGTGATGATTCCAAAGGCAAAAGCATTCAGTTGGTAGAGGCCGTTATTTCTGATCCATTATGCTCAGTAAAAGATCTTCAATTTGAGCTTTACGGCAAGGAAAATTACCATGCCTTCAATAAGCTCTTGAATCGCACAAAAGATAAAGTTTATGAAGTGCTGCTTTTTGATCAGAATCTTTCAAAACCATACTATTCTGAAAGGAATAGGATAGTTTTCGATATTCGAAAAAAGCTTGTTCAAAGTGAGATACTTCACTTACGAGGGATCAATGATGAACTAGAGTCATTTCAAAATAAAATCATTTCTAAGGCTAAAGAATATGAAATCTATGATAGCTTAATTGAGGCATTGCAAGCCAAGCAACGATTTATGGTACTTAAAGGAGGTAAAAAGATCGTTGAAAAAGTTAACAGTGAAATTGAAAAATTTGAAAAAAGCAGGATTAAAGTTCAAAGGGCGCGAAAAATTTGGACAAGAATTGGTGCCATAATAAATCAGTCTTCTTCACCTAGTGATTATATTAATGAACTAAAAGATGAGAAACAAATTGTTAAGCAGGATTTTGAAGAAACAAATTCGGCGATTATAGGATTCATTTATTTCATGATGGAGGTAGAGTGGAATCATGTTAATCAAAAGTATAAGGAAGCAGAAATTATTCTATATCGATTATTAGAATTAATCCTTAATAGTGTATCGATTTATACTAGAACCCGTCATGGAGAGGTTCTAATGAATATTGCCAATAATGAAATACTTCTAAACGATTTTTCTGCGGCTGTAGAAAATTCAAAGCTTGCCCAAAGTTATTTTGATTACAAATCAATCAATTATGACATTTCTAGAGAGCTAGAATTTTTCTCCAGATTTTACAATGGTGAAATAACTGAATCTAAAAAAATTATTGAAGAAATATATCATTCATCGAGATCGAGTAATACTCCTTTTCTCTTCAGTAAACGAGCATATCTATTTGCCTGTCTTTGTACCATCAATGGTAATATTACAATGTCAAATAAACTCTTATTAGAAGTTAAAGAGATTGAAAAAGATAAAGAGGGCTGGAATTTAGGGAAACGAATCTTAACAATTATTAATAAAATTGAGGCGCAAGATTTTGAAAGTGTAGATCTGAAAGTACTTAGTTTGGAAAAATTTATTAAACGAATATTAAAGTTTAGGCATGTGCGAAAACGGGATGTTATAATACTTCGGATTCTTATTAAACTAATTAATGAAAATTTTGACTTTGAAAAAGTATACCATCAAAGGAAAAAGTACTTTGATTTGCTTGAAGGCCAGAATCCGGAATATGCATGGAAAATTAAATCTCCTGAATTGATCATATTCCATGATTGGTTTAAAAAGAAATTACCTGAAAATGCAAATAAGAAGAAATTAAATCTAATTTCAAGTCATTGATGCTGCACTATGACACATTCCTTCCGTCTTTTTAAAGAATTGTTATTGCGCCTCTCAAAAAAGGAATTGTCGTTTTTGAAAAGGAAGCTTGAAGTGAATGTTGAATCCTCCGATAAAAACAAGAATAAAAGTAAGGAGCTTTTGAAGTTGGTTTTAAAAAATATGGAGATCACTCAAATTGAAGTTGAGAGGGGGTTATATGGAACATCAAATAAGATTGCCTTTAATAAATTAATTGATAGGGCCATTGAAAAAATAGAAGAAATCTTAATTGGTTTTACAAAGGAAGCCTCTTTGATTTATTCCGAAAGAAATTATTATTATTTCTTATTAAAAAGAAAATTACTGGTTCTTCAAATGAGATGGTTAAGAGGGATCGGCTTTGATTTAGAGCAACAATTTGATAAAATTATTGCTCTATCAGAAAAATATGAATTGGTAGAAATATTAATTGATGCTCTATATTCAAAACAACGCTACGTTGGTTTTAGAGTCGGGAAAGTCGCATTTAATAGTATTGGATCTAAAATTGAAAAAGCGGAGTTTAGGAGAAAAGCAATGGTAAATGCAAGAAATATACACTTTAGGTTTGCAACTAATCATATAGCATTTCCTATATACAATAAGGATGAATTGAAAAAATCAATTGACAAATTAAAGCAAGACTATATACTAACTGGGTCACAAACAATTAAATTGTATTTATATTATTTACAAGTAGAGTGGCTTTTTATACATAGCAAATTTCAAGTAGCCGAACGTGTATTAAATAAATTATTGAAACATGTGATTGAGAACCCCGCAGTGTACACTATAGCCCGACACGGTGACGTTTTTCTAAACTTGGCCACGAATGAAATTTATTTAAAAGAGTTTTCGTTAGCTATAAATAATTGTCTAATTGCACAAACGTTTTATCAGAAAAACTCTGAATCAAAGGTTTTTGCAAAGGAGTTGGAATTTTATGCAAGATTTTACAATAAGGAACTTGAAAATTCAGAAAAGGTAATTGAAGAGATTTACAATTTTTCAAAATCAGGAAATATTCATTTATTTCATAGTAGAAGAGCATATCTTTTCGCCTGTGTAAAAACAATTCGTGGAGAGATTAAGAAATCAAATGAACTTTTACTTGAGATAAAGGAAATCGAAAAGGATAAAGGGGGCTGGAATTTAGGAAAGTGGATACTAGCAATCATAAACGGAATAGAGTCCGGTGACTATGAAGGCGTTGAGTCGAAAGTGTTAAGCCTGGAAAAGTTTTTAAAAAGAATTTCTAAGGCAAATTACGTCCGCAAAAGGGATAAAGTAATTTTGAGAATACTTTTGAAATTGATAAACGAGGGTTACGACTTCAATAAAGTTTATCAATCGAGGAAAAAGTATTTTGATTTACTTGAAGGCTCTGACCCTGAGTATGGATGGAAAATCAAATCACCTGAGTTGATTGTATTTCATGATTGGTTCAAAAAAAAGATGCATCAAGGAATCACAACAAAATTAACTACAGGTCATTGACGCACTATGACACATTCCTTCAGACTTTTTAAAGAATTGATATTTCGGCTTTCCCCAAAGGAATTATTTCTATTTAAAAAGAAGCTCGAAATGAATATTGAATCTTCTGATAGAAACAAAAATAAGAGTAAAAAACTTCTGAAAATAGTGTTGAATAATCCTATGATTACTAAGGTTGATGTTGAGCGAAAATTATATGGCTCGCCTCAAAAAATATCATTTGACAAACTGATTGACAGGACTGTCGAAAAAATTGACGAAATTTTATTAAACTTTACTAGAGATGTAACTTCTTTATATTCTGAAAGAAATTACTATTATTTCTATTTGAAGCGCAAGCTTTTGGTGATTCAAATGAGATTCTTGAGAGGAGTTGAATTTGATATTGACACGCAATTTGAAAAAATAATTTCTTCGGCAAATAAATTTGAGCATTATGATATAATGATTGAAGCGTTGCATGCAAAACAAAGAAATTACGTCTTAAAAAATATGAGAGCTGTAAATCAAATCCAAAAATTGATTGTTCGTTATGAAGAAATAGGAAGAAAGGTGCAAACCACAAGAAATATATGGACAAGATTGAGTGTCCAAATTTCACGTAATGCATCTTCAATTAATTATATGAAGGAATTGACTGTTGGGCGCAAACTCTTAAGAGAATATTTTGAACAAACCGCATCCAATACCATTGGTTACTATTACTATTTAGTAGAGATGGATTACGAACAAATTAAAGGCAATTACAAGGAAGCTGAAATATATATAAAAAAACTTCTTTCATTAATAATTAATAACGAATCACTTTATACACCGACAAAACATGGAGAGGTGCTCATTAATTTAGCTAATAATAAAATTTTTCAACAGGACTTTAATTCTGCAATTCAAAATGCTATTGATGGGAAAAATTATTTTAATTCTGTTAATTATTATGTGGCCACAGAAGTTGAATTTTTAGCCCGCTATTATAATGGAGAAATCAACTTTGCGGAAAGATTGATAGCAGAAATGTATAATTTCTGCAGATCAAACGGGGGACCGTTTTTATACAGTAAGTATGGTTACCTCTTTGCCTGCATTAAAACTAATCGCGGTGAAATTGAAAAATCAAATGAACTTTTGCTCGAAGTGAAGGAAATCGAAAAGGACAAAGGAGGCTGGAATTTGGGTAAACGTATTCTTATGATCATTAACGGAATAGAGTCCAGCGACTATGAAGCCGTTGAGTCGAAAGTATTAAACCTGGAGAAGTTTTTAAAAAGAATTTCAAAAGCGAGCTATGTCAGGAAGCGAGATAAAATAATTTTACGGATACTTTTGAAATTAATTAACGAGAATTTTGACTTCAAAAAAGTCTATAAATTGAGGAAGAAACACTTCGATTTACTCGAAGGTTCAGACCCTGAGTATGGATGGAAAATCAAATCACCGGAGTTGATTGTATTTCATGAGTGGTTCAAAGGGAAAATGAAGGAAAAGTCTCAGCAAGAAATTTCAATATAAAATCCTTGATATTTTGGTTTTGGACGGGTCTAAATCCTGGCACCTTTGCATCATGCATGAGAGCCTCTTTTTTCCTAACTCGATAATTTCCTCCTGCGGGTATATGTGAAGAGACCGATTCAAGTATTGCCGGTATTGTTGCTTCAGTTCCAGTTCTTTTTTGCTTTGTCGCAGGACAAATGCCAACGAGAATTATTAAGTATGCTCGATACAGTTTTAGACAGTAAACGGATCGAACAATTCCAATATATTTCATCAGACCTGGTTACAAACGGAGATTTTGATAAATATGATTCAGCATGTTTTGCCGTACATTCAGCTGTACAACCTTGCCCTGATCCATATAATAGCGGTTGTATAAACGCATGGAGCGCAAGTCACGGCTCTCCTGAATTCTCGATAAAGGAGAATGTTGTTGTCCTTGGCTCTGTAAAAACAAATGGCTACCAATGGGGCGAGGGAATTTTTCATGTCCTGGATCACCCGGTTGACTCTGGAGAAACATACGTGCTGCTTTTTGATTTTATAAGCGAAGCGGAGTCCTGCACTGATAAATCTTTCCTTAGCGTGCAATTCACCAACAATGAATTTCATCCCGGGACTTGCTTTGAAATGTTACCGATTCCCGGCTGGGAAATTCCTGGCAGTCCGTTCCAGGTTCAACAGGAGCAAAAAAAGATCATGGTGATTTTTAAAGCCCTGGATAAATTCCGAAAAATCTGGTTCTATCCTATTAATGAAAGTGATTCAGTTACATGGATTAAAATCCGGAACATCCATCTTTTCAATTTGGATGACATTTCACTGAGACCTCAATTGTTTTTATCAGAGGGTACCTATGAAGGGAAACTTACACCATTATTTATTACGAACCCCGATCAAGCAGCCGTAGCTACAAAAAAAGCAAAGAAGGATGCCGTTATAGGTCCAGAGTAATGAAGCTCGTTACTTTTCTCTTTTTTTCGGAAGCTTTACAAGCTGGAAAAATTCAGGCAAAGTGATACCTAATGCTTCGCAGACAAGGATCAATTTCTTGATGCTGATATTTTTCCCATTCTCCCAGCCATAATAGGCAGACCTGTTTAGCTGGTATTCAAAGGCAAAATATTCTGCACACTTGTATCCTTTCTGGATCCTGAGTTTGCGTATGGTAGAACCGATACTCAGCATCAGGCTCCGTAATTCTGAGGATGTCATCACTTCATCCAGGTCCTTGTTAAACATCGCTTTCATATGAGGTATGATTTAGAGAAAGCAAAAAAGCGATATCAAAAGCCCTAAGTAAAGGGACAAGGGCTAATTATTCCGGACACGGATATGATTGATAATCACTATCCAAGGTGCAGAACATGCTGCTATTTTTATTCAGGAATGAAAAAAAAGGAATGAATGCCGTCTTATAATACGTCCTGTTCTAACTTGGGAAAAGACATACGTTCTAAAAGTTCATCCTCGCCAACGGCGTAATATCCTGTCCCGCAAAATCCTTTCTCAAAAACTTGTAATACCCGGCAATGGCAATCATGGCTGCATTGTCAGTACAGTATTCAAATGGTGGAATAAATACATTCCAGCCGGCCTTTTCCTGCATGCCCAGGAAAGCTGCTCGCAACCCTGAGTTGGCGCTCACACCTCCGGCAATTGCAATGTGTGTGATGCCTGTTTCTTCGGAAGCTTTTTTTACTTTCCTCAGAAGTATGTCAACGATGGTATGCTGGATAGAAGCGCAAATGTCGGCCTTGTTCTTTTCTATGAACGTTTCATCCTTTGCTTTTGCATCTCTGATAAAATACAGGAAGGAAGTTTTCAGTCCGCTGAATGAAAAATCCAAACCGGGAATATTCGGTATGGGAAACGGAAATGCTTTTGGATTTCCTTCCTTCGCATACTTATCAATCAGCGGTCCGCCGGGGTAGGGAAGTCCGAGAATTTTTGCTGCCTTGTCGAACGCTTCACCTGCTGCATCGTCAAGCGTTTGTCCGATCACTTCCATTTCAAGGTAATCTTTCACCAGAACAATCTGTGTATGTCCGCCCGAAACTGTCAGGCATAAAAAAGGAAATTTCGGAAACCTGTTTTCATTCTCCCGCTTCCTGATAAAATGTGCAAGCACATGGGCCTGCATGTGGTTCACTTCTATGAGCGGAAGGTCCAGTGCCAAAGCAAAAGCTTTTGCAAAAGACACTCCTACCAATAAAGCACCCATCAATCCGGGTCCGCGGGTAAAGGCAATGGCATCCAGGTCTGATGGTTTCAACCCGGATTTTTGCAGGGCCTCATTCACCACAGGAATGATCTTCTGCTGGTGGGCCCTGGAGGCAAGTTCAGGAATTACGCCTCCATAGTACTGGTGGATTGCCTGGCTTGCAACAATGTTGGATAATACATGATCATTGCTGATAACCGCTGCTGCAGTCTCATCGCAACTTGACTCAATAGCCAGTATATTTGTATTGTTGTTCACGGCAGGATAGTTGTCGGGCATCGCGGCTGATTTTTTCCTTCAACAGAACACAAAACTATTTCGTTATTAAGGGAGATTCTCCGTGAAGCCATTCAAAACTGGAGGACAAAACTATTAAAAAACTGAAGCGCATATTCTTATGGGTTACGGCATTGCTGATGCTCGTGATTGGACTGGCATTTCTTGCTGCAACCACGCCTTATGTTCAGACATGGCTGGCGCACCGCGTTTCTGCTTATCTCTCCAAAGAAATGCATACCCGTGTGTATGTCGAAAAGGTGCAGCTGAAGTTTTTTACTTCCATGGAGCTAAAAAAATTCTATATCGGCGACCAGCACAACGATACCCTTCTTTATGCCGGCGAGCTTACTGTAAACTTCAACGATATCAGCACCAAGAATAATATTCTTGACATCCACAAACTGAAGCTGGCTGACGGCGGATTCTATTTGCGCGAATATAAAGGCGAAGATGGCAGCAGCCTGGATTTTATCGTGGATTATTTCAGCTCTTCTGACACTAAGGATACATCATCTTCAAAACTGAAGATCACCGTCGAAAATCTTCGTCTTGAAAATGTACGTTTCAGGTACGAGGTGGAAGAGGATACCATCCAGGAACATGGAATGGATTACGAGCACATTGACGTAAAGAATATTTTTGCTGACATCAACGACATTCATTTTATCAATGATTCAGTTTTCGGGAACATTCAAAATCTTTCGGCCCGTGAGCGGAGCGGGTTTACACTCGAGGATTTTGACGGCGATGCAAAACTCTCTTCAAGCGAAATGCGCATCAGGAAGTTGCATATCAAAACACCTTATTCCGATATCCATACCGATCTTACTTTCAACTACGACAGCTTTCCTGATTGGACAGACTTTATAGAAAAGATGCAATGGAATTCAAACTTTGTGAATACGACAGTTTCATTTTCTGACATCGCATACTTTGCCGGGGATGCATTGTGGGGTTTACAAAGTACGCTGAAGCTTACCGGTGAATGCAAAGGAACCGTGGCGCGATTCAGGTGCAAAAATGTTACGCTGGAATATGGAAAGCAAACCATGTTCAAAGGAAATTTCGGTCTTACCGGTTTGCCTGACATCGAAGAAACTTATTTCGACATATTGGCTGAGCAGGTTACCACTTCCAAAAAGGACGTCGAAACAATTCCTCTTTATCCTTTTGATTCCTCCTCTCACATAAAGCTGCCGGGAAATCTTGAATACCTCGGCAAAGTGAATTTCAAGGGGAAGTTTTCAGGATTTTACAATGACTTTGTGGCCTATGGAAATTTGAATACTGCGCTTGGTTATTTGTCGTCCGACATCAACCTGAAATTCAATCCATCCAGGAAGAAAGAATTTTACAAAGGCCATCTTTCGGCAAAAGATTTCAATCTCGGCAAACTGATAGATGTTCAGGATCTCAACAAGGTATCATTGAGCGCAGATGTTGACGGCAGCGGCTTACGCCTGGACAACATGGAAACGCAAATGAAAGGTTCCATCTCCCTGATTGAATACCGCGGCTATCCCTATCATAACATTATCGTAAACGGACAGGTATCAAAAAAACTGTTTGATGGAAAGCTGGTGGTTGATGAGCCAAATGTCGGGATCAGTTTCAATGGACAGGTGGATTTCCAGGAGGACATTCCGGTGTTTGATTTTTCTGCAGACATCAGCCGCCTGCGCCTCGACAAATTAAACCTGATCAAACTACCGGGTGAGGCAGAGATCAGCTCTTCCCTTGAAATAAATTTTTCCGGCAACAAGCCCGATAACTGGGAAGGAGAGGTGCAGATCAATAATTTCAATTACAAGGCCGACAAGGTGTTGTACCACATCAACAACATCTCGCTGGCTTCAGATCTTGAAACAACTTCGAGGGGTATTCATATCAAATCTGACTTTGTTGACGGAGACCTGAAAGGCCAGTTCCAGTTCAACACATTGGGAAATGCTTTTGTACAGATTGTTCCGGATTACTTTCCCGCCTTGATGCCTGATCATAAAAAAGTTGTAAGCAACCAGGATTTTGTTTTCGACATACACCTGAAAAATACTTCGCTGATCACGGAAATATTTCTTCCCTCATGGCGCATTGATCCATCCACAATCATTACCGGTTCTTTTAACAGCATTCTCAATAAATTCGAATGCAATATACAATCCGACGAGATCAGGTATAAAAACTTCAGGCTGCAGAATGAAAAACTTGAACTCTCTGCAAACGTCGATGTAATTACCGTGAGGTCAGTAGCCGATAAGTTCTACTATGCTGACAGTACCTATATGGAAGATCCTATCCTGGCCGCAAGCGCAAAGATGAATGAAGCGGATTTCATTCTCCGGTTTGCTGACAGCTCCTTGTATGAAAACAGGGCTTACTTTAACGGCAACCTCGCTGTCGAATCCCCAACAAAGTACAGTCTTAAATTCAGCCGGGCTGATATAACCCTCAGCAATAAAATCTGGAGCCTGGATCCCGGGAACGCCTTGCATATCGACAGCAGCACCATGGTTTTTAAGGACCTGAAATTTGAAAATGGAAATGCCTCGATGGGACTTGAAGGAACTATTTCAGAACAGGAAAATGACACACTTTATTTTGGTGCGGAAAATTTTTCACTCGACGATCTGAATGCGATCTTTAAAAAATATGGCGGCCTTGAAGCAGGCGGTGTATTAAACGGAACGGCAAGCATCAGCAACCTCTATAACAAGCCATTGCTGTTGGCAGATTTAACGATACGCTCGCTTGCCGTCAATGGAGATACCCTTGGAAATGCCGTCATCATGAGCGGGTATGATACGCAGAAGAAAGCTGTTCACCTTTCCATGAATGTCCTGAAAAATGATTTCAAGACCATATATATTGACGGGGATTATTTTACTGCGCGCGATAACGACAACCTGGATTTTAAAATCAGCCTGGTGAACTTTTACATGGCTCCATATGAACGATACCTCGGTGGTGTTGTTACGGAGGTACGTGGAAAACTCTCCAGCGAATTAAAGCTGACGGGAACTTTTCAGAAACCCAAAGTGGATGGCACAATTGACCTCGGCAAATCAAGCTGCAGGGTGAACTACCTGAACACTGTATACACGGTGAACGACAGGGTGTACGTGAAGGAAAATGCTTTTGAGTTCAAGAATTTAATTATCAAGGATTCTCGAGGGAATAACGGGAAGGCAAATGGCAGGATCTTGCACAATTATTTTTCCGACTTCCGGTTTGATATCAGGCTTGACGTGACAAATTTCGAAGGACTGCATACGAATACAGCACAGAATGAACTCTATTATGGTTCCGCTTTTGTAACCGGTTATGCGTATTTCCTTGGTCCCATACAAAGTATGAAAATGGATATGCAGTTGAAAACGGAAAGGGGAACTGAAATTTTTATACCGCTCAATGCTTCAGGTGAAGTTACACGAAGCAGTTACATTACCTTCATCAATAAGGCCGACACCTTGCATCTCTCAGAACAGAGAACGCATGTAAATCCATCAGGGATTACACTCGACATGAGATTTGAAGCCACCAATGATGCCACTATAGAAATTATTTTTGACGAAAAGATCGGAGATAAAATCAAAGGCAGCGGAACAGGCAACCTGAATCTAACCCTTGACGAAGCCGGCAACTTCAATATTTTCGGAACCTATTTTATTAATAAGGGAGATTATCTCTTTACGCTTCAGAACATCATCAATAAAAAGTTTACGATTGCCGACGGTACGATTTTCTGGAACGGCGATCCATACAATGCCGACATTAATCTCACTGCTTTTTACAAAGGAGGAACGTCAACGTTGTACAAGGTAATGCCCGAAGATTCATCACTCAAACGCAGGCTGAACTACGAGGTGGTGCTGTTCCTTACAAACAAGCTGATGAACCCGACCATCAACTACGAGATCAATGTATTTGGTCTTGACAATGCAACGGCAGGAACAGTTTACAGCAGGGTTAATTCTGAAATGGAACTGACGAGGCAGGTATTTGGCCTGATGCTTTTAAACCAGTTCATACCACGGCTAAACGGTACGCAGCAGGTGGAAGGGATCAGCGCTGCAGAAAGTGCAGGATCAAGCGCAGCGGAATTGCTGAGCAACCAGGTGAGCAATTGGCTCTCGCAGGTCAGCAGTGATGTGAGCCTGGGATTCAATTACAGGGCAGGCGACACTTACAACAAGGAAGAGTATGAACTGATGTTTGCCAAAACGCTTTTCAACGACAGGCTTTCCATTGAAGGAAACGTCGGTGTTGCCAGCGATCAGACAACGCGCAATATTGTGGGTGATTTTAATGCGGAATATTCTATTACTGAGGACGGACGTGTCAAGCTAAAGGCATTCAAC
>Ga0190274_10000236_pt1 | contig 37066 bp, 55 predicted proteins | sample Popmic531T_FD_133002 | JGI IMG/M metagenome (GOLD analysis project Ga0190274, IMG submission 133002) | Populus adjacent soil microbial communities from riparian zone of Yellowstone River, Montana, USA - 531 T | ecosystem: Environmental > Terrestrial > Soil > Riparian zone | place: USA: Montana... | reverse complement strand
GACGGGCGTCGCGCCGGGGAAATCGACGGCCACGGACTGGACCTTCGAGAACTCGTCGTTTCCAGGGAAAAGGAGTTCGGGCCCGCCGTTCTTGGCCCACAGCACGGCGCGGTCGGCGTTCAGTTCCTGCGCGCCCGTAACGACGGAGTAGCCGCTGCCCGCGGGCGCCGTGAGCGCCGTGACCACGCCTGCGGGGCTACCGAAGCACTCGGCGTACACGCGATCGCCGTCGTGGTAGGCTACGAGTGCCTGCGTAGTGCCGAGGACGACGCAGCCTGGGTACGTGCCGACCTTCGTGCTCGTGTGCACCGTGGACGTGCCGCCGCTGATCTGCGCGATCGTACCGCGATGCACCTTGATCACCTCGGTCGCGTTGTCTGTCCAGCTGACGTAAATTTCTGGGAGCCCAAGCCCCGCGCTCGTGAGCGTGTGGCCTGGGTTTCTCGAGGTCGTGGTGAGCGTGGCGTCGCCCACGAAGGTCTTCGTGGAGGCTTGCCAGCGAATCGTCTTGATGCTCAGCGACGCGGCCGAATACGTGATGAGTACGCCCTCTTTGCCGGCCTCCCAGTACGCGCAGGCCTGCAGGTACTGGGCATGCGAGCTTGGCGAGGCGGGGAGGTTCACGCTCTGCGTCGGCGTGATGAGTTCGCCCGTGGTGGCGTGCACGGCGCGGTACTTGATTCGGCTGCCCGCCTTGGCAACCTCGATCCACGCGAACACGAGCACGTCCTGGTAGAGGGCGGACGCGGCCATCCAGATTCCGCCCCCGTGCCTACCGAACTGCGCGCGCTCGAGGACTTGCCGAGGCGGCACCGTGAGCGGCGGGGGCGCGTACGGTGTGAGCGTCACTGGGCCGGGCACGGAGTGGCTGGCGTATTTTAGCTTCGCAGGATCCTGCGGGTCGATGTACGCGATGCCGTGGTGGTCTGTCAGCGTGCAGACCTGCGTCCCCCGCGCAAAAATCGCCATCGCACGAACGCTCGTGACGTTCGAGCTTGGTGGCACCGGCGGCGTTGCTTCGCTCGCGAACGTGGGCCGCTTCTCGAGGTCCGCCGCGCGATTCCAGCGCAGGTCGGTGACCTCGGACAGACTCGACATGGGGTCCGCCACCTCGACGCCCGACTTGACGTTGAGACCGCCCGTAAGCGGGACTTCGACCTCCTGTGGCTCAAGGGGCATCAGTACGCCCACACGCAGGCGCGCACCGTCCCAGATGGAACGGTGAGTGGCGCGCCTGTGCGATTGGCTAGGGTAGCCGTGACGACGTCTTTGGCGCTGACAGCGCCGATGAGCAGCGCGCCTGCGGGGAGAGGCGCCGTGAAGCCCAGCATGACGGGCTGACCCATGGCGGCGCCTACCACCTCGAGCGTCGTGTACGTCTCCGCGCCGGGTGGTAGCGTGCCTGGCACGATCCACACCTTTGTCGCCGTGAGCAACTCGGGCAGCTCGTGCTGAATGAAATGGTACACGCCGTCGAAGAACGGCCTCAGCCGCTCGATCTCGGGCGTCTTGTGCGGGTAGGCGGGCAGCGGGAGGCGCTTGCGCATCAGTAGCCCCGCAAGGTGAGCGCATTGCGCAGCTCGTAGTCGCTCACGGTGCGCCCGTATGCGTCGCGGATGCGCTGGGGCTCGCCTTCGTCGCGGTCACGCGCCTGGGCGTTGATGACGTCGCGCCACTCCGCGCGCGCCGAGAGAAACACGCCCACGTCCGGGCTCTGCTCCCGCTGCGCAAGCTTCGCGCAGACGTCGGCCACGACCCACTCCTCCCACCCGGGGCCCGCGTCGAAGGTATCCGTGTCGGCCACCAGGTCGGCGGGCAGCGCAGCGTAGGTGCAGCGCACCGTGTAGGCCGCGCTCGGCGTGGGCAGCCAGCGCAGGGTGTTCATGCCGTGCAGGCGGTAGCGCGGCGTGTACGCGGTCCACGACTGCGCAGACAGGCCGGACAAAAGCGCGTCGCGCAGGTCGGCCGGGCGCAGCGGCACGGGGTCGTCCTTCGCCCTGAGCCACACGAGCGACTTGAGCTTGTAAAACCGCGGCGGGAGCGACTGCAAGTCTACGCCCGCCGTGGTCGTCAGGTCGGTGTACGTGTCGAAGTAGTCGTCGCCGTACGCCTCGAGCAGGATGGCGTAGAACGCCTGTAGGCTCGAGTTGATGGCGGCATTGATGGCGGCGTTGGTCTCGAAGGAGTTGGTCGAGAACGTGGCCAGGTCGTAGCGCTGCCGCACCTCCTCGCGCAGGTTTGTTAGCGTTACGAGTCTGCCCATGTTCTCGCCTCACTCCTCGTAGTCGTCTTCGTCGTCTTCGGCGGACATCGCGCAGAGGTCGTAATGGAGCGTGAGCGCCTCGTTGACCGCTTTCGCGTCGCCATCGTCCAGCGCCTTGATGAGCGCCTTCGAGGCGGCGAGCTTGCCGCCGCCCTCGACGTCTCCGCTGTCGTCGTCGTCCTCTTTCTTGGGCTTGGCAGGCCCGATCAAGAGGAGGCCGGCCGCTTCCTTGTCGCCCTTCACACGCCAGCTCCCGGCACGTCCGAGAGCGCGATGACGGCGATGAAGTGCACCTTATTCGCCGTCCCCGACGTCGCGATGTCTGACGCCGCGATGTCGGTAGCGGACACGTCGGTCGAGCTGAGGTGCTGGATCTCGAAGGTGCGATTGACGATCGAGATGTCGCCAGGCGTGACCTGGTGGCCGTCGTTGTTGGCCGAGGCGAACTGCGCGCCGACGACGAGCGACACGAAGTCAGCGAACGGCTGGTCGAGCGTGACGCGGTATCGGCCTACGCCGATGCGCGCCACGCTGAACCCCGTCCCGTACTTCGTGACGATGGCGCCTGCGCCCGCCGGAACGAAGGAGCCCGCGACGACGCAGTACCCGACGCCCGGCCCCGTGAGCCTGTGCAGCTTCCTGATGGTCATAAGGCCTCAGGTGGTCGGCAGCACTACAGTCACGAGACCGTAGGGCGCCTTCGTGCCGTACTGGAAGCGGCAGCCGAGGCGCGCCTCGTAGTCGTCGGCGTTAGAGATGCGGAGCAGGATGTTGCCGTCCGAGTCGAGCACCTTCGGCGCGGGCCCCAGCGTGTACGCCTTGTACCAGTCGAGCGGCACGCCGAACGCGTAGCCGCGCGGGCAGTCGGGGTCCGCGATGAGGTCGCGCCCGTACGCCTGCAGCGACTCGAATCCGAAGTCATACTTGCGGCTGTTGACGATGCTCTTCTGGCCAGACACGCCGACCTCGAAAAGGGCATGGTCCGTGGGGTTCAGAAAGAACGCGTCGGGCACGACCTCCATGCCCTGGATCTCGGCGTTGACGCGCGCCCACACCTCTTCAGGCGCCATCTGGCTGGCGTTCACGCGCCGACCTGCAAGGTACGGGCTCACCGTGCGGTTCACACCGAAGAACGGCGTCGCCGTCGGCGGGGTCGGAGGCGACCAGCTGAGCAGGCCCGAGGCGACCGCGGTCAGCCCCGAGATGGCCAGGAAGTCGCCGACGCCGAGCAGGGTGATCGTGCCGGTGCACGTGAGCGTGCCGGCGTCCTTGTCGACCGCGGTCACGACGCCCGTGCCTGCGCGGGGCGTGCTCATGTCGGCGTTGGGGCTCGCGGTGATGATGTGGCCGACCTCGATCTCGTAGAGGTCCTGCGGGTAGCTCACCGTGATGGGGGACGCCGTGCCGGTCAGCACCTGGGAGAACACGCCGGACGATGCGCGGTAGATGTTCAGGCCCATGGAGCTCATGAGCGCGGCCTTCGCCCCGTCGATGATGTTGGCCGTGTCTTTCAGGAAGCGCTCGGCGCCGCTCGACTTCGCGGCCTCGACCACTTCGCCCGCGACCTTCGGGGCGTGGTAGATGTTCACCTTCGTCAGGTTGAACGCGTAGGGCACGCCGGCTGTGGCGTTCGCCTGGGCGGTGGCGAGCGTCGTCGCGACGCCCAGGGGGTTAGAAACCTTCACGGGCAGCCTGTAGAACTGATCGTGAAAGTCCTCTTCTCTCGCGACCATCGCAAGGAGCTTGTGCGTCTTGATCGTCTGATCGACCTTGCTGTCGTCGTACATGATGCGGAGCGCATCCTGCACGTCGGAGAAGGCAAGTGTTGCGGCCATGATTTACCTCGAGCTCGAGCGCTCCCGACGTCTCTGGTCGAGAAGCGCCATGGCATCCGCGAGCCGATCGTCTTGATCGCGAGGGGGCGCTTTACGCGCGCCTTCGGCGGCTGCCGTCTTGGGGATCGCAGTCAGGGCACCCTTGCCCTGACTGTTCGCGCCCTGTGAGCTCGCCGGGCCGGCCGATGGCTTGACTCCCAAAATGCTGAGAGCCCGTTCTCTGATCTCGGGGCGCTCGAGCGCGCTACGTAGCGCGGCCTCGTTCGCCAGAATACCGTGGATGTCCTTTGTGACCGCGTCGTCGTGCTGCTTGAGCAGCTCATGCACGTCGGGCGCTTCGCCGTGCTTCTCCACGTACGCCCGAAACCGCTCGACAATGACGCGGGGCGTGCGCTCGAAGGCGGCGGCGGCGGGGTACTTGTCGCCCGCTTCTTTCAGCAGGTTACTGACGTAGTTCACGTTTTCGTGAAACACACGCGCCTGCTCGAGCTCCTGCTTCTCGCGCTCGGCGGTCGCCACGCGCTCCTCGAGCTGCTTCACCTGCTGGAGCACGGGGTCAGGCTCAGGTTCGTCCATGACGGCCTGGGCGAGCTTGTCCATGGTGAGGCCGCGCTGCTGGAGGAGCTTCGTGATGCCCTTCGCGTCGCCCTTGTCGAGCAGCTCGGCGAACTGGGCCTTGTTCTGCACGTCCGCGAGCCGGCGCTTGGTCTCTCGCAGCTCACGGTCCCGCGCCAGCGCATCGCGCTGCGCCTTGGCGAGCAGCACCGCCTCATCGGCCTGCTTCGGGGGCTCGGCGGGCTTCGGGGCGGCGGGCGCAGCGGGCAGCTCCTTGGCGGCACGGCGCTCGCCGAGAATCTTGAGGGCGGCCTCGAGCCCGGTCTCGCTCGAAGGCTGCGTCTCGGGCGTCTGGGGCGCCTCTGCGGGGACGCTCGAGGGCGGGGCTTCGGTGGGGGCAGTGTCGGTCATGACGGGAGCGCCTCAGGGATGGCTTGCCCGGGTAGGGCCGGTGGCTGGATGGCTGCGCCGGGAGCGATTTGCATCGACTGCGGCAACGCTTGCGGGGGCGGCGGCGCGGGCGGCATGGCGGCATCCACGAACGCACGCAGGCGCATCAGCACCTCCTCGGGCGCCCCGCGCGACTTCACCTGCAGGTAGACGCGCCGCACCGTGTCAGCGGCGAGCTGCAGGTGCTGGTAGGGCTCGGGCACAACGGGCCGGCCGTCTAGGATCTCCTCCACCTGCCACATGACGAAGTCGATGTCGGCGAGTTCGAGCTGCTGGTAGTCGTCCGAGGGGGCGTCGATCACCTGCTTCTGCGCGTAGGGCCGCGACACGAAGCCAGACGCCACCCACTCCTGCAGCGCCTCGAGCCGGCCCGAGATGGTGTTCGGCAGCTGCGACGTGGGGAAGCACGTGAGGCGGTACTTCTCCGCGGGGATGGCGGCTTCACTCCACTTGACCGTGCGCACCAGCGGCACAAGACCGCGCTGCGTGCGTGCTGCGACGCTGTAACCGCCGTTGACCTTCTGCGCCTGGTCGTTCACGTCCTCGAGCCGCTTGACCAACTCCATGAATGCGGCTTCGTACTGCTTGCCCTGGATCTGGTGGCGCTGGCTGGAGATGTCTTCGAACGCACGCTGCGCGGGCGCGCTGTTCAGGCCAGCGGGCTTCTTCGCCTCGGCCGACATGACCGAGATGCCCGTCTCTGACAGGAAGCGTTCTCTGATGCGCTCGACCTCGGCGGTCAGGTCCTCGGGCGTCGCGCGGAACACCTGCAGCTGGGGCGGGTTGCCCGTGCCCTGGTAGCGGACGATCGTGCAGGGCTCGTTCGTGAGCTTGTCGGCGCGGATCTTGGCGCGCTCATCGATCATGGCCCAGACGGTGCTGCCGAGGTGCTGGCACTGCTGGATGCGCTCGAGCAGCATGTCCAGGCGCGCCTGCGACTCGCACCCGATCTCCGCAAGCCCCAGGCCCCAGTACCCGACCTGCCTGTTCTGGAAGCGCAGCGGCACGAGCGGCACCGCGTACTCCCAGTCCTCATCGACCAGGGTAAGGTTGCTCGTGGCGATTATATGACGCCCTTTCTTCTTGCCGGGCGAGGGCGCGTAGCACGCCTCGATGACCATCACCTCATCGAGTGACTGGTCGTGCGGGAGAAAGAGCATCTGCCGATCGAGGTCGGTCATGTCTGCCGCGCCGCGCAGGTCCGCGTAGTCCACGCCCCACTGATCTTCGATGAAGTCGCGACTTAGCCCACGGCAGCGGTACTTGATGTGGCTGTCGCCCGTGATGGCGCCGCGCGGGTCGATCATGACTTCGCCGGGCATGCACCGCTCAAGCTCGGGCTCGTTCGTGTAGCGGTCGAGATAGGGCACCGCATGGCCCGTGCCGAGAACGCCCGCGTCGAGGCACACGCGGGGCATGAGGTCGTAGGCGCCGAGGTCATAGCACTGGCCCTCGAGCACGCGGGTCTTGGTGCGCGCGCGCTGCTCCATCTCGAACTCGCCCTCGGTCACGATGTACTGGGGCTTCGGCCGCTGCGTCGCGATCTGGCTGACCATCGTGTCGACGGCCTGCTTGATCATGTTGAACTTGGGATAGTCGCGCTTGAGCGCCGTCACGATGTCCTGGCCGTTGCCACTCACGTCGGGGCAGTACAGGCGCATATGCTTTTTATCGCGGTCGAAGCGCGCACGGGAGAGGCCGCGGATGTGGGTGATGGTCGAGCCGAGCACGCGCGCGGCGTCGTCCTTGTCGGCCTTCCACCAGGGCTCGATGCGGCGCGCGTCGCTTGCCATGTCAGATCACCCCCAGGGCAGTGGCTGCGCGGAGCTGCTCCTGCGCAATCTCGAGCCGCTCACGCAGCGCCTGCAGTTCGGTCGGGTCGTCCTCGAACGCCACCTGGTCGAGCGGCACGAGCACGCGGTCAAACTGCGCCTCGATGTCGCCGACCTTGACGCGCGTGGCGCCCATCGCATGGAGCGCCCGCACGACCTCGAGCGCCGCCTCATGCGTATGCGTCATCGTGCCCACCATGGTCTCTCCACGTCATCGCGAACGCGGCTCGACTCCATGCGCTCGAGCCACTCCTCGTAGCCGGGCTCGCCTGGCAGAAGGTCCTCGGTCCGCTGGCGCTTGAGCGGCGCCTCGCCGAGGTAGTCGGAGAAGTGCCGCCACGCGTACAGGAAGGAGTCGGAGCAATGGTTGTCGTGCCCCGCGTGCTCCTTGAGCCTGGCTTCATTCGCCCAGGGGAGAGTCTCAAGCTCGCTCGTCAGCTCGTCTGTATCGGGCTGCAGGAACTTGACGCGCCCGCTGCGTAGGTCGCCGTTACACAGTTCGATGTAGGCGCGCTTCTCGATCTTCTGCGCGCTGAGCATGCGCTGCTTCGTTCGCTCACCAAGGCGCGCGTTGATGGCATCGATGTAGACGTTGCCGCCGAGATTGCCGCCGTCGCCGACGAGCACGTCGGGCGTGTAGCGCTCCACGAGCTCGCCTGTGATGTCTGCGCAGTCTGCAGGCTTGAGCCCGCGACGCTTGAACGAGCGCACCGCGTACACCTCGGCCGTGTTCGGGCGGTTTGCGAGCACGGTCCACGCGCATGCGTCGGTCTCCCCGAAGTCGACCCCGACCGCGTGCGGCCACTCGAGCGCGTAGCCGTCGACGCGGCTCACGTCGTTTCGGGTCGCGAGGTAGCGGTACACCTGCACCGAGTCGTCCGCGCACCACAGGCCCTCATACTCCCGCTGGTAGGTGGGCGCGTCTTCGGCCCAGCCGTTCTCACCCAGGGCCGCCGCGAGGTAGCCTTCGGCGTCGGAAAAGAAGTCGTTCTCGCGCACGGTCCAGTGGAAGCGCGACCACTTCGCCTCGCACCCTTCGTGATGCCGGCTGATGCGGTACCAGCCGCCCGCCATCACCTCACCGGGCGTGCCTGCGACCGTGCACGAGCCCCGCAGGTCGCCAAGCGCCGGCTCGATGGTCTCGCGCAGGAGCCGCTTGATGGTGCTGGCGTAGCTCTGCGCTTCGTCCAGCCCCGCCTTACGGACCTTGAGCCCGCGGATCTTCTGCCGCTCCTTCTCCGCGTCCGAGCCCTCGGCGCCACGAAGGAGCAGCGCCCCGCCGCGGGCCGTCTCGATCCGGAGGTCACTCACGTGCAGGTGCCAGCCGAGCTTGTAGGTCTCGCCGAGCGCCGCGAACTTGTCCCAGGCGAGCTCTTTCGCCGTGGCGCGTGTCTTGGCCAGGTAGATCACGACCTCGCCCCGCTGGCAATCCTCGAGCGCGTCCGCCAACTCGGCAACGAGCTGCACGGTCTTGCCTGCGCGACGCGAGGTCGTGACGGCCTTCCAGCGTGCAGACGACAGCGCGACGCGGCGCTGCACCCTGCACAGCTGCGCAATCCAGGGCCGCGGCTCGCACGCGGCGACAAGCTGCGCGAACTCGCTCACGGCGTGATCTCCTCGGCCGCTCGCACGGCCGCGACGACGCTCGGGTCATCCTTCGCAATCTCGGTCAGGCGAGCCAGCGCCTGCGCTTTGGTGAGCACGGCCTGCTGCACGTTCACCGTCACGGGCGGCTCGGCCTTCGGCCCGAACAGCGTGGGCTCGGCGCGCTCGAGCAGCCAGCGGGCGTCATCGACCTTCTGCAGCTTGTCGTGGATCCACTTCGCCCGCGCCTTGTTGAGCTGGATCACGAACGCGGCGAGTTCGGGGTCTGCGCCCTCGAGCCCCCGGCGCTGCCAGTTGTAGACGCTCTGGCGGTGGACGCCGACCATCTCCGCCGCGATGGCGAGGTAGCCGATCTCTTCGACCAGGCGGCAGACCTCCTGGCCCACCTCGGGCGTCCACTTGACCGGCACGGCCAGCGCATCGCGTGTGCGGGGCTTGGCCATCACGTGCTCCCCAGGGCGATGTCTGCCACGAACACCTGCGACGCCATGGCAGCCCGAAGCGCCGCCCGCCTGCCCTCAAGCCCTTCGGGGTACAGGCCCTGCGCGAGGAGGCCATAGGCGAACTGCACCAAGAACCGCTGCTCGAGCAAGGCGCGCACGCTCATCCGCTGGCGCGCTGCGTCGAAGCTGCTCGCCTCCACGGTGATGTCGGACATGCCGTGGGGCAGCGCGCCGAGGTTTCGCCACTGGACGCCTGTGCCCACGTTGCGCTGCTCGACCGCGAGCGAGTAGCGCTCGGGCAGCTTGTCCGCCTCGAGCAGCTTCGGGTTCTCCCGGACCTTACTGCGCTCGGCGGACAGGTGCGTTGCCCAACTGGAGAAGACCTGCGCGACGTCGATGCCGAGCTCGCGGGCCTTGTCGATGTCCCAGGCCATCACTTACCCTTCACCGGCGGGGGCTTGCGGCGCGCGGTCGTGACGCGGGAGAAGGGCACTTCCAGCACCTTCTCGCCGACCTCCACGACCAGCACGAGCGGGTCCACGAGGTCACGGTAGATGCGCGTACGCGGGCCTGCGCTGACGCGCTGCACGCGCTGGCCGCCTGTGAATGCGGGCGGCTCGCGGCGGTCGAAGTCGACCGACGTGTATTCGATGACGTTGATCATGGGCTCACCGGGGAAAGCTCGCCGCGCGTGGTTCCCACGCGAAGCCGCGCTGCTTGAGGTAATTGCTGAACGGGGGTCTGAGGGCGCTGAACACCAGCGCGCCCTCGGGCCCAAAACTCTCGACCAGCCGCGTCAGCACGCCGTGTCGGCGGAACAGCGGCTTCACGAACGCGTAGTGCACCACGAAGGCCTCGGGCTGCTGCTCGGCAGCGACCCACCCCACGATGCCTTCCGGCCAGTCGCCCGGGCGCGCCACGCGCACCTCGGAGCGCTGGAGCAGGCGGTCCATCTCCGCGCTGATCCACACCGCGTAGGCCTCGGTCGGCCAGCGACACGTGCGCGGCGACTCGCGGTAGCTCTTGCGCCACGAGTCGCGAATGAACTCGCGATCGTCCGGGCGCGCGGTTTCGATGGGCCACACCCCTATCCGGGGCTAGCCGCGTCGCTGCGCGTCGCTCTCAGTCGCTTTCGGTCAGCGTCCGAGCCGGCCGAGACGCCGCGTCAGCTCGTCAATCTGCCTGTCTCGCTCGAGCAGGGCGCGCCGCAGCTCGTCGCAGCTCGCGCAGGAGGCCTCTGCGGGCTCTTCCTGCCCCGAAGCGACCGCCTCCCACGCCTCGGGCAGCACAGCCAGCAGCCGGGCGTGCGTGGTCACGTAGCGGCCTCCGCGCATCGAGGCGGCCCCCGTCGCCTTGAGCAAGCGGCGCAGGCGCCAGACGGGCCACCCGGTGTGCTTCGCGAGGTCGGCGATGGTGAGCAGCATGGGGCGTCACAGCTCGGCAGAGCCATCGAAGATGCGGTGACACTCGGACATGATGTGCGCGCACGCGCGGTTCGCGCCGTCCTCGCGCGCTTGCACTCGAATCCGGTTGAGTTCGCCGCGCACCAACTCTGCCGAGCTTGTCTCGTGCTCTGCTGCTTCGACCTGCGACGCGATGGCTCCGCCTACCGGCCCGCCCGCCTCTCGAAGCCACGCACACACAGTCATGCGCTCGACCGCACGCCCGTGCGCCACGCCGGCCGCGAATGCCTCGTCCACCTTCGCCTGCGCCCCACTCTCACTGACGAATCGCTTCTCGTTCATGATTCCCCCCTCCCCCTTGGCGTCATGGCGCGTCGCGCCCTACGCGCGAGACTACAGCCACGCTTTCACTGCACTATTGAGCAGCTCGCGCGCCTCGAGCGTCGCGCCTGCCACGCGCGCCACGCGGTGCGGGTCTGCCGCGCTCACGTCGGCCAGCGCCACCTCCACGCGCACCAGGTCGGCGTCGGGCAAGGTCGAGCCCTTGCGGCGCGCACGCCTGAGCAGCGCCTGGCCGTCCGGCACGAGCGGGAACAGCGCCACGCACCTGCCCCGCGCCGAGGCCGCCCAGCACGCCCCGGTGTGCCCGAACGCGAGCTCGAGCGCACGCACAGCAAGCGGGTCGCGCTCCCGGAGTCTCAGCATGCGCCGGCTCAGGTCGCCGTAACGCGCGAGCACCGCCTCGTCGTGCTCGATGCCAGCGGGCGGGCGGGTCTCGTGCATCGGGCGCGCTGTCACCTCGCGCGCGGGCGAGGGCTCAAGGGCGTACAGCGCCGCCCGCTCGAGCATAGGCCCGCAGGTCGAGCGCTCGAATGCGGATGCGCCGACGCTGTAGAACCACGTCAGGTCAGCCGAGGCGCGATGCTCGCCGCGCACGCTGGCGAGGCTCACCATGGCCTGTGCTCCCATAGCCACGCGAGCACGAGCAGCCCGCCCAGGCCGACGAGAAAGCGCAGCGTCCAGACAGTCGCCAGCACAGGGTCATTCAACACGGCGGCACCTCGGCCTGTAGCCGCGCGTCCCTGCGCCGAGAGCAGGGCGAGCCCGTGCAAGGTAGCGCCGCTCGAGCGTGACGGCGTCTACCGCCTCGTCCACTGCGTCGCAAATGACGTGAGCCATGCCTGCCGCTTCGGCGCCGTAGATGAGCGCCGGCACGTCCACTACCGCGAGCACGCGGATCTCGTCGCGCAGCGGGTCGTGGTCCCACGTGATGCGTCTCCAGCCAGGCGGCAGCGTGGCCTTGAGTAGCTGGCTCACGTCAATCACCCGCCGCCTCCTTCGCCCGGGGCGTGCGCATCCACGCGCGGTACGACCGCCAGCACGTGGCGCACAGGTGCCAGCTCTCCACCGCCACGGCGGCGACCCACAGCTCCTGGGCACGGGCCAGCGCCCAGCCTTCGGGCTTGTGGCTGCGCGCGCCACAGCGGTCGCACACCCACGTGGTGACCTCCTCGATCGCCATCACTCTGCCCCCGACTTGCCAACGAGGAACGCGTGGTGGAGTTCAGCCGCCTTCGCCTTCCGCGGCGCCTCTTGCCAGTCGCAGAACGACTGCCAGCATGCGCCGCACAGGTCCATGCCATTGAGCTGCACCCAACCCTTGGGCAGAGGGTTCCAGCCCCCGCCATCCCGCTCGGGTGCGCGTGCGCCGCAGCGATCGCAGATCCACGTCGTGTGTTGCTCGGTCGCCATCACTCGCCCCCCTTGCGCTTCTGTAGCGCCCACTCGATCGCGAACTGCGCCACCACGTACACGAGCACGCACACCAGCAGCTCGCCGCGGTCGAACACGAGCGTCACCTGCTGCATGCCCGCCTCGCCTTCCGCTGCTTCACCGGCCAGTCGCCGATGCGCCTCAGGTGCACGGACACGCGCGGCTCGATCTTGCCGATGCGCTTCGTGACGCTCGCGTGCATCACCTGGTTATCGTCGTGGTAGGCCACGCCGTTGAGCGCGTCGGAGATGGCCTTGCCTAGGTTGTCCCAGTCCCTGGTCTGGTAGGTGGGCAGGTCAAACACCATGTGCATCTCGTACACGCCGTCGAGCCGCCACGCGCTGCCGATGTGAAGCGCTGCCGTGTCGCGCACGAGCGCTTCGAACGAGCGGGTCTGACGCCGGGTGACGTGGTGCCCGGTGCGCCGGTCGCGTGTCGCGCGCTCCCAGGGCTTTGCGAGCACGTCGATGGTGAACGTCACGCTCTCGAGGGCGTCAGTCATAGCCGCCACCCCAGCACCGCGCCCAGCCACGCGTTGCGCAGCCGCACCCACAGCGAGCGCGGCCCCGGCGCGTCGCACCGCAGCGCCCAGTCCGGCCGCTCGGGCGCGACCTTGGGCGCGTGGTAGCTCGGCTCGTCAAGCTGCCAGTAGCGGTCCGCACGCTCACGCAATCGCTGCGCGCTCGGCAGCACGTACACGGTGCCGCACAGCGCGCACGCCACTCGCACGCCGTTCGCCGCCGCACCGAGAGCGCGATAGCTCTCAGCATGGCAGCTGGGGCATGTGAGCGCCTCGATCACGCGCCGTCCCTCATTGCAGCCCAGCGCGCGCGGCACTTCGCGCATGCGGCGGTGTCTTCGAGCACGGGCGTGGTCCGCCTGCTCGCGCCGATCAGCAGGCCGAGAATCATCAAGCCGAACCACGACCCGATCACGAACGCAGCCACCACAAGCGGCCAGCAGTTCGCCAGGCAGCCCCACAAGCTCGTGCACACAGCAGACAGTAAGATCATTGTGTCCCCCTTGCCCTATCTCGCAATCTCAGAAACTTCTGCTCGAGCCGCTCCGCCAGCAGCCGCTCCTCGTCCGTGCACCGCGGGCCCCACAGCGCGACGTCCAGCGCCTTCAGGGCGAACAGCACCTCGTCCAAAGTGAACGTGGTGACGAGCGGGAGCCTTTTCACGGCACCTCCGCTGCGTGCTCTGCGTGCGCCATGCGCAGCTCGAGACGCTCAAGCTTCGCCACCAGCTGCGCGTCGACTTTCACGCTCCCGAGGATGTACCGCGCCTGCTCGAGACAAATCAGCACGTCGGCGACCTCTGATGCGAGTTGGTCCGCTGTGATGCGCCCGCGTTCGTATTGGTTCACGGCGGCCACGAGCTCGCCGCACTCCTCCGTGAGCTGGCGCAGTTGCTTGTTGTCACCCCACAGATACACGGCGTTCGTGATTGCGGCGCTCAAGCGCCCCTCGAAAGACTTGTTCACGACTGCACCTCCGCCTGCTCACGCCTGCGCTTGCTCGCACGCGGCAACTCGCCCCAGCGCACGGCGATCGCGAGCGCTGCGGTGGCAGCCGTGCCCATAATGGCGCCGCAGACAAACGCCCAGCTCACCCAGGTGAGCGCTTGGTCGATGCTGATCATCGGTGCTCCTCCAGTCGGCCCGTCTTCGCGTTCCGCTGCATGGTCCAGCGCGCGCCGAACTCTTCCTTGCCCTTGACGTGGCGCAGGTAGATCGGGGCGTAGGGGTTCTCCTCGTTCCTGTGCGCGAGGATGATGTTGTCCGCCATGTTCGCGAGGTCCCTCGATTCCTTGAGCCAGTGCTTCTGCGGCTCGTCCGTGGCCTTCGCGCCGCTAGGAATCGTGAGCTGCGACAGGAGCACGAGCGCCACGCCGATGCGGTCCGCGTGCGCCGCGATGGTCTGCGCGACCTCGTAGATCTCGTTGCGCCGGTCTTGCGCCTTTGCAGCCTTACGGATCGCCTGGATGTAATCAACCACGACAAGCTTTGCGCCTTGCTGCGCGGCGCGCGTCATGGCGGCGCACGTGTCGACGTCGCTGCCGCCGCGTCGCTGGCTCACCACGAGCTTCGAGCCAAAGCTTTGAATGACCTGCGCGGCGTGCGAGAGGCGATGCCAGTCCGCGTCCTCCAGCTTGCCGGGCCGAATCTTGCGCGGCTTCACACCGCTCAGCATCGCCAGAAACTTGCGCCCCACGAGCAAGCGCGGGTCCTCGCGCGACACGTACGCCCCGCGCACGTCGGCTGATGCGGCGCCCACCAGCATCTCGAGCGCGATAGAGCTCTTGCCCACGTTCGTGTCAGCGCCGAGCACGGTCACGCTGCCCACGGGCAGGTCGCCCACGAGCTCGGCCATAAGTGGCAGCCCCGGGTAGACCTCCACGACGCGCTTCGAGTGCCCGTGCAGTTCGTCGTAGACCAGCTCGGCGCAGCCCCACGCGGTGACCAGCGGCTCGTGCTCGGGCGCCTCCACCGCGAACACGCCGAGCCCGGCCGCGAGCTGTTCCGCCTGCTCGAGCTTGCCCTGCTCGCACGCTCGGCGGAGCTTGAGCGCCTGCTCGTCCAGCTGCCGAAGGCGCTTGAGCTCGTCCAGCCTGCGCGTGGCGGGACTCGAGTCAGGCACCGTGTCCGTGAGCTCGAGCAGGTAGCCGTGGCCGCCCACGGCGTCGAGCTTGCCCACGCTGGACAACCGCTCGTACAGCCGCACCGTGTCCACGCCCTGGCCCTCGGCATGGAGCCAGAGCAGCTGCGACCAGATCGTGCGGTGCACGTTGCCCGCGAAGTGCTGCTCCGTGAGCGGCAGCTCGAGCAGCAGCGAGGGCTTGAGCAGGCACGAACCCAGCACCTTGCGCTCGAGCATCTCGTCGCAGAGCAGGGTCATGCCGATTCCTCCTGCCACCACGAGGGCCGCTTGGGCCGCAGGTCGGCCTCCGTGACGGGCTGCGGGGGCGGCGCCACGGTGGCGTCCAGGAGCGCCAGGCCGAAGGGGCGCTTGTGGTCCCGCACCAGGTCTAGAGCGGCCCGCACGAGCGCCCTGGCGGCTTCCCTGGGCCCGGGGAACGTGCCGGCCTGCACGAGCGACTGGACCCGCTCCGCCGCGGTCCGCATCTGGCTCGGGGGCGCTGCCGGAGCTGGCCTGAGGTTGCGCTCGAACGCCTCGCTCCCAAGCTCTTCGAGCAGCACGGGGATCAGACGCTCAGGCGGGGGCTCTCCCTCGCGTATGCGCGAGCGCGCGTTCTCTCTCTCTCTTCTCTCTTCTCTCTGCAGATCGCGGTCAAATGATTCTGCAGACTTAGCCTCACCTGTTTGACCACCATACGTACCCCTTACGTCCCCTGTACGTACCCCTTGCGTACCTGATGCGTCCTCCTTACGTCCCACATAGCGCCCATGTGCAGCGTAAGACTCGGCGGTATAGAGGAGCTGGATCCCCCCCTCGACGGGGACCAAAAGGCCCGCCTCCACGATGTCGCGGACGGCCACCCGGAGGGCTTTGCGCTCGCGCTTGTCCGGGCCCAGGGCGCGCACCACGACGCCCTCCGCCTCGCCAAGCGTGAGCCCCTCAAGCACCCGGTCCTGCCACAGGCGGAACAGCTCGGCGCCGAGCGCCCGGGTGAGCGCCGGGAGGCGTAGCCACCGGCCAGCCGGCTCGAGCGGCATCTTGATCCAGCCAGGCCTCACACGCCCTCCTCGTCTGCGATGCGCCCGAGCTCGCGCTCGTACTCCGCCGCCGAGCGCGCTGTGCGGGTCAGGACGGCCTTCCTGCGTTCGTAGGCCGCCCATGCCCCGTCGCCGTCGTGGCGGGCGCTGGCGGGCTTCGAGTCGCGGTCCACGACCAGGCGCAGGCGGTAGGCGAGGGCGGCGGTCACTTCTCGCCCCCCGCCAGCTCGAGCTGTTCCGCCGGCCGGCCTGCGCTCTCGGCACGCTTGCGGGCGTTGTAGCGGGCGCAAGCTTCGCGCCGTTGCTCCTGACGCTGCGGGTCCTTTGCCCGCTCTTGCTCGTACGCGCGACGCTTCTCAGCCCGTTCTGGCGTGCTCTCATAGGCGCGCAGGCACCCCGCGCAGCGGTGCCCCCAGCGGGCCTTGTAGAGCTTGCTCGAGCCGCACCGCGGGCACGTCCCGCCCACGTACACAAGCGACTCGCCGCGCCTCGTGTTCTCTTGCGTCGTGACCGCCTCGAGGTGGTCGGGGTTGCAGCACGACGGGTTCCGGCACTTGTGGTCGAGCACGAGTCGATCGGGGATGGGCCCGATCGCGAGCTCGTAGGCGAGGCGGTGCACGCGGCGAACGAGCCGCCCGATACGGACCTTGCCGTAGCCCTTCGAGTCGCGGTTCCCGAGCCACTCCCAGCAATCGTGCGTCGTCGCGCGCGTGTTAGACCGCAGCCACTCGAGCGAGAACTCGGCGCCGCCAGCGTTCGAGCGCGGGTTAGGGAGCGTCATCGTCATCCCCCAAAAGGCGTTGCTGCACGGGAGCGGCGCGGCGTTCGGTAAAAAGAGGGGGTGTGAACCCGCGCTCAAGCCGGCGCTTGCCTATGAGGTAATGAGCAGGGTCCATCTCCGCGCCGATGGCACGCCGGCCTTCCATCACGGCGGCGAGCAAAGTCGTCGAACCGCCTGCGCAGGGGTCGCAGACAAGGTCGCCTGGACGGGTGTAGTCGCGGACCAGGGCGCGCATGAGCCAGAGAGGCTTGCTGCCGACAACGCCCGAGCGTCGTGACGCGGTCGCCGTGTTCTGCCCGGCGTCGAACGGGTTGCCCCAGTAGCCGCCCTGCAGCGTGCCCCACTTATGTAGCGCTGCAGGCCGAGCGACGACGATCCAGCACGTCCAGTTGCTCGGGCCGTCGCCCGCAAGCCTCACGTTCATGCCGACCTGCACGCAGGGAAGCGGCGCGAACACGTACAGCCCGGCGCTGCGCAGCGAGTCGCGCCACGCCGGATAAAGCTCGCTGTCAGTGAGGCTCGCGAACCAGCCGCGGGTGCGCGGCGCCCACGCGGACACGAAGTCAACGACGTCTGACGCTGCCATGTGGCCGTAGCCGATGCCTCGCGAAGATGCCCAGCGCTGCTCTGACTCGACCCACTGAGCGCCGTCTCGCCGCCCGTGCCGCTGTCCCGCGTGCGTCCGCTCCGAGTAAGGCGCGTCGACGATCAGCGCGTCCACCTCGCCCACATGCGACAGCGCGCTTTCCCAGCGCCCGCAATGCAGGTCCCAGCCCGGCCCGCTCGCATGCTCGACGTCCACCACTCGCAAACCCCCTAAAAACAGCGCCCGAAGTGATTCATGGAGCCCAGCTGAGCTCGTCGCGGCACATCTCCGCGCACCACGCCTTCGAGCGCTGAGACCTCAGTCAGTCAGCGAAGCAAGCACCCCGGCCGTACGCTTCCGAAACGCACGGCCGGGGGTTCGTGTGCGGCGAACACCAATGTCCGCCGCACCGCGAAAGTTGCCCCTGCGCCCGCTGCACAAACGGTGTTGCGTGCGTTCCGTTCGCGAGCGCTGGGGCGGGCCACGCAGCATTGCGCGGCCGTAGAGAGCGTGTGCCCACCCGGACGGGGAGCAGGGGGTGAGACCCGCCCAGGTGAGCGCACGCAGGGGGACTTCACGAGGCCTCGCGGGACGCAGGGGCCTCAACTTGGCTGGATTGACGGAAGTCCGACTCTCCCGTATGCCAGTGACATGACCATTCAGTGCGTAGGATAGGGCCGTGTTGCCAGGGTCTGGACGCGGCCTCGATCCGAGTCGCAACGAGGAAGCCGACCCCACGGCGCCCCGCGAAAATGTGGCTGATGGTGGATTGCCTCACACCGATGAGGTCGGCGAAGTGGGTCTGGCTCAGGCCCGAGTCGCGGAACCACCGCCGCAGCCTGACGAGTGCGTTCCTGCCCTTCCGTCCCCTCCGATTCATGACAAAGTCATAAATACGCCTGTATCCACTGTCAAGAATATTCGCGCGAACATGGCCGTCGTGACGGCTACGACCGAGCGGGCGAACAGGCGATTCCTGCAATTAATTGAAGAGCTGGGCGCAGAAGAGGGAGCGCCAGAGCACGGGTGGAAGAGTCGTGTCGCACGCAGGCTGGGTGTGAACCCCAGCTACATCTCGATCCTGGCGCGCAGCGTGCGCGTCACAGTGGGGGCCGACAGCATCGAGAAGGCGTGCGCGCATCTGCGCCTGCACCGCGACTTTTTCTACGGGATCCGCAACCCAGCTTCGTACAGAGACTACGTGATCGCTGGGACAGACCCGCCCTACAAGGCGTGGCACGAGTTCCGCGAATCGCCGATTGGCCGCGCTATCACCGAAGCGGAACGGGTGGCACTCGTGTCTATCGTAGTGCCAGATGGGTCAGAGCCCACCGCGGCATTCTATGAAGGCATGCTGTACATGATCCAAAAACGCCTTACGCGCTCGGAAGCCCTGATAGGCATTGAAATGTCTGCAGAAACAGACCGAAAGCTCGCGCAAAAACGTAAGCCCAAGGGCTGAAACTCGAAACAAAGGCTGTAGGCAAAGCCGTCTCTCTGTGTATTCTCGCCCCGACTATGGGGGACAGCGCCGCACGTCGGTTTCTGGGGGAAACCGGCTACCAACCACCGCTCACAGCCGTCGAGGCGCTTCGCGCTGCGCGGCTCTTCCAGGCCCCAGGCACGGGGCCTGCCACGCTTACGGGGCCTATCCTCAAGCACGACTGCTCGCGCGTCGGGTGGGAGGACGAAGTCTGGTCCCTCGTCTGTGGCGTCGTGCTCAGGCGGTACGGCGATCCAGATACCGCGCAGGCACGGGCCGAGTGCGCGCGCGAGCTGGGGCGCGGAGAACAGGCGGCGCCTGAGTTACCGAGCAGGGCCCTTCGATTCGACCGCCCACGTTGAGTTCTGGTCCGTGTACTTGCCGTGATGGCGGCGCAGCTTGCGGCTGTACAGGGCCTGCGTCCCGCAGCCCTCGGCATGCACCAGGACCGGGAACTTGCCTTGCCGTTGCACGAGCGTGAGCCGCACGATCTCCGCGCTGCAGCCGAGCTCCATGGCCGCGCGATGCCGCAGATCGCGGTCCGTTTGCTCCCACACGGATTCGTAGACTTCGATGCCGCCGGACGTTGTCTTCGGGTGGCACGCGCCGAGCAGCATCGTCAGTAGCGCCACATAAACACGCGTCATTTCGACCCCCTGTGCGCAGATTGTCGCACGGCCGCGGCCGTTTAGAACACGTAGCAAACGTGACAGTTGCATCATGACGCTGTCATGAATATGATTCTGTCATGAACTGCGTAGTACCCAGCCCCGCCTGGCGCATCGTCTCGGTCGTCGGCCCCGACGATGGCGACCACGCCTACCGCCTGCAGCTCGAGCGCGGCGACGAGACCGCCTACGTGGACGTGCAGGCCTGGGAGGACCGCCACGGCGACGCGCGCCTTGAGGTGCTGGCCGAGTGCCCGGCGGGCGATGCGCTCGGCCGCGAGGCTGCAGACGCGCTGCGCTGTGAGGACGAGCAGGCGCTCGCATGGGCGGTGCTGGACGGGCGCGCGTACGTGCTCGAGACGCGGAGGGCAGCGTGACCTTTCACCAACCAGAGCGCCTCGACGCGGATATGTACGCGGACGACCCGTGCGGCGGCCGCCACTGCCGCGGCTGCACGACCTGCGAAGACGAGCGCGCGTGCGAGGGCTGCGACACGTGGGTGGGTGCGCTGGACGGCGAGCAGGCGGACGACGGCGTGTGGCTGTGCCGCGACTGCGCGGACGCGGCGCACCGGGAGCAGGAAGCGCGCGAGTACCGCGGGCCGGTGCACGAAGCTGAAGGCTGGAAGTGAGGAGTAGCGAGATGAAATCAGCGGAGCAAATCAAGAACGAGATGCGCGAGCAGGTGGAGGAGCACAACGCACTTGTGGCCGAGCGCACGGCGTACGCGGTGCTGCGCGAGCTGAACGAGGCGGTCGACACGCTGCTCAACGACCGCCACTTCGGGGGCATCGTCTACCTGCACCGCGAGCGCGTGACCACGCTGCTCGAGCAGCTCGCGCCTTACCTGACGCTGCTGGCCGAGGTGGCGCCTACGCTGCCGACGCGCGCGGATGTCCGGGCGCAGGTGGCGGAGGCGGCAGAATGACTGACATCGACGTCAGCATGAGCGAGCAGTGTGCGGAACTCTTCGCCGCCCTGGCCGTCTTCCAGGGCGAGGTGACGTCGGCGAAGAAAGCGTCGTATAACCCGCACTTCAAGAGTCGGTTCGCTGACCTGGCGGACGTGCTCGAGGCGGTGCGCGCGCCGCTCGCACGGCACGGCCTCTCGCTCACGCAGATGCCGGTGGGCGCCTGCGGAAGCCACGTGCGCCTGGTAACGATCGTGGCGCACAAGTCCGGCCAGTGGCTCAAGGGCGTGCTCGACATGCCCCTGCCTAAGCAGACGCCCCAGGAGGTGGGCAGCGCCATCTCCTACGCCCGCCGCTACTGCGCCATGGCGGCGTTGGGCATCGCGGCCGAGGACGACGACGGCGAGCGCGCGGAGGGCCGCGGGCCGGGCGGCGTGAAGCAGGCGCAGCCGCGCGCGAACGGCGGCGGCGGGGTACGCGCGCAGGCTGCCGACGTCACCATGGACGCGAGCAAGCTCGTGCAGCAGCTCGTGACCGACCTGAACGCCGCGCCCGCCGACCGCGAGACGCTGGCGCGCTTCTACGAGTACGCGCGCGCCGAGCTGACGCAGGCGGGAGCGAACGAGCAGCAGAAGGTCGTAGTGCAGGAGGCCTTCGGCAAGCGCTGCGCCGTCGCCGGCCTCAAGCCGCGCGAAGTGATCTCTGGGAGGGCCGCATGATTTCTACTGACCTCGACATCGAGTCCTATCTCGCCAGCAAGCGCGCCAGCCACCACAAGCTGCGCACGCTCGCCGAACGCGGCGCGAGGGCTTACTACATCGCCCACGAGCAGCGCCTGTGGTCCGCGGACGACACGCGCGCCTACCAGACCGGCCGTGCCATGGAGGACGCCTTGCAGCGGCCCCAGGAGTACGCGAGCAAGTACATCGCGAAGCCCGCGGGCATGTCCTTCGTGACCAAGGAGGGCAAAGCCTGGAGGAGCGACCAGGAGGCGATGGGCCGCTCCATCGTCGATGGCGAGGACGCGCGCGCCATCGAGTCGCTGATCGGCACGCTCGAATGCTGCCCCATCGCGCAGGCGCTGATGGCCGATGCCACCCCGCAGGCGACCGTGTACCACGAGGACGCCGTGCGCGGGCGCTGGTCGATCCCGGGCATCCAGTCGCGCCCGGACTGGCTGTCTCTCGAGGGCAGCGCGGCGAGCGAGTGGAGGCCCTACGCGTTGGATTTGAAAACAACGGCCACGCTCGGCCAACTGTGCAGCGGGCGGAGCATCATCAAGTACGGCTACCACCGCCAGGCCGCCATGGTGCGCTTGGCGCTCGAGTACGAGGGCGTAGACGTGTCTGCGTTCAGGTATCTCTTGCTGGGCGCCGAGAAGGCGTTCCCCCACCGCTGGCGCGTGGTGGAGATTCCGCAGACGCTGATCGACGCGGGCGAGCGCTGGTGCGTCGCGCAGCTGGACGCGCTGGCGGTGCACTACGAGACGGGCGAGTGGCCGCTCGTCCCTTCGGAAATAACGGTGGCGGACGTCCCCGCGTGGCTGGACGACTCGGAGGCAGCATGACCAACGGCCACGACTTCGACGCTCACGCCGATGACGAGCTGCGCCGCGCCCAGGCTGCCGCGCTCGAAGCTGAGGTGCGCGCCCTGAACGCCGAGCGAGCGCTCGAGCACCTGCGCGACGAGATCGCGTCACTGCGTGCGGTGGCACTGGGCACGCCCGACGCCTCGTGGCAGGACGACTGCATCGTCGACCTGGAGACGCAGTTCGAAGCCGAGCGCGACCGGCGCACCGAGGCGGAAGGCGAGCGGGACTTCGTGCGCGCCCAGCTCGCGGAGCTGCGGACCGAGCACGCGCGCTGCGTGCCGCTTGCGGGCGTGCAGCAGCTGCTGGCGCGGTGCGAGGCGCGGTACGCGGAGGGCGCCACGGCCAGCGACGTGCTCGACCTGGTGGCGTGGTTCGTGGTCGCGCGGGCGGCTGCGGCGAAGGCTGAGGGCGGCGAGACGGGAGGCGAGTGATGGACGAGCGCTACCTCGGCAAGGACAAGACCACGATCGGCTGGGGCGGCTATCCGCTCAGCGCGTGGGACAAGCCTAGCTTCGCCGTGGTCGCAAACCGCGAGTGCGGCGGCGGCTGCGTGATCTTCACGGGCGGCCCAGCCGTCCCTTGCGACATGGACCAACTGGGGGGCCACCTGGTCGACCTCGGCCTTGACGACGCGCCGCCCGGCGTGAGCGTCTGGGAGGGGACGGTGCGTTGCTGGCGCGACCGTGAGAGCGGCGCGGACGACAGTGAACTTGTCGGCACGTTCCGGCCGCCGAACGACGCCGAGTGGGACGCTATCCGCCGCGGCGTGTCGCCGTGGGACGAGGCGGACTGGGGCCTGGTGGAGGACGCGCCATGAAGTGCCCGAACTGCGGCGAGGCGGCGGCGCCTGATCACGATGACCGCCTGTATTGCGTGTCGTGCGGCCTCGCGGGCCCGCGTGAGGTGCGGGATGAGTTGGCTGCGCGGCTCGCGCCTGCGGGCGTGCTGGCCGAGGCAGAGCGGCTCTTGCGGGAGCGCGGCGCGTCCGAAGTGACTCTGTCGTACGGCGACGAATGGCCAGGCATGCGTCACGGCGTCTGCCTCGTGGGGCGCGTCGGGAGCAGCGACGCCGCCGCCAACACGCTCGCCGAGGCCTACGAGAAGCTGACGAAGGGAGACGCGCATGGGTGAGGCAAGACTGCTGGTGCACATGACCGAGGACGACCTGCGCGCCGTTGTGCGCGACGAGATGGAGCGCGCCGCTCACGCGAGCCAGGCCGAGCAGCTGACCGTCGATGAGGCTGCCAACTACATGAAACGCAGCACCAAGACCATCCGGCGCTACCTCGCCGTGGGGCGGCTGCGCGGCGTGCGCATCGCGGGCGGGCAGATCCTAGTTGAGCGAGCCTCGATCGACAGGCTGCTGGAGCGCCCGATCGCCGTCTGACTTGCCCCCTCCGAGGAGTCGCTCCATGACCGTCTCGACCAGCGCCTCGATGCCCATCGCCGACTCGAGCGTCTTCGCGTCGAGCGGGATGCCGGGCATGAGGCCCAGGTAATGCTTCTCGGCGACAGTGATGCTGTGCCCGAGCTGCTTGGCCGAGCGGTACGCGCTCGCGGCCCCGAAGATGCCCGGCGCGTTGGTCAAGAACGAGCTGCACGTCGAGCGCAGCACCTTGTAGGAGAAGTGCTTCGGCGCACCGTAGTCGTCCCGCAGACGCCTCTGTTCGGTGTCAACGACGTCGTAGCTGAGGTCGAACACGGGCTGCGTCCACTCCGAGTACACGGGCTTCCCCTTGCTCCTGCGCTTGCGCAGCTCAACGAGCAGGCGCCGCAGAAACGGCGAGACTTCGAGCGTCACCGTCCGCTCGTGCTTGGTCTTGACCTTGTTCGGGTCGAGGTAGATCTCGCCCACGGGCCGGCCCTGCAGGTCGGTCGCGTCGAGGTCCACCTCCTTCCACTCGAGCGAGAGCGCCTCGCCGACGCGCATCCCGGTCAGAAGGACGAACGCCACGAACACGGCGATGGGCGCGTAGCGCGCCGTGGTGCCCTTCTCCGCCAGCCCCGCGTGCTCCTTCCGCGTCGCCGCGAAGACGGCCTCGTCGTGGGCCAGCGCGGCCTCCATGAGGCGTTGGCAGTCGGCAGGCTTCAGGAACACGATGCGCTTGCGCGGCGGCTGGTGCTTCTTGAGCGCGTCCTTCAGGTCGTCGCTCGGCAGCCTCGGGAGCAGCTTCCGCGACCGCACGTAGCCGAGCACGGTCCGCAGGGAGCGGAGTTCCCGGTTGACCGTGTTGACCGACCGCAGCACGCCCGAGGGCTTGCGCTTGCCCCGGTTCCCCTTCCCCCTCGCCGGCACGCGCCGGGTCTCCTTGGCCAGCGAGGCCGCGAATGTGCTCAGCCGCTCGATCGTGAGGTCATCGGCAGAGTGCAGCTTTGTGGCCTTGCACCACTGCTCGAGCTTGTCGGTCGCCAGGCGGTAGGTCTTGCACGTGCGCTCGCCCAGGCGCGGGTGGTCGTCGTAGTAGCGCTTCACGACCCCCTCGATGGACGTCCCCGTGGCCCGCGGGGCTCCCGAGGCGAGCTCCATCCTGCGTCTCGCGATGGACTCCGCCTTCGTGATCGCCCAGTCGCGGCGGGTCTCCGGCGAGGGCAAGTCGACGGGGTCGAGCCGGACCCACTCCATGCCGCCCGTGTCGGGGTCGTCGCAGCGCGCCCGCCATGTGGCGTGCTCCCCCTTCGGCGGGATGAGCACGACGCCAGGGTGCGGGGAACGGATGCGACGCTTCTTTTTGGCTGCCATTCGCCGCAGCATGTTCTCCGGCTACCTAACCGGCTACTCAAATCTGTCCGCGCGTTGGTTTGCGAGGGTAGACAAACATGGCGACATTCGCAGAAATCACGGGTTTTTTGGGGGCAGAGTCCACCACCGCGACCCCCGGAGGAATGTAAAATGAGGCCTTCTAAGCCGCAGGTTGGTGGTTCGAGTCCACCCGGGGACGCTAAAGATTCCGAATACTTACAGGAGGCTAACGACTCTCGAGACACGCGACCGGCTACCCAACCGGCTACCTGGATTTCTTTTGACGCCCCTGAGCCGCCCCCCGACCCCCCGCCCGCCCTCGACGTCGCACGCACCGAGCGCCGCCTGCGCCTGGTGCCGCGAGGCCTCGCCTACACCCGGCCCGACAACGACGGGAGGCGCCGGTGATCGCCGCCTACGTCACCCGGTGGGCCACCGTGATCGGCGCCGCCGCCACCCTGCGCAAGCAGGAGGCCCTGGCCGCCTGGGAGGCACTCGAAGCCGCCGAGCCCCCACGCGAGTCCCGTCCCTTCGCCCCGGGCGACCTGGTGCGCTTCACGGCCGAGACCCTGCGATCGATGTACGGCGTCAACCGACTGGGCTTCGCCAACTGGGCACCGTGCGTGCGGTTCACGGTCGCGCCCTGCGCGTGCGACCTGTGCGCGCTCGGCCACCACCTGGCCGTGCACGAGGGCCGGCACATCGCCAAGGCCGCGCTCGAGCATGCCCAGCGCTCGCCCGCTGGCCCGGTGCGCCGTGAGGACGCCGAGGCGGCGCTGGCCGAGCTCGGGCTGCGCGTGGACGACGCGGGCGAGTACTGGCTGAGGCCGCCATGCTGACCCGCGAGCAGGAGCGTCGCATCGAGGTATGGGGCGAGGTGCGGCCGTACGAGCAGCTCGACTTCGACGACGTGTGCTTCGCGCTGCTGATGCAGGAGCGCGCGCGGCAGCGCGAGGCCTACCGCGACCTGAAGATGTTCGACCCGCGCGGACATCGCGAGTACGTCGCGAAGAACGTGGCACGCAGGAAGGCTCTCTACACAGCGCGCGAGGGCTACCGCGCTCGGCTGCGTGACCGAGACGCGAAGGAGATGCGTCTCATGTACGCGGCGGGTGCGAGCGTGAAGGCGATCGCCGCCGCCTACGACATGTGGGAAGGCAACATCAGGGGAGTCCTGGACGGCCGCTCGCACCCGAACGCGGGCGGCCCCATCCGTTCGAAGCCGCCGGGCAAGCTGTTCCACCGGGACGCCCCGTGCCCCAAGCAGACGCCCGAGCTGATGGCTGCCGTCGCGGTCATCGGCGGGTCCAATCGCCATGTGTCGCGCCAGCTCGGCATTTCCCACGCGCTGGTCGCGGCGGTGCGCAGGAAGCTGGCCGCGGCCGAGCGCGCGGAGGCTGCCGAATGACTGAGCGGCACGACTACCCGCGGCCCATCGTGTGCACGTGCGGCCACGCGTTCGGCCACCACGATGACGGCGACCCCTGCTACCGGTGCACGCGCTGCAGCTGTCGCGTGTACTTCACCAACTGGTCGAAGGCCCGCAAGCTCGGCTGGATGAGCACCGGCAAGGCCAGGCGGTGCACGACGGCTCGCACGCGCTGGATGGCGCACCGCAAATGACTCGCGCGGTCCCGAATGTTGACGCTGTCTACATCGCGTGTGCGCACGTGGCGACAGCAGGAGGTGAGCGATGACTGACGAGCGCGATTGTCCGGACTGCCGCGATTACCTCGCCCTTGGTGAGCGATGCGTGCACGAGAACGACGCCACCCGAGCGGCACGCGAAGCCGTCGAGGCGGTTGCCATGGTCCCGCTGCTGCGTGAGCGGGTGGCCGAGCTGAAGGCCGAGCGCGACGCCCTGCGCGCCCGCGTGGCCGAGCTGGAGGCGTTCGAGGCGGCCGCCAAGGAACGCGTGGCCGGGCTCGTCACGACCAACGCCGAGCTGTCAGCGTGGGTGACCGACCTCCAGGGCGACGCGCGGCATCTCACCGCCGAGTGCGAGCGCTTCAAGGCTCAGCGCGACGAGGCGGCTGCGCGCGCGGGCCAACGTCTCGCCGAACGCGACGCCGCCCTGGCGACGCTCGAGCGCGTGCGGCTCACGGCCGGCGCCTGGAGGGACTTCGCGTCGGGCATCGCTGAGAAGGCGTGGACACGCGAGAGCACCGAGCACCGGGAAGGCTACGGCGAGGCGCTGGCCGACTGCGCCGAGGAGATCGAAGCCGCCCTTGCGTCACCCCGCTGAGTGACCCACCGTTGCAAGACATACCCAACGACGAAGGAGACCCCCCATGCGACATCTGACCTGGCTCACCGCTCTCACCCTGTGCGCGTGCTTCGCGCTCGCGCCAAGCCCCGCCGCCGCGGACACCCCTGCCACCCCCGCCCTCTGCGACACCGCCCGCGAGGTGCGGTTCTTCGTGCTCGGCGTGCGCAAGGGCCGCAACCTGGCCGAGTCGGCCATCCTGCGCGCCACGGACCCCGTGGACATCTGCGTCGACCTGGATGCGATCGATGACCTGCGCGAACTCATCGCCGCCATCGTGGACGACATTGACGTGCCGGTAGGCGCGAGCGAGCCGACCCAGTGCCACGTGCTCGGGCAGATCGCTGGCCTGCTCGCCGAGATCACGGAGCTGCAGGACGAGTGCGGCGACCTGTGCATCGCTGATGGCGAGTTCATCGGCGAGATCTCCGCCTTCCTGTACTGCGAGCTGTCGATCGCGCTGGGCGGCCTTGAGCTGACGGAGCTGTTCGAGCGCTTGGCCACGGACGCGTGCGGGACGAGCTTTCAGGTCGCATGTGACACGAAGTTCGAGGTGACAGCTGTCGCTGACCTCGAGTGCCGCCCGTTCACCGAGGGCGTCTTCACGGAGGTGTTCTTGGAGGCGCAGAACAACCAGTGCGCCGACAACCCGGACGAGGACCCGTAACGTCGAAGCTCACCCCAAATCAATCGACAGCGCCGGCTGCGCATCGATCAGCGCCTTGATCTCGGCAGGCGTTTCGAGCCGCTCGCCATCGTGAGCTCGCTGCCCGCGTCGTTGGCTAGCGCGGTGAGGTGTGAGACCTAGGTGGGGTTGACGTGGACGGCGGACGCGTCGCCTAGGGTGAGGGGATCATTTGCATGGTGGTCTCCTAAATCTCCACGGCCGCGCTCAAGTCGACCGTGACCACACGGCCGTCGCCGAGGTCTACCACCGCCCCGTCGTGCGCGTCGATCAGCTCCTGCTCGAGGTCAATAAAGCCCGTGCCGTCCTCAAGGTCAGCCACCTCGGAGACATGCGCCGTCCAGCCGAACGCGCCCGGGTAGTACTCGGGAGGCACGAGGTGCGCGATCTCGTCGCCGATGTGCTCTGGAGGTCGCGGAAGGCCTTCGAGTGAGTCGAGCGCGTCGCGCTGGTCTGTGACGTCCTGCAGTGGACCTGTAAGGCGTTTTGTCATGCTGCGACTCCGTATTCTGCTGCGGCCCAGGCGGCGAGTTGCGACGTCTCGCCGGCGGCGAGCACGTGGTCGTAATAGATTTCCTGCGCGATGTGGCCTTTGAAAGGCGACGTTCCTGTAGGCGACGACCCCAGCCGCAAAACATGCGACGGGGGGGCCGCGCTCGGCGCCACCGCGTCAGGGTTTGACAGGCTGCTACCGCTAACCCTGGAGTGCTGCAGCCCTGCGCCGTAGCCCCACATCTGCCAACGAGAGACATCCCGGGCCACGTGGGCCGCCGCAGCAAAGCTCCAGCTGTTCGCGAGCGGCGACACCCCGTTGGCGACCTGGAGGATCGCGTTTGTGGTCGAGAAAGTGTTGGTGATGCCGATGTGAACCGGGTTGTTTTGCCCGGCGAGCACCGCCTGAACGGACCCGCCGGTGGAATCCATGCGGTAGACGCGGAAAACCGACGCGCCTGTCCCGTTGTGCAGAAACGTCCACGCGTTCTGGTTGCTGGTGACCAGCCAGTCGTTCACCCCGTCGAGCAGCAGCGCGTTCTTTCCGCCAAGCTCCGGGACCGCCAGCGCGTAGGTGGGCTGGTTCGTCGCTGACCCCTGCGACCAGGGAATCGCGCCCAGCAAACCAGCGCGCGAGACCCACCCGCTGACAGTCGTGGTCCCTGTGATCCACGCGGGCGTGCGCGAGTCGTACCAGGCCATCAGCCCCGGCACGAGTTCGGGCGCCTCAAGCGCTGGCGGCCCAACGACAATGCCGCCGCCACCACGCCCGCCGCCGCGCATGCCGCGCGTGTTGCCTGCGCCCCGTGGTCGCCGGCTCATCAGACCACCGCCATGGTGAGTGCTTTGGCGTAGACTGTTCGGCTGCACTGGCGTACGACGCTGCTGCACTGGAATACTTTGGCGAACATGCTTGCCTCAACCTTTCCGCGCCGCGGCTAAACGGCAGGCTGGTCGCTGACGTACAGCTCGAGAAACCCGGCCGCGGCGTCCGAGACCCACCCGAGGTGCGTTGCCGCTGAATCGAGACGGAACGACTCGGCCTGGCCGTTGGCCAGCGTCATGCCGAAGCCGGCGTTGCCCGTGCCCATCACGCTCACTTGGTTCAGCACGACCGTGGGCGCTGCGCCGACGCCTTGTGCGAGCTGCACGTTTGCGCCTACGGCCATGGCGCGCACGAAGCGCCCGCCGAGCGTGGACCTCTTACCCTTCTCGGCCCCGGCCGTCGGGAGCGCGACGCTCTGCGCTGCGCCGGTGAGCGCGATGCGCCAGCCGCCCGTGCGCATCGTGGCGTCGGCTGCAGCAATGCAGCCTGTGATCCGTGCGGCGGTCTCTGTGTCTTTCATGGCTTGCCTCCGTGGAGTCTGGCGGTATTCGGTGCCCGCCGTGCCGACGGGGATAGAGTGGGCTCGCCCGCTTCGCCGGACGGGTTGGCGCCTGCCTTGCTGTTGACGAGACCCTGCAGCTGCTCGACGCGCGCGGGCTCAAGGGACGGGTCGAGCGTCATGCCGAGCGCCTGCGACGCGCGAATCTTGTCGTCATAGGTGGCGCCCTTCTTCTCCATGTTCTGCAGGGCGCTTTCGACGAAGCGCTTCCAGAGCGCGGGGTACAGCTTCTGCACGGTCTCGCGGTCGGCGGGGGTTCCTACGCCTGCGCCGATGCGGTTGAGCGCGTCCATGGGCCGCAACGCGGCCGAGCCGTAGTCGAGCATGCGCTGGCGCGCCTGCGGGTCCTTCGGGTCGCCCACCTTCTCCATGATAAAGTCGCGCTGCCGCTCGAGGTGCGCACGCGCCGCAGCGCCGAGGGCCGGGCCCACGGCCTGGTCGAGCATCTGAAACGCGTCCTCGTTCGCGGGGTCGCCCGAGACCAGGCGCTGCACGTACTGGTAGATCTCTTCGGGGTTCGCGGCGGCCTTGACCGCGGGCTCGGCGGCACGTGAGCCGATGGCGAGCGCTGCGCTCGGGCGAGCGCCGAGTACGAGACGGCTGAGCTCAGCGGCGCGCTGTACCTGCTCGACGCCCTTGACTGTCCCGCCGTACAGCGCACTCCGCATCCTGTCGCCAGCGACCTCGGCGGCATAGGTCGCGCCGGGCACGAGCGCGGCTGCGCCGAGGTGCCGCGCAACGTCTGTCCCCGCGCCAACGTTCTTGTTGATGTCGACAGCCTGGCCGAGCTTCGTCTGCAGTCTTCCCCGCAGTTCTACCGCACGCTTCGCGACCTTGAGCATTTCGTCCGATCCGTAGATCTGGGCTCGGGTGATGGCGTCGTCCGCGTGCGCGTTCAGCAGGCGATTGAACGCCTTTTCCATCTGCGCTTCGGGCGGGTGAACGCCCGCGGCGCCCATGTGGCTATAGAGCCATTCCCCGTTGACCTTCGGCGGCTGGTCGAAGGCGTTCCACGCCGCTTGCTCGCCCTCGAAGTGCAGGATGGGCTTGACGAGCGTGTCATTCGTCGCGGCGATGGACCTCGCCCACGATTCGTTGGTCGCGCGCTGCATTTTTGGGAGCGCGACAGTCCATGCCTCCTCGTCCATGAGCGCCTCGCGCAGCGCGTCGGCGCGTGGTTTCAGGATCTCGAAAACGTGCTGGTTTCCATTGTTCGTGCGAGACACGACCTTATCCGTGTCGCGTTTCATCTGGTCGAGCGTCCAGAAGAGGTCGCCCTCGGTGAGGGGGCGCTCCTCGCTGATCTTGAAGAGGTCATCGACCGAGGCCTTGAGCTGAATTTGCAGACGCCGAAGCAAGGCGGCTGTGCCCTTACCATCTTGGGCGATGGCCGGGTCTGCGATGAGCGTGTCAAGCTCCTGCGGGGAGAGTAGGCCCGCCGTCTCGCGAACAGTTGCGGGGTTGTATTGGCTGCTGAGCTGCGTCGTGCCGTGTTTCGCCACGTAGGCTTTTTTGGCCTTTAGATCGAGGTCGTTATCAAGCTGGCCCCGGAGCTGGAAGAACTCGTCCGCGTCCGCCTGCACCTCGTTGTAGAGCTTGTCGCGCAGCCCCTTCGCGGCGTCAGGGGTCAGCTTCACGGCCTTACGCGCAAGGGCTGTGCCCGCTCCCGGCCCTTCGGGCACCGGGTAGTGTTCCGCGAGGTCGGCCGGGGCCATGGTCGGCGGCAAGGTGGGCGCCTCCTCGCTCATCAGGCGCATGCCGCGCAGCGTCTTGTTACTGCCCTCGATGCCCTTGCGCGCGCCCGCGATGCCCTTGCCCAGGCCAATCAGGCCGCCCAGGCCGAAGCCGAGCGCGCCGCCCTTGAGCCCGCTCTCGCCCATCGCCAGCAGGTAGTCCGCGACGCTGTTATCGTCTTCGGACTGCCAGAGCGTGTTGGCCGCCTGCGTCGCGCTCGACACGCCTCCCTGTACGCCGCCCTCGATGCCGAGCGCGATCGCGGGCGCGGCCAGCCGGGCGAGCCCCGTGGCCATGCCGGGTCCTTGCTGGGCGACCTTGGCAGCGCGCAGAATGCCGCTGCCCGCGCCCACGCCCCACTTCGTGGCGAGGGCTGCCAGGCGCCCCGTAGGCGCCTGCGCCGCGAGCCTGGCCAGGACGCCTTGCCCGCCCGTGGCGAGCGCCGGCACGACGGCGCCTGCGACTTCGGAGACGGCGCCTGTGACGGGGTTCGCCTCCCGCCGTCCCTCGATGCCCTGCATGGCTGAGTCAAAGCGGTCCGCCCAGCTGACCGCGGGCTGCTCGCCGCCCGGCGTGACGCCTCGGTGGGGCGTCATCTCGACGCCCTCCTGGTCGATGGGCGGCCCCGCCATCGCCTCGGTCGTGGCCTGTACCGCGGCCATGGGGGCGTCAAAGCCGACCGAGACGCCGCGGCTGAGCTGCTCGCCCGCCGTCTGGGCAAGGTTACTCAAGCCGCGTGCCGTGGTGAGCCCCGCGCCCTCATTGAGCTGGAGCTGCTCGCGCTGGCGCTCGGCCTCGAGCTGCGCGTCAAGCCCGCGGCGGAACTTCGCGTCGCGCAGTCCTTGCTCGCTGCGCTGGTAGGCAGCCTGGTCGACGCTCTCGAGCGTGACGGGGCCTTGCTCGCCCGCAAGCGGGATGTCGGGCAGCCCTTCGGTCAGGCCCGCGTCGACCTTCCAGCCGTCCGAGACCGCGTTCTCGAGCAGGTCGCCGGACACCGTGCCGACCTCGTCACCCCTGCGAATGGGGACGTTGCCGAACGTGGCGCCCTTGTCCTCGGCGAGCGCGTTCCGGATGAGCTCCGGGTCGGCGTCGATGACGCCGCTCGTGCCGTCCGAGAGCTTGATGGTGATCTTCGGGGGCGGCATCTACTTCTTCGGCTTCCGGAAGCGGTCGCTAAGGTCAGGCAGCGGTGTGGGCGGCGCGACCTTCGTGCGGCCGACTGCGCGCGTCTCGCCGCCGCCGATCCGGTGTTCCATCTCGTCGAAGGCCTCCGGGTCGCTCGCGCGAATAACCGAGCGGTAGTACGCCGTGCGGTCGCGCAGGCGCCCAATACCTTGCTTGAGCTGCGCCGGGCTCTGCAGGCGCCCAGGGTCGAGGCCGAACTCGGACCACTGTCGCGCGCCTTCCTGCTCGGAGACGCCCGCGCCCGAGACGAGGCGCATGAACGCGCTGCGGCTCGCCTCGATGTCGCCCATGAACTCCTTGAACGCGAGCGACTCCGTATCGACGCCGACCACGCCGGCCGCCTTGTTCCACAGGCGCGTCTTGACGTCGGTCGCGTCGGTCGGCAGCACGTAGTCCACCGAGGCGTACTTAGCGATGCGATCGTTTGCCTCGAGCGCAGGCGCGATCTTGATGACCTTGTCGTAGATGGCATCCGTGCGCGCACGGTCGATCTTTCCGCCCTCCTGCTCCGCCTTGTCGAGCTTCGAGCCGGGCGTAGGCTGCGCTGGGGCCTGGCTCGTGCCCATCTGCGCGCGGGCTTCGGCGGGCGACAGGACGCCGAGCTTGACCAGCATCGCGGCCTCCATCGCGCCCATCTTGCCGCCCATGAGCTTCTTGAGCGCGTCGAGCTGCTCCTTCTTTCCGTCGACCTTGTACTGCGCCGCAGCCTGCAGCGCCTTGTCGCGCGCGGTCTTGCTCTCGAGCGTTCCGGCCGCGGCCTCGACCTCGGCCGCGAAGCGCTCCTTGCGCAGGCCGCGCGCAAACTCGGCGCTTCCCCGCACGTCGCCGAGGTACTGGCGAGCGATACCCAGTTCGGTCAGCTTGTCGGCCGCGGCGACCCGCTTCTGGTCGAGCGCGGCCTGCTGCGCCGCGATGTCTCGATCGATGCCTTTGTTGATGACATCTTGGGCGGCGCCGCCCCCGAGCACAGTGGCGATGGCGCCCCATACACGCTGCTTGTGCGTGCGTCGGTCGTGCGGGGGCGGCAGCGCGGCGGCGGCGGCATTGAGCGCGCGGATCTCGCCCATTGTGCGTTGAAACATCGCATCAGCTGCTTTGTCCTTGCTCTCGAACTGCTCCGCCATGGCGCGCGCTTCGCCTGCGTACTCGTTCGCGGCCTCGCCCTTGCGCTTGCCCGCTTCTGCCGCGGCGTCGCCCTCGCGAATCGCGGCGTTCGCCTGCATGGTCGTGAGCTCGTCGAGCGAGCGCAGGGCGTCGTCCATCCCCGCGCCCTGCGCAGGCGCGAACGCGTCCGGCGGCGCAGGAGGCGCCGCGGGCTGCTGCTCGGGCGCGGTCTCGGCTGGGGGCATGTCGGGCTGGCCGAGATCGACAGCGGGCGGCGCGATGGGCTCTGCGACAGGCGCGGTCAGCTCGGGCGCGCCGAGGTCTACGCCGTACGGCTGCCCGCGCTGCTTCGCGATCGCGCGTGCGATGAGCTCACGGTCCATGGGGTTCTCCTCAGCCGCCGCCAAACATAGAAGCGACGCCCTTGCTGATGTTTTCCATCCAGCCTTTCTTGTTCTCCATCTTTTGTTGCTGCAGCTTCTGGTCCGCCTCGAGCTGCGCCTTGTTAGTGTCGGTCTCGGCGCCGAGGAAGTCGGAGGTGGTCTTGCCGCCTGCGCCCATCATGTCGCCGCCGATGTCGCCGATGGTGCTGCCGGCATTGGTGATTTGTCCGGCACCAGTGTTGGCCGCGCCGAGCCCCGCCGTGGCTGTCTCGAAGCCCATCCCCGCGCGCTGGCCGTACTGCTGCCCCGCGAACTGCTGCGCCTGGATCATCGCGTCGCGCTTGCTTACCTCCTCCTGCATGCGCATTTGCGCGAGGTTCTGCGCGGTCAGCTGCTGGTTGGCGGAGCCCTGCGCCTGCGCGCTGCGCAGCGCCGCTGCCGCATTGCCGCCGCGCGCGTTCGCCGACATGGCTTGCATTTGCTTCGCCTGCGCGTCGGTCGCCTGCTGCTGCTGCATCCGAGCGAGCGAGCCGACGTCCCGACCCGCCGTCTGCAGACTGCCGCCGAGCAGGGCATCCTGGGCGCCCATCCCTTGCGCGCCGATGCCCATGCCTGTGCCGTACATATCGAGGCCCGCGCCTCCCGCAGTCCCGGCAAGGCCCGCTCCCTGCCCAGCGAGATCCGCGCCGTACATCCCGACGCCTTCGCCGCGGGCCGTCTGGTCCATGCCGGCCATGATGCCCAGGCCGTATTTCTGGCGGCTGGCGGCGAGCGCTTCCGGCGAGCCGCCCAGGGTGGTCCCCTCTGGGCCCTTAAGGAAGTTTTTCAGAGCAGCCCAGCCGGGCGCGCCGTACAGCGCATTGACGACGCCGCTCCCGTAGTTTCCGCGGGAGAACTCGCCAAAGATCTCGTTCTCGGGCTTGACGCCCGCCATGCGATTCCAGTCGGTGTACTCCTTGCCGGCGGATTGCTTCGCCTCGCCCAAAAAGTTGTCGCTCGGGTTATCGTACCACTGGGGCTCTTCGGGCGGCGGGGGCGTTGGCGGAGGCGGAGGCGGGGTCTGATACGCGCGACTGTCTGCTTCGCGCTTCGCCGCGGCCTCCTCGAGTTCTGTCTTGGGTCGACCTGCCATTACTTCACCCCAGGTAGTGAGCGCTTACTCTTCGAGGGACGTACGCCGTAGGACAGGCGCAGGTTCAGGGGCCGGGGGCCCGGCGCGGGCGTCGTGAACGTGCACGACAGCCGGAACTTACACACCGTCACGACCTGCTGCGCGGGCTTGACGGCGAGCTTCACGATGCGCTGGCCGGACGCGTACAGCGCGGCGAGCTCGGCACCAGTCCAGACCCACGTCTGCACGGCAGCGGCGGCGTAGTCGACGGCGTACTGGAGCGTCAGCGCGGCAACGCCTGCGGGGTCACTCGGGAGCGCGAGCACCGCCCACGCACGCCAGAGCCTCCCGTGACCCGCCAGGCCGTCCGGCTTGATCCAGTGCGTGGCGAGCGACCAGCCGTCGGTCGACATGGTGCCGTCGGATCCGAAGACGTTGTGTAGGCGCCGGATCGTCGAGCCTGCTGCGCCTGCGTTCAGATACCAAACATTACCATCTGCGACGCACGCGTCTGCGATGTTGTGCACGAGCGCGTCCTGCGTCCACGTGGACCACTTCTGCTCGAGCGTGTTCAGCACGTGGCACTCCTGGCCCACGGACATGATCTCGTTCGACAGGTCGGCCTCAATGATCCGCGTAGGCTTATGCCCAGCCGCGCTCGAGAGCCGCGTGACCGTCTCGATGGGTATGCCCACGCTCTGCAGCTCGCCGCCATTGCTGAGCAGGAAGAACCCCGTTTGCGCGCGAAACATGATGCCGCCGTTGGTCTTACAGACCAACGGGTCGATGCACCGGATCTCGTACGGCAAGCGCTTCGCCGGAGAGAAGAACCCATTGCCAAACACGTCCGGGCCATCGCCGTAAACCTGGTGGATGCCCGCTGCCCCGAAGATCGTAGGCACGCCGTTTAGATCGCGAACCGCGAAGCAGGCATCACCCACGGTGAGCGTGTTGAACGTGCTCCACTCGGGGGCAAAGCCCGCAGAGAACGGCTTCGTGAACCATACGCGCGACGGCACCTCTGCATCGATGGCCCAGAGGCGATCGCCAACCACGGCGATGTCGCGCAGCGCGGGCGGGGGCTCGGCGGGCAGCTCGTCGCCGCCCGCGCCGGTGGAGTAGATCGGGGGCGAAGTGCCCGCGCTCGGCTGCGCGTTCGTGAACACAAACCAGCACCCGTTCGCCGAGATCGAGTCGTATGTGTGCTTCACTCCCAGGGTGCCGGGAATCAATGCGAGATAGAACGTGAGGCCGCCTCCGGGCTTCGTAATGTACAGTTCGGGCTCGAGTACGTGCATGGGGACCTCGCCATCGAGCGCGGTCGCCTGCGGCCTGCTCACGTACACGTCGACGCGCTTACTCGTGACGATCGGAATCGTCGCCGCAAGGGACGGCGGGGAGCGGTGGAGGCGCGCCTGGTTGTCAACGAAGCGCCAGATCGCCATCACGGACAACACCTCGGTCGTGGTGGTCGTGCCCGACGACGCGGCATCGACCCGTACCACCGGAAAGCCGATCGGCGTGTGCTCGCACGTGGTGTCCCCGTCGAAGTCGAACGGGACGCCCGCCGCGACGGTGAGCGTGCCGCCGTAGCCGACGTGCGGGAGTGGCTTTGCCGCGTCCAGCGTGAAACCAAGCCGGTTCAGGTAGAGCGTCTGCGGGAGGCTATCGACCGCCGTTGATTCCCTGGCCCCGCCAGGGTCGCCCGTGAGGACAACGAGCGCGTCCCCGTCCACACCGACGCCCGCGTAGCCGCCGAACAAGCCCCCCCGTGCCTCAGAGTAGTAGACGTCGTGGCAGATTCGCGCTGAGATGTCATGGCGCAGGAAGGCCCCGTTGCCCTGGCTGTGGTGCCGCAGAATGAGCACCGAGGACGGGGTGGGCGTCGCGGACGGGGCGCCGTTGTCCGTCACCACGGACACGCCCACGTAGGCCCGGCCGTCCACGCTGAACCCGGCCGTTGCAATCCTCGCGTGGGGGATAGTGTCGCTCGCGAGCGCCGCGACGGGCGTCGCGCCGGGGAAATCGACGGCCACGGACTGGACCTTCGAGAACTCGTCGTTTCCAGGGAAAAGGAGTTCGGGCCCGCCGTTCTTGGCCCACAGCACGGCGCGGTCGGCGTTCAG